>Ga0316201_10000282_pt1 | contig 26811 bp, 28 predicted proteins | sample CS6wburrow_MG_FD_204516 | JGI IMG/M metagenome (GOLD analysis project Ga0316201, IMG submission 204516) | Coastal sediment microbial communities from Delaware Bay, Delaware, United States - CS-6 worm burrow | ecosystem: Environmental > Aquatic > Marine > Coastal > Sediment | place: USA... | reverse complement strand
CGCTCCGCCTTGCCGGCGCATTCGCGCCGGGCTTCGCCCTGCGGGCTCGCGCTGCCGCGGGTGCTGTCTTGCCGGTCGGTGGACTTGGGAGCGGGCGGCGGCGTACGGCTTGGGCTGCCGCGGGTGCTGTGGAGAGTGGGGGTTCAGGGCTCTCGAACTGTCAGCGTCGACTCTCGGAAATCGTTCGTCCCGGGCTCGTGTACCCAGAGGCGGCGTTCCCCGAGCTCGCCGTTCATGACGCTCACCACGATGTAGGCGCAGGGCCACATGAGCTGCCCGTTGTTTGCGAAAGTCGCCGCGTCCTCGTCGGAGAAGTACGCGCCTGCATCGCAGTGCGAGTGATAGATGACCTTCACGGGCCGGCCGGCGCTTTGCCCCTGCTCGAAGGTACGCGCGGCGCGGAGCTCGTTGATCTTGAAATACATCTTCGAGGTGCGCGGGAACGTGACCGGGTCGAGCTTGTGGTACTTGTCCGCTTCGTTTTCCTCGCGCTGAAGCGCGTCGAGGAGGGCGGGTTGCTCGGCGGGGCCGAAGACGAATCCGCAGCTCTCGCTCGGATAGCATTCGAGCGCGTGCTGCTCGATCTCGTCCATCACCGCCTTGTCGATCTCGAGGTCTCCCGAGATCCACGGAAACGACTCACCACTCATAGTGCTTCTCCCATCTCATCGGCGCGAAGTACCGGTCGCCCCGGTCGCATGCAATCGCGACGACGCAGCTCGCATCCTCGCGCTTGGCGACTTCCAGCGCGCCCGCCACGTTGGCGCCGGTCGAGTGCCCGACATGCAAGCCTTCCTGTGCAGCCAACCGATCGGACATGTCCCAGCCGGCATCGGTACCGACAGGCAGAATCTCGTCGGGAACTTTGGGGTCGTAGATCTCTGGCACGAGCGAGCTCGCCATGTGCTTGAGGCCTTCGAGCCCGTGAAGCGCTTCGGCCGGCTCGACGGCGATGCACTGGACTTTGCGGCTGTGCTCGCGAAGGCGCCGCGTCGTTCCCATGCAGGTCCCGCTCGTTCCGAGCCCAGCCACGAAGTGCGTTATTTCGTCACCTACCTGCTCGATGATCTCCTGTCCGGTGCCGAGGTAGTGGGCGCGCGGATTGGATGGATTCGAGTACTGATCGGGGTAGAAATAGCGTTCCGGGTCTTCGGCCACCAGCTCGCGCACCTGTCGAATCGCGCCGTCCGAACCCTCCATTGGGTCGCTGTAGATGATTTCGGTGCCGAAGGCGCTGCTGATGTCCTTGCGCGCTTGCGAGACGTTCGAGGGCATGACGAGCTGAATGCGGTAGCCCATGGCGGCGCCGAGCAAGCTGTACGCGACGCCGGTGTTGCCACTGGTCGCGTCGATCAGAATCCTGTCGCTGCGAAGCCGGCCGTCTTCGATCGCGTCCAGCATCATCTGACGGGCAGGGCGGTCCTTGACCGAGCCGCCTGGGTTCGCGTACTCGAGCTTGAGATAGATCTTCGTGCCGGGCACGTCCTTCTCGAGCGCGCGCAAGCGCACCATCGGGGTATTGCCCACCGCCTCGACGATCGACTCCATCCTACGAAAACGCATCAGTCCTCGTCGCTCAATCTCAACTCGCTTGGAAGCTCGCGCGCCGCTGCGATGCCGAGCGCTTCCTTGATGTGCTCGACCGCCGCAAAGGCGCCCGCGATCTCGGCCGCGGGCGCTGCTAGGGCGGGGGAGCCAGCAAAGCGCATGACGCCAGCCGTGCTTGGGACCCGGAGCACAGCGCCGCTTTGCGTCGCGGAGCAGCCGGCCCGTTGCAGATACTCGGCCGCCACAGCATATGCGTCCGCGTCGCCGTCCGCTCCGGGACGAAAACAGGCATCGAGCAGGCGCTCCTGGCCTGCCTCGCCGATTTCGCCGAGGAGAAGCTGACGCGCGTACCGACGCCGTGCCGCGGCGTCGAGGCTCAACGCGAGGCCCCGCCCGCGATCGCTGGAACGATGCTCAGGGTGTCGCCTTCTTTGAGAGCTGTCTCGAGATTGTCGAGAAAGCGAATGTCCTCGTCGTTCGCGTAGATGTTCACGAAGCGGCGCACGCCCTTGTCGTCACAGAGGCGGTCCTTCATGCCCGGGTGATTGGCCTCGAGCTTTTCGATCACCTCGCTTACCGTGCCCCCGTCCACGGAGACTTCGTCTGCTCCGCCGGTCAAGGTCCGGAGTGGGGTTGGAATGCGTACCGTTACAGCCATTGTCGTTCCTTTCTGAGTCCCAACAGATGGGAGCATGCATCAGGCAGCGCAAGCCGCCGTGTACCGCTCCATCCGCAAGTCCTGAATCTCTCCTGTGCACAAAGGGCAGTCGCTTCGGCGACGCACGAACGTCTTTCGAAGCGCGCCTTTGAGCGCGTCATAGTGCCAAAGCTCGCCGCCGGGGCGTTCACCCTGGAGCAAGCGAAATACCAAAGCCGCTTCGAGGCCGCCGAGCACGCCGACGACTGGCCCGAGCACGCCCGCTTCGGCGCAGGTCTCGACACGGTCACCGGGAATGTCTTCGAAGAGACAGCGAAGGCAGGCCGACTCGGGGAGGGCGCAAAACGCCCAACCCGCCCAACGAACGGCGCCGGCCTGAACGGCCGGCAATCCCGATAGGTGAGCTGCGTCCGCGACCAGAAACTTCGTCGCGAGGTTGTCCGCTCCTTCGATGACCAGGTCGTGGTCTTCCAAGAGCGCCATCGCGCTGCCCGGCACGAAGCGGCCTTCGACCGCGCGCACCGAAAGCCCGGGACAAATACCGCGAAGCACATCCACCGCACGCTCGATCTTCGAATGCCCAACATCGTCCTTCGTGTAGAGCGTCTGCCGGTGCAAATTGCTTTCGTCGACTCGGTCATCGTCGACCACGGTGATGTGGGCAACGCCGCTCCGCGCGAGCAAGCGAAGCACGGGAGAGCCGAGGCCACCTGCGCCGACGACCAGAACGCGATGCTGATCGCTCACTTGAAGTACTCCCCCAGGCTGAAGTAGCGCTCGCCGGTGTCGCATAGAATCGTCACGACGGTCTTGTCGGGCCCGAGCTGCTTGGCCACTTCGATCGCCGCCCAAACGTTCGCGCCAGCGCTGATGCCGAGAAGCAAGCCTTCCCGCTTGGCGAGTGCGAGCTTGGTGTCCCAGGCGTCCTGGTCGCTCACGCCGATCACCTGGTCGACCACATCGGGGTGATAGTTGTCGGGAATGAAGCCCGCGTTCAGACCTTGAATCTTCGTCGGCCCCGGAGCGCCACCGATGAGCACTGGACTGGCGGCGGGCTCGACCGCGAACACGCGTGCTTCGGGATTGTGGGCTTTGAGCGCCTCGCCCACGCCGCTCACCGTTCCGCCCGTGCCGACCGCTGCAACGAAGGCGTCGATCGTTTGCCCATCGAACGCGCGCAAGAGCTCCGGTGCGGTCGTGCTGCCGTGCACGCCCGGATTGGCAGGATTCGAGAACTGCTCGGGCATGAACGCGCCGCGCTCTTCGACGATGCGGCGCGCCGCTTCCATCGCGCCCTCCATGACGCGGTCGGGCTCGGTGAGAACGATTTCGACACCGTACGCTTCGAGCAAGGCGCGCCGTTCGAGCGACATGCTTGCAGGCATCGTGAGCACGAGCTTGTACCCCTTGCGCGCGCAGACCAGCGCCAGACCGATCCCGGTGTTGCCGCTGGTCGGCTCCACGATGGTGTCCCCCTGCTCGAGTCGCCCCTGGGCTTCGGCCGCTTCGATCATCGCGAGGCAGATGCGATCCTTGACGGAGCCACCTGGATTGAGGTGCTCGCACTTGCCCCAGATCGTCGCACCGCCTTCGGGTGAGAGATTGCGCAAGCGAACGACGGGCGTTTCGCCGACCAAATCGAGGACGCTATCGACAACGGCTGCGGACATCAGATCGAATACACGTAACGTCGAGGAGGCGCGCGGCGAACTCCGTGCGCATCGCCTCGATCACAGAGATCTTGGATCGTGACCGCGTCGAAGCACGCCTCGATGCTGTCGGAAAGCTCTGAAAAGACGGTTTCGGTCACGACGCGGCTGGTTTCGTCAGCGTCGCCATTCCCGTCGCTGCCCGCCAGCACGATCGGCCCTTCGAGGGCGCGCACGATGTCGCCGACCCGGATGCCGTCCGGGTCCATCGCAAGGGCATAGCCGCCACGCGGCCCACGCTTGGAGGTCACGAGGCCGGCCCGCTTCAAATCTTGGAAAATCTGCTCGAGAAAGCGCGGAGGAATCGCCTGCCGACGCGAGATGTCTTTGATCTGCGTGGCCTTGCCACCGCTGTGAAACGCGATGTCGAAGATGGCGCGGACGCCATATCGGCCTTTGTTCGAGAGTTTCACGCTGTGGGATCTATGTGTTCCCACATCGGTATTGTCAACAATGGTCTTCGCAATCCGACCGCTTCGCAGCAGATTGGGCTATTCGGCGGGCGCGATCGGCACTCGACCAGCCGAGAATGCAGCCCGCTCGGCCTCAGAGACGCTTGGAAGGCCCTCACCGACGTGCAGGGCGGCCCGCTCGAGGATGGCCTCACAGAGGTCGCCGAAGTCGTAGCCAGCTCCAGCTGCGATTTTAGGCAGCAAGGAGGTCGGGGTCATGCCGGGGAGCGTGTTCACCTCGAGCACGTATTCGTTCTCGTCCGAGGTCACCAGCAGGTCGACCCGGGTCGCCCCCGTGGCACCCACGGCGTGAACCGCGCGCTCCGCCAAATTGAGCACGCCCTGGTACCGGGTCGGTGAAAGCCGCGCCGGGAAGTGATATTCGCTCTGTCCCTTTTGGTACTTCGACTTGTAGTCGTAGAAGCCGCCCTTGGGCTCGATTTCAATCGCGCCGAGCGCGTTGCCGTCCAGTACCCCGACCGCGACCTCGCGACCGCGGATCAATCGCTCGACCAGAACCCAGTCGTCGAAGCGAGCGGCGTCCTCGCAGCGCTCCTGAAGCTCGCTCAAGCTCTTGGCCGCTCCCGCGCCGACGCTAGAGCCACCGCTCCGGGGCTTGACGAAACTCGGGAATCCAAAGGAGCTGTGAATCTGCTCGAGCCGGTCGAGGTCTTCGCGTCGCACCGCGTAGTAAGACGGAGTTGGCACGTTATAGAGGCGGAAAAGCTCTTTGCTCTTGAGCTTGTCCATCGAAAGCGCGCTCGAAAGGACGCCCGAGCCCGTGTAGGGGATACCCATCGTCTCGAGCAAGCCCTGGATGCAGCCATCCTCGCCGTAGGTGCCGTGAAGGGCGATGACCGCGACGTCGATGGTGGTCTGCCGCAGGACCCGGTCGATATCCCCATCGACGAAGACCTTCTGAACCCGGTAACCACGGGCCTTGAGCGCCTCGAACATGGCTTCGCCAGTCTTGAGGGAGATTTCGCGCTCTGCGCTCACGCCCCCAAGCAGTATGCCGATGTCTTTGTCCTTCATTCGTATCTCCTCGAGGCGCTAGCTATGCGAAGAGCGGGCCAACCCCGCTTCACCCCAAAAACGCTGCGAGCGGTTTCAGGTCTCGTGTCTCGCGTGCCACAGCCGCGACGCCCATCTGACACAAATGACCCCTGCCCATGCCCTTGCGGCTGTAACAGCGGCGATCGGCCAGAGCCAATTACCCGCAAGCCCGCCGTATGGGCTCGGGGGTTGGCAAAGTCAAATCCATAGGGATTAAGCCCCGTAATCAACTCCCGGGGAGTGTGGCGGGTCTCAGCAAACGATATTTGTGACCTTTCGAGGTCCCGTTTCATTGCTTCGCCCCGGGCTCAGTGGTACCGACAGGGGACAAAGGGGTCCATTGACCCGCTAAACCAATTTTACCAACCGCTTTTGTCCGGTCGGAGTGCGAACGAGCTTGGCTGATAGCCCTCAGGGCAACAGGACCTTGCGCGGGTGGAGCGAATCTCCGCTCCCCGTCGCAGCCGCTCACATCGCCCACCGGAGTGACAGGAACGAATACAAAAATGACATTCACGGAAGCAGCCGTGGAGGTTCTCCGATCAGTCGGAAAGCCCCTCCACTACAAGAAAATCACCGAAATCGCGATCGAGAAGAACCTTCTATCGCACGTCGGTAAAACCCCAGAAACTACGATGAGCTCGAGGCTCGCCACCATGGTCAAGAAGGACCGAGGCGACGCTCCGATTCTCAAGGTCAAGCCCGGCGTCTTCGCCCTGCGCGAGTTCCCCGAGGAGGCCGTCGCGGAAGCGGAAAGCGAGACGCCGCAGAGCGATGCCCCCGAGCCCGTCGGGCTAGAGGAAGGCGCGGAAGCGGCCCGCGAGGGGGCCACCGAGGCTGAGGAAGAGCCGAGCATTGCGGTGCAAGACCTCCCAGGTGCTGATGTTTTCCCTGAGGAAGACGACGACGACGACCTGATTCTCGCCAACCTAGACGACGACTCGCGCGATGCCCGCAAGACCCGCAAGCGCCGGCCCCGCAGGCGTCGTGAACGCGACGCCGAGGGCGGAGAGAGGACCGATGCACGGCCCGAGCGCAGGCCGGCGGAGCGCCGACCGGCAGCCTCGGGCAGCCGCACACGCAAGGCAGCTCCGTCGCCTGCCACCAGGGCCGCTGCGGCAGGCGAGCCCGTCGGCCGCGACCTTTCCGACGCCATTGAAACCGCCCTCCGAGGCGGAAGCCGCCGGGCCAGGTCGCTGGTCAAGGTCGCCGAAGCGCTGATCGACACAGGCCGGCTCTCCGGGACCCCGGCACTGCTGGCCCCGACCTTGGGCGCGGCGGTGAGGGGCGACAACGCCAAGCGCCGGGCGTCGGGCGGCCGGCCAAGGTTTCGCGAGACCGACGGGCTCGTCGCGCTCCTCGAATGGGACCTGCCAAGCGATGCGGTCAACGCCGAGCGCGACGCGGTGCGAGCCGCAGACCGGCAACGGCAAAGTGTCCGCCGGGCATTCATCAAGCGCTTGCGCGACCTTCCCGACGGCGCCTTGCTCGAGCTCCTCGCCACCTGGCTCAACGCGGTCGGCGTTCACTCACTTCGTGGCGTTCGTGCCGACGCAGGTGACTTCAGCCTCGCGGGCACACTACGCCGAGGTCCAGAAGAAACCCCACTGGCGATCACCATCTATCGCGGCAATCAGTCCATCAACAACGACGCTGTCGTCGCGCTCCGCGGCGGGCTTCATCATTTCGATCACGCACGCATCGGTTGGCTGATCACCCTGGGCCAAGTGCGCGAAGGCACGCTTGGTGAAGCACATGCCGAAGGCGCAGCACCTTGCGCAGTCTTCGACGGTGACGCGCTCGCGGTGTCGATGGAAGAAGTCGGAGTTGGCATTCAACGCGCATCGCTTCCCTTGGCCGTGCTCGACGTCGAGCTTCTCGACTCGCTTGGCGGCGGCTCAGCCCGCAGCACCCGCACCAGCAGCGCGGCAGCCGCGACGAGCTCCGACGAAAACGGGGACTCGGATGGCAACAAGCGACGGCGCGGCAGGCGACGGGGCAGACGACGAGGCGGCCGCGACGAGGCGGGCGAAGAGGGCAGCCGGGACGAATCACTGGAAGCCGGTACTGAGGCGAGTGAGCCGGCTGACAGTTCCGAGTCGCTCGCAGACGAGCCGATCAAACACGGAGCCGAATCTGAAATCACTTCGGAACCGACCGAAGATACTGAGAAAAAGCCTGCAGAGCCCGAACCGGCACCTCAAGCCGAGACCGAGTAGCTGTAGCCAAATAGATACGCATGAGCCGGCTGCGGGTGGCGCGAGGTAAGCGCATGCCCTACCGTTTCCGCCTCTCAATGGTTATTGGGAGTGTGTCATGCGAATCGTATTATTGGTCATCGGCGTTGTTTTTCTTAGCGCGTGGCAGTCGCGAAGCGAAGCGGGTCCCTCGTTCAGTGAAGAACTGCCCGTGCCCGAAGCGGGAGCGGGCATCGACTACCGCATCGCGGTAGGTGACCATCCGACATCGCTTGCACTTGCGCGTGCCATCGATGCTCGCCTGATCGTCCGCGAGAGCAGGCAAGGCGAACCGATTCACGTACAGCATTGTCGCGTGAGCGACGGAGGATGCCGGGCGCGCATCGCCACCTTGTCACGCCTGATCACCGAGGCGAGCAACAGGGCGGGCGTCGACCCGTTCCTCACCGCGGGCATTGCCGTGCGAGAGTCGGGCCTCAACCCCTTGGCTGTCAGCCCGGTCGGCGCGCGCGGCGTCGTGCAACTCAATCCCAAGTACCGAGGCAAGACCGTGCCGTTCATCTACAACGAACGGTATCGAGAGAAGTGCGGCCGTCGACCCGGCGCGTGTCAGCGAGAGGTTCTCGAGGCCGGGCTTGGTCTCTACGCCTGGGCGGTCAGCCGCTGCGGCGGAGATGTTCACAAGGGCCTGGCCTGGTACAATTCGGGGCGCTGCGACAAGCAAAACGGCTACGCCTCCTCTGTCCTCCGTGAGCGTCGCCGCCTTCTTCGGCTCGCCAAGGCGACCGACCCCGGCCTTCAGGCCGTCTTCATCGACTAGCCCCCAGTTTTCTGGGAAATGATGAGCCGCTCGAAGGCCTGGCCCATGGCCTCGCCGATGCGTTCAATGGCGTCCGACTGGGACCCCGGGTCGTTGGCGCAGAGCACCCCGACCATGCGGGCGCCGACCCTGACCGGCACCACGATGACCTCGCGGCCCTGGCTGCCAAGGGCCGCCCGGAAGAGATGATCGGCTGCCGTGTGACCGTAGGCTCCGTGAAAGACCCTGCCGCTATGGAGGACTTCGTTGAGCACCGAGGGGTTACTTGCCGGTACCCAGAGGCTTCGAATCCCAGCGCTCGTCACCTCGTCGCCGGCTCCGTCCAAACCGCGAAACACCCCTCGGCGAAGCGCGAGGAATGCGGCTCCGCGCGCGGTAGCCAAACAGGCCTGACAGGCCAAGTGCACCACTTCGTCGCGCGAGGCGACGCGACCGAGCTCAGAGAGGTGCGCATCGATTGCGGAGTCCGACACCGACGGCGGTCGTACGGTGGACGGACGAGCGCCGAGCGATGGCTGACCCGGACTCGACGTACTTGGAGTCGGCACGACCGGAGGCGGTGTGACCGGCGGAGGCGCGAACGCGTGCGGCTTCAATGTACCGGAGAGATTGGGCAGCGGGATGTGATTGGTATCGGGCGCGATCGGCATATCACGCTTCGTCGTGGAACGGCTCCAAGCCTGATCCCAGACAGGGCTCGCCGTCGAGGCGAGCTCCGAAAGCACAGCGTCGAACGCCGGTTGTGTTTTCTCGGTGCCAGTGCTGGGCTTCGAGTTGACGAGCGGGACTGCGTCGGTCGGCGTTCGCGAACGCGCACGCGACAAAGCCAGAGGGTCGGTGACCAGCGGCGCTCGCTCGGACGGATACGCGATCTCGAGCGCATCCAACAGATCAGAGAGCTTTGCCACCGTCGGTAGGATGCTGCCCCCGAGCAGGTCACTGAGCTTGGCTACGGACAGCTCGTCCGTTGGATCGGCCATGGCGACTATCGCGCCTGCCCGGCTCGGCCGCAGCGGCATCGCACAAAGCTCGCGCGCCACCGCTCCGGGCAAGCGCTGAACGAGATCGTCGTCGGCGCGGGCGAGCTCCTGGGCCCTGAGCATCGGGCCGTAGCCGAGATTGACGAAGAAGCCTGCCAAGCTGCGCTCGTCGAGGCCTTCGGCGACGAGGCTCTGCGCGACTCGACCGGAGGGAATGAGCGGATCACCGACATCACTTGCGCGAGCCTGAGCCTCGGTCACGAGGCCGGCATCCACGAGCTGATCGACCAATCGCCCTGGCATACCCCCATCCCTAGCCAGGCTGGAAGCGTGCGGCAAGTGCGAGAGGCTGTTAGCATCGGTCCCCGATGGCTCGAGTGCTGCACATCGAGGACGATCCCAACAATCGGCGCCTCGTGCAAAAGCTGCTCGGAGCGGCTGGTCACGAGGTGATCGAGGCCGAAGGGGGCGTCGAAGGGATTCGGCTCGCACGCGAAATGGTGCCCGATCTGGTCCTGGTGGACATCAACATCCCGGACCTCGATGGCTACGAAGTGACCCTGCGTCTGCGCGGGATGCCAACCCTCCAGGAGGTGCCCATCGTGGCTATCACGGCCGAGGGGGACCGAGACTCGACCCTCGCAGTGGGCTGCGATGGCTTCATCGCCAAACCGATTTCCGCCGCGCATTTCGCCGAGACCATCGCGCGCTTCCTCGAAGGACATCGGGAATGGGCAGACGACGGCAGCGATCGTTTGCTGCGCGAGCGCACGCAAAAGATCGTCGAGCGACTCGAGAAGAAAATCGTAGAGCTCTCCGTAACCAATCAGCGCCTCGAAGACATTGCCCGGCTTCGCCGAGAGTTTCTCCAGAACGTGAGTCACGAGCTTGCAACGCCGATGACACCCGTGGTCGGCTACCTTCGACTCCTGCTCAACGAAGAGCTCGGCCCGCTCAGCGATCTGCAGCGCAAGTGTCTGGGGTCGATCGAGACCTCGACACAGCGACTTCGCTCCGTGGTCGACACCCTGCTCGATGTCAGCTCACTCGAATCCGGGCGGATGCACTACTACACGCGTCCATATGATTTTCGAGAAGTAGCAAGCAAGGCGCTCGATCAAATTCGCGCGAAGCTCGACGAGCGCGACGTCACACTGGTCGAGCGCATTCCAGACGAGCCGATGCCCGCTCAAGGAGATCCTGACAAGCTCATGCGCGCCATGGTGCACGTGCTCGACAACGCCTCGAAGTTCACGCCGACCGGCGGCGAAGTCGCGGTGGAAGTCCGACCCGAAGGGGACGAGCACTTGCTCTTTGCGGTTTCAGACAGCGGCCCTGGGGTTCGTCCCGAGCACATCGCGCGCATCATGGAGCCTTTCTATCAAGTCGACGGCTCGGTGACGCGCGACCACGGCGGGGTTGGCCTGGGCCTGGCGTTTGCAAGGCGGGTCACCGAAGCGCTGGGCGGTGGTATCGAAATCTCGAGCCCACCCGCTGGCGAGGTCGCCGAACGCCAACTTGCAGGCACGCTCGTCGAGCTTCGGGTGGGACGGGTACCCGAACGCCCCGAGTTGACCGGGAAGTGATCTACCTCGACCACCATGCGGCGGCGCCGACGCCTGTTGGGGTCCGTCGCGCCATGGAAGAAGCCGCGGCGACGGCCTGGGCCAACCCCTCGAGCACCCACGCCGCGGGACGAGCCTCGCGACAGCTGCTCGAGGCTGCCAGGCAGAGCGTTGCCGAATCGATCGGCGCTCTGCCAGCGGACATCGTGCTGACCGGCGGCGGCACCGAGGCCTGCAACCTCGGGATTCGAGGGCTCGCCGCTGGCTGTTCCCGGGTCTTGACCAGCGAGGTAGAGCACCCCGCGGTGGCGCAGAGCGTGCTTCGGCTCGAGCGGAACGGCTGTGAGCTCGTCCGCTTGGCCGTTCCGGCAGGTCGGCCGCCGGGCCCCGAAGAGCTGGCCCGGCAACTGCGCCCCGGAACGCTCGTTGCGATTCAGTGGGTCAATCACGAAACGGGGACCATCTTTCCGATCGATCGCTATGCCGAAGCCTGCCGCAAACATCAGGCACGCTTGTTCGTCGACGGGACCCAGGCACTGGGCAAGCTGCCGATCGATGTCAGCGCGCTCGGTGCGGACGCCGTCGCCCTCGCAGCACAGAAGATAGGCGGGCCGGCCGGCGCCGGCGCCTGCTGGGTTCGCCGGGGCCTCGACATCGAGCCCCTGCTCGACGGTGGCTCACAGGAACGGGGACGCCGTCCGGGAACTCCGGACACCGCGAGCATGGTCGGCTTCGGCGCTGCCTGCCGCCTCACCGGCACTCGCCTAAGCCAACAGCCACGCGTGACCAAGCTCCGAAACCTGATCGAGGCGCGCCTCATCGAGCTCGGCGGGGTCCTGAATGGAGGCGCTCCTCGGACCGGCACCGTCTCCAATCTCAGCTTCCGCCGCTGGCAGGGTCCTCTGCTGGCCGCCGCCCTCGACCTCGAGGGGGTCTGCCTTTCCACCGGCGCTGCCTGTTCGTCTGGGCTGCAGGAGCCATCCGCCGTGATTCGCGCGATGTATCCGGATGAGCAGTGGAGGGCTGGCTCGGCGGTTCGAATCAGTTTAGGTATCGAGACCCAGCGGGAGGATATCGACTTGGCCTGTGCAGCATTTGAGCGAGTCCTGAGCCGGCAGCCCGCCTAGAACCTCAAGCGAATTGAAACCGTCGGGAGCCTTGCTTCATTTGATTTCACGTTTTCGCCTGCAAACAACTGAAATGATAGCGTTTAATGATCCTGTGTTTTGAGTTACAATGCTTTCCATTAAGTAGAACAACCCACGGTTGATCTGTTCAGTGCCGAGTGTCGATGTCTGAAGTGAAGAGAGTGTTGGTCGCGATGAGTGGCGGGGTGGACTCCTCGGTCGCTGCTGCCCTGTTGCACGAAGCGGGGCACGAGCTGGTCGGGGTGACCCTCCACCTCTGGGATGCCGACGGCGAGCAGCAGGTCGGCCGATGCTGCGCTCCCGAAGACCGGGACGATGCGCGCCGCACCTGCGAGCACTTGGGGATCCCGCACTACGTTCTCGATGAGCGGGATGCGTTTCGCAAGCACGTCGTCGCCCCCTTCGTCACCGAATACCAGGCGGGGCGCACACCAATCCCCTGCGTGAGCTGCAACCGCACCGTGAAGCTCACCTATCTGGCCGAGGTCGCCCGGCGCTTCGAGGCGACCCACATCGCGACCGGGCACTACGCCCGACTAGCGCGAGCTGAGAACGGGCGGCTTCGTCTGCTCCGGGGCCGCGATGACGACAAGGATCAGAGCTATTTCCTTTTCGGCCTGCCCCAGTCGACACTCGAACGTTTGCTCTTCCCGCTCGGCGAGCTCCGCAAGCCGGAGGTGCGTGACGCCGGAAGGCGGCTGGGCGTGCCCAACGCGGACAAACCCGAATCCCAGGAGCTCTGCTTCGTACCCGACGGCCGCGTCGGCGACTTCATCAACCGCGAGGGAAGCGCCACGCGGGCCGGCGACATCGTCGACCCGGAGGGCAGGGTGCTCGGCCGTCACCAGGGTGTGGCGAACTTCACCCGCGGGCAGAGGCGTGGTCTAGGCCTCGGCGGAGGCGGCACCCGCTATGTACTACGGATCGTCCCCGATACGGCGGAAGTCGTCGTCGGCGACGAGTCTGGGCTCTATCAGCAGCGACTCCGCGCCACGGACGCGCACTGGGTGGCCGGCCCTCCAGTCGAACCGTTTCAGGGAGAGGTTCGCATTCGGTATCGGCATCGTGGCGCGCTTGCGGACGTCACGCCGAAGGGCAACGGCTTCGAGGTGCATTTCAACGAGCCGCAGCGCGCGATTACACCCGGCCAGGCGGCGGTGGTATACCGTGGAGACGAGGTGATCGGTGGCGGCTTCATTGCATGAGCGTTGCGCCAGTGTCCTGCGGGACCTGTCGATCCCGCTGCTCCCTTTGATCCTTCTGATCCCCCTGTGCTTGTTCGCGACGGGCTGCGCAAAAGGGAGCGGCGAGGGGAGCGCGGTCGGTCAAGTCTGGGCGCCCGACTGCGGCCTCGACGGCCAGCCGTTCTCGTTGAACCCGGATTACTTCGCGATGCAGCCGAGTACTGCGGTCGAGATCATCAGCATCGTCGTGCAGCGCGGGAGCGAATTGCAGAGCTACAGCGATGGCCTCTCGATCTTCATCCGTGATCCGCAGATGCTCAAGGAAACCATGCTGGGCACCGAAATCGAGCTCGGCGGCCTGGCGGCGCCAGTCGAAATGACGCTCTACCTCAACGCGACCTGCCCAGGAGTCGCTCGCATTCCGGTGTACTATGCGGCGGTCTCGGGAACGATCCGCTTCGAAGAGCTGTACGTGCCCTGGCTAGACAACGACACCAAAGAAACGATAGCCATCTTCACGAACGTCGAGCTCCTCGACAACAAGGATCCGGAAACGCGCAGGGCCGTGCTCGATGGGGATTTCAGCTTCCTTTTCGAAGTCGGTAGGCCCCTGCAGTATTTCTAAACCTCATGTCTTCCAAGCGCTCTGAACGAGGCGAGGTGCGCGCCGTCGGCCGTGGCGGCGACGCGGTGGTCGAGACTTCGAACGGCCTGGTGCTGGTCCCCGGCGCCCTGCCCGGCGAGCTGGTCGAGCTTGCGCCGACGGCGTCGAAGCGGGGGGCCGCTCGAGGGCGTCTGAGCAGAGTCCTTCGCGCCTCGGCTGAACGACGGGAAGCCCCCTGTGCGGACGCGCATCGCTGCGGTGGCTGCCCCTTGATGATCGCCGGCCCCGAGCTTCAACGCGACATCAAGAAGAGCTTTCTTCGAGATGCCTGCCGCGAGCTACCAGGCGCCGAAGGGATAGAGATCGAATGGGTCACCTCACCGGCGGAGCTCGGATACCGACGGCGCGCGCGGCTCGCATGGCATCGGGACACCATCGGCTACCGTCAGCTGCACAGCAAACGGGTCACCGACATCGGCGAGTGCATCGTGCTCGTCCGACCCCTGCGCGAGGCCTGGAACGAAATTCGCGCTTGCCTGGCTCCGTTGCTGCGGGGCGGGGGAGAGATCCAACTTCAGCTCACCCGGGCCGAGCGGGTCCTGGTCGACCTGCACGCCAACTGCGACCAGTCACCCAAGCTCTTCGAAGCCTGCGAGTCGCTCTGCGCGCGTTCCGTCGTGGCCGGCGTCACTCTCAGGACGAGCGGCGACGGTCATCCTGCGAGCTGGGGCGAGACCCGTGTCGTGATTCAGGCAGGAGAGCTCGGCTTTCTCGAAGGCCCGGGCGGCGCGTTTTCGCAAGCCAACGATCGGGTCAACGCCAAGCTCGTCGAAGCCGTGGTTCGTCTTGCGGAGCCCGAGGGCATGCGGGTGCTCGAGCTCCATTGTGGAATCGGCAACTTCACCGTCGGGCTCGCCGCGCACGCTAGCGCTCTGATCGCCGTCGAACAGGATCCCCAGGCGGCGGAGGCCTGCCAGAGCAACCTGAAGCGATTGGGATTGAAGGCACGCGTCACCGTCGGAGATGCGAACGAGCCACCGAAAGGCCGGTACGACGTCGTCGTGCTCGATCCGCCGCGACAGGGCGCGAAAACCCTGTTCGAGCGGGATCTTCTGCTGCCCGGTCCAAAGCGGCTCGTGTACGTCTCCTGTGACACGGCGACCCTGGCCCGTGATCTTCGTCTCGCGACTGCCAAGGGCTACCGCATCGACCGTGTGATCGGATTCGACATGTTTCCCCAGACCGCCCACCTGGAGTCACTCGTTCGCCTGGTTCGCGACCAGGCGTGATGCGATGCGTTGCTCCGGCACGACGCCGGCGCTAGCGTCTGCGCGGATATGCGCTGCCCCTATTGTGGAACCCTGGAAAACCGCGTGATCGACTCCCGCCTCTCTCAGGCGGGCGAGGTCACGCGACGCCGGCGCGAGTGCGAGCATTGCGGCCGACGCTACACCACCTACGAGCGGGTGGAACAGACGCTGCCTCTCATCATCAAGAACGACGGGCGCCGACAACCCTACGACCGAGCCAAGTTGCTCGCTGGGCTGCGCCGGGCCTGCGTGAAACGCCCGGTCTCGGCCGAAGCGCTGGAGCGTTTCCTGCACCAAATCGAACGCTGGCTCGTCGATACTGGCGAGCAAGAGGTTGCTTCCACGGGGCTCGGCGAGCACGTCTTGCACGAGCTTCGAGCGCTCGACCCGGTGGCCTACGTTCGTTTCGCCAGCGTCTACCGCGACTTCCAGGGAGTCGACGAATTCGTCGATGAGCTAGCGAAGCTCAAGGACTGACATGTGGTCGGATTTCGAGCTTGGGGTGATGGAGCGAGCGCTCGAAGAAGCGAAGCGCGGACGTCCCAGTCCGAACCCCCACGTAGGCGCGGCCATCGTGCGCGACGGGAAGATCATCTCCGTCGGCCATCACGAGAAGGCCGGTCAGGCGCATGCCGAGGTCGACGCGATTCGGAACGCGGGTGGGTCGGTTCGAGGCGCGACCCTCTTCGTGACCTTGGAGCCCTGCAACCACCAGGGCCGGACCGCTCCATGCACCGAAGCGATTCTCGACGCCGGGATCGCTCGCGTCGTCATCGGTTGCCGCGACCCGGCCCCACATGTCGCAGGCGCCATCGAGCGCCTGAGGACCGCAGGCGTCGAGGTCGAGGTCGGATTGCTGCAAGCCGAATGCTCAAAGCTCGTCGCCGACTTCGCCAAGCACATCCGAACCGGTCTTCCATTCGTCACGCTCAAGGCCGCCGTGACACTCGATGGGAAGATCGCCACGCGCAACGGTGACTCCAAATGGATCACCGGGAAGCTGGCCCGGACCGAAGCCCACCGAATGCGTGATCAGAGCGACGCGGTTCTGGTCGGGGTGGGGACCGTGCTGAGCGACGACGCCAGGCTCACGGTTCGGCACGTCGAAGGAAGAGACCCAATCCGGGTCGTCCTCGATGCGAACCTGAGAACGCCAGCTGGCGCCGCGGTTCTCGACCCGGGGTGCGAGTCGGAGGCTGACACCTTGATCTTCCATGCAAGCGACGCAGACGCTTCGCGCCGCGATGCTTTGGCGGGGCAGGGCGTCGAGCTGATCCCGGTGTCCCGGCACGCAAGGGGCGTGGACCTCGGCGAAGTGCTCGCACGGCTCGGTGAACGGGGGCTGGTCAGGCTCCTGGTCGAGGGAGGCGCGCAGGTCCACGGTTCTTTCCTGGATCTCGGCCTCGCCGACCGCGCAGCGATCTTCATCGCGCCTCGCATCGTCGGGGACGCTTCGGCCCTCTCATTCGCGGCGGGTTCGGGTGCCGAATCGATCGAAGGCGCCTGGCGCCTGGTGCGTACTGAGGTTCAAGCCCTGGGGTCCGACTGGTTGGTCTCCGGCGACTTTGAGAGGAAGCAGTAGATGTTCACAGGATTGATAGAGCAGCTCGGTACGATTACCGAGCTCGAGCGACGCGATGACGGGCTCAGCATTCGCATCGCATGCGCGCTGTACCCGTACCGGCTTGGCGAATCGATCGCCGTCAACGGAACCTGTCTCACCGTGAAGTCCTTCGACGAGGGGCAGTTCGAGGCCGACGCATCCCTCGAGACCCTCGACAAGACCAACCTCGACAGCCTCGAGATAGGCGACCGGGTTCACCTCGAACGCGCACTCGCGCTCGGCGACCGATTGGGCGGCCATCTGGTGACTGGGCATGTCGACGGCGTCGGCTCGCTCATCTCACGAACGCCCGAAGGGGAGTACATCCGAGCGACTTTCGAGGTCCCCAAAGGGCTCGCTCCCTTTCTAGCGCCCAAGGGCTCGATCAGCGTCAACGGCGTCAGCCTCACGGTAAACGGGGTCGCAGGGAGCCGTTTTGACGTCATGTTGGTCCCGTACACTCTCGATGAGACGACCTTCGGGCAAATGGCAGACGGCGCAAAGGTCAACCTCGAGGTCGACATTCTCGCCAAGTACGTAGCAAGCCTGATGGGCAAGCCCGGCGTGGACGCGCCCGGCAGCTGAGCATTTGCAGTGGTCCGCTGGAAGGGCGAGTGCTTTCGCGTCATGGTGGCGGCCATATGACGAGCGCGATCGAGCGGGTCGTCGCGGCGTTGGATGACATCCGCAAAGGCAAGATGGTCATCCTGGTCGACGACGAGGACCGCGAAAACGAAGGCGACGTGTGCATGGCTGCCGAAATGGCGAGCCCTGAGGCGATCAATTTCATGGCACGACACGCTCGAGGACTGATTTGTCTCAGTTTGACTGAGGACCGCATCCGCAAGCTCGACCTACCTATGATGGTCGATGACAATCGCTCGTCGCGTTCGACGGCGTTTACGATCTCGATCGAAGCGCGCAAGGGCGTCACGACGGGCATCAGTGCGGGAGACAGGGCACAAACGATCTTGACCGCCGTCGCGGACGACGCGGGGCCAGCGGACCTGGTCAGCCCCGGACACGTGTTCCCGCTCAAGGCGGTTCCGGGCGGCGTGCTGCAACGTACCGGGCACACCGAGGGCTCCGTCGATCTCTCTCGGCTCGCAGGGCTGAAACCTGCCAGCGTCATCTGCGAGATCATGAAAGACGACGGCACGATGGCTCGCTACCCGGATCTCGTCGCATTCGCCGAACAGCATGAGCTGCGGCTGCTCACCATCGCCGACCTGATTCAGTACCGACTCGCACGCGAACGCCTGGTAACCAGGATTCGGCAGACGCCGGTCGAGATGCCAACCGGGCGCAAATGGACCGCTTCGGTGTACAAAGTTCAAGTCGGAGGCCAGGAGCAATTCATGTCGCTGAGCCTCGGGGAGATGCGCTCGGACCCCACGCTGGTGCGCGTGCATCGGGGAAGCGTCCTCGGAGACGCATTTCAGGTTCGCATGGGCGCTCGGGTGCACATTGCAGACTGCGTCGCTGCGATCGAACGCGCGGGCAACGGCGTGATTCTGTTCTTGCCGGGGCATCCGGACCCCGAAACCGATCTAGCCTTTTACCTCGACGAGCCGCTTCCGCGATCGCCCGAGGAGCCCGGTGTGGTGCTCCGGGAGTACGGCTTCGGCGCCCAGGTGCTCTCGGACCTGGGGCTCAAGGAGTTGCGCCTGCTGACCAATCGACCGCGGCGCATCCCGAGCCTGGACGCCTATGGGCTCAACGTAGGCGAGCAGCTCATGGTCGCGCCGGGCGGCGAGCTCTCGCCCGCGCCGAAACACAAGATGGCAGATTCCAAATGAGCGAGGACCGCAACCAACCGCTGCTCGAGGTCAGAGCGCCGGCGGACGCGCGCTTTGCCGTGGTCTGGTCGCGCTTCAACCACGCGATTGTCGCCAAGCTCCTCGAAGGTGCCAAAGAATGCTTCTCCGAGCACGGCGTGCCGGACGAATCGGTCTACGTCGTGGAGGTACCGGGCGCCTGGGAGCTCCCGTACGCCGCGCAACAGCTCGCGTTGAGCTCGCGCTTCGACGCCGTCGTTGCGCTCGGTGCGGTGATTCGCGGAGGCACACCGCACTTCGACTACGTCTGTGAAGGCACCGCCCTCGGCCTCGGCCGCGTGACGCTCGACACGGGCGTTCCGGTGATCTTCGGCGTTCTCACGACCGACGATCAAGCCCAGGCATTGGATCGCGCCGGTGGCGTGCACGGCAACAAGGGCCGCGACGCGGCACTGACCGCAATCGAAATGGCCAATTTGGATCGAAAGCTTGCGGACGATGGGATCACGACGAAAAGGCCGTGAAGCCGCGCTTCGCATCCTGTACTTCATGGATGTGTCGGGCGTGAGCGGCACGCAGGCGATCCGCTCGTACTGGGGTCACCTCAGCAATGACGAGGCGCCCAGCGAAGACGTCGACTTCGCGAACAAACTGGTCCGCGCCTACGCCGACCAAAGAGAGGAGGTGAACGAAATCATTCGTTCGTCGAGTCACCACTGGCGCATCGAACGCATGCCCATCGTCGATCGCAACGTGCTTCGCGTGGCGATTGTGGAGCTTCGCGAAATGGGAGACATTCCCAAACGAGTGACGCTGAACGAAGCCGTAGAGCTCGCCAAGCGTTTCGGCTCGGAGGGGAGCGGCTCGTTCGTCAACGGCGTTCTCGACCGCATCGCGACCGAGCTCGGGAAATCGTGATCGCGTACGATTTTGTCTCCGCTGCGCCAACAAGCTTGGACGAGCTTCAGGCCGAGCTCATCGTTCTACCGTTCTTCTCCGACGAACGCCCCCTAGCCGGCGCGGCTGGCCTCATCGACTGGCGACTCTGCGGAGCGCTCTCGAGAAAGCTCATGGCCGGTTACCTCGACGGAAGCTTCGGCGAAAAAGCTCTGCTGACCAACCCAGGGAAGCTCAAGTCCGAAGGGCTGCTGCTCGTCGGCCTCGGCGATAGCTCCGCGTTCGACCGGAGCGTTGCCGACAAAGCGTGCGCGCTGATCGCAGAGGCCCTGCGTGAAGCCAAGGTGTCGAACGCAGCGCTGGCCCTGCCCGGAAGGAGCCTGGGTCTGCTGTCGGCGCACGAAGCGATGCAGCTCTGGCTCGCCGCAAGCCCAGGCGACAGCCAGCTCGAGGAGCTGAGTATCATCGAGCTCGCCCATGAGCATCGTACCCTCGACTCACTCTTCGACGGCCTGCGACGGCAGGCCGAGTCTCCGCTCGACTAGCGCCGCGACGAACGACGCTTGGCTTTTTTGGCCGGCGCCCTGCCGCGTTTCTTCGAGGCCGTCTCTTTCTTTGCGGCCGTGCCACGTTTCTTCGGGGCGGCCTTCCTCTTGGGAGCGGCGCGCTTCTTGGTCGCGGCCTTCTTCTTGGGAGCGGCGCGCTTCTTCGTCGCAGCCTTCTTCTTGGGAGCGGCGCGCTTCTTCGTCGCAGCCTTCCTCTTGGGAGCGGCGCGCTTCTTCGTCGCAGCCTTCTTCTTGGGAGCGGCGCGCTTCTTCGTCGCAGCCTTCTTCTTGGTGGCCGCGCGTTTCTTCTTCGAAGCGGTACCACGTTTCTTCGGGGCGGCGCGCTTCTTCGTCGCAGCCTTCTTCTTGGTGGCCGGCCGCCTCTTCGCGGCCGCCTTCTTCTTCGCAGCCGCCTTCTTCTTCGCGGCCGCCTTCTTCTTCGCGGCCGCCTTCTTCTTCGCAGCCGCCTTCTTCTTCGCGGCCGCCTTCTTTTGGGCTGCGGCCTTCTTCTTCGCCTCCGCCTTCTTCTTGGCCTCCGCCTTCTTGCGCTTGATCTCGTCGGCCTTCTTCTTCGCCTCCGCCTTCTTGCGCGCAAGCTCAGCTTTCTTCATCGCCGCAGCCCGCTTTTTCTCGAGCGCGATTCTCTTCTTCTCCGCAGCGATGCGCCTGGCTTCGGCCTTCTGGATTTTCAGGGCCTCGGCCTTCTTCTTGGCTTCGATCGCCTTGCGGGCCGCCTCGGCCTTCAAGCGCTCAGCCTCGGCCTTCTTCTTGGAGTCGGCCTTCTTGCGGGCGGCCAGCTTGCGGGCCTTAGCCTGGGCGCGGGCGAGCTCCCGCAGATCGATCGTCTTGGTCTCAATACGCTTGCGCGTCTTCTTCGGCTTCTCTTCGTCGTCGTCTTCGTCTTCGCTCGGCTCCTCGACTGGAGGCTTCGGCGCTGGGACGAACGGACGCCTCGGCCCGGGCCGGCTCGCTTTGATGCCGGAGAGCGGCAGATGCCCCGCCTTCTTGGCAGCCTTGTAGGCCGCTCGCATCGCGTCCGGTTCGCCGAAGTACTTCGCCATCGGCTCCAGATAGAGCTTGGTCCAGATCTTCTCGCAGGCCTGCGCAAGGCCCGGAGGAATCTTGCTGTGGGTCACCTCGACCTTGGTGCCGCCGGCCACGGGCGCGAACGTGATGTCCACCTGCGAGTCGTTGGAGCCCTTGGGAAAATCCCGGGTGCGCCAGGTCATGGCAATGCGGCTACCGGTCACCAAATAGACATGGGTAGCATCGATGAAACCATCGTCTGCGATGACTCGACCGCCTACCCAGGGGTCCACCGTGGCCCGCGCTCCCGTAAAAGCGGAATGATGGCGCTCGTCCATCCATGCGGAATAAATACGGTTTGGGCTCGCGGGTATCACGGACGAGACAGTAAATTCTTCCGTGTCCATCGTCCTTTGCTTCCTTGACTTGCTGGCCTGTATAAGTCCAGGAAACTCGTTTGAAAACCAGAAAAATTCTCAGGTCGCGCACAGAGCTCGGCCATAATCGTGTTCTCTTCGTCTCTTCGGGTCAATTTTGGGCCTCCCTGGGCAGATCGTACCGCCTCTCTTGACCCCGCCTTCCGCCGTGCTTCGATGCGTGGCTTGATGACAGAGCCAAGCCCCCGGCACCAATTCTGGATCGACCGTGGAGGGACTTTCACCGACTGCATCCATCGTGACCGGCTCAGCGGCGTCATCCGGGTCAGCAAGGTGCTCTCATCGGACCAGGCCCCACTCGAGGGCATCCGGTCGCTGCTCGGCCTCCGGGCTGGCGATCCGATTCCCGCCGCCGAAGTCCGGATGGGAACGACCCTGGCGACCAACGCACTGCTCGAACGAGGTGGCTGTCCCACTGTCCTGGTAGCCGACGAGGGCCTCGGGGATCTGATCCGAATCGGGGATCAGACGCGACCCGAGCTGTTCGCGCTCGAGATCGAAAAGCCCGCGCCGCTGCCCGATACCGTGATCGAGGTGGGCGGAAGGATGGCCGCCGACGGATCGATTCTACGATCCCTCGATCTCGAGGCAGTTCGCAAGGCACTCGAAGCGGCCCGCAAACGCGGCGCGGAATCGGTAGCCGTCTCACTGATGCACGCGTATCGCGACGGGGCGCTCGAGACCCAGGTCGCCGCACTCGCGAAAGAGCTCGGGTTCCCCCACGTCTCGCAATCGCACCTGATCTCCAACGAGCTCGGCCTGCTCGGCCGCACCGACACGACCACGGCCAATGCCTACCTGACTCCACTGCTGACCGAGTACATGCTCGAGCTCGAAAAAGAGCTCGGTTCGGGACGCCTGCGCATGATGCAGAGCAACGGCGGGCTGGTCGATGCGTCGGGCTTCATCGGCCGCAACGCAGTGCTCTCCGGCCCGGCCGCGGGCGTAGTCGCGACGGGCGCCGTCGCCGACGAGCTGGGGATCTCGGAGGCCATCGGCTTCGACATGGGCGGCACCTCGACGGACGTGTCGCGCTATGCGGGTGAGGTGACACGGGTATTCGAAAGCCAAATCGGTGGCATTCGAATCCGCGCGCCGATGATCGAGCTCCACACCGTCGCTGCGGGCGGCGGCTCCATTTGCAGGCTCGAAGCGAAGCGCATGCTCGTCGGACCACAGAGCGCAGGCGCCGACCCCGGACCTCTTTGCTACGGAAAACCGGGAGCCCAGGAGCTCACCCTCACCGACGTTTCGCTCTGCCTCGGCCGGATCGCAGCCGACCGCTTTCCATTCGCGCTGCATGAAGAGAGGCCGCGAAAGAAGCTCGAGGAAATTGCTGTGGCACTACGCGCGACTGGCATCGTTCGAAACGCCGACGAGGTCGCGCAGGGATTCTTGCGCGTCGCAACGGAGAACATGGCGGCCGCGATTCAGAAGGTGTCGGTCGGCCGCGGCCACGACGTGCGCACGCACGGCATGGTGGTCTTCGGCGGCGCGGGCGGTCAGTACGCCTGCCTCATCGCCCGACGACTCGGCATTCGTACCTTGCTGTTTCATCCCTATGCTGGCGCTCTTTCGGCGTTCGGCATGGGAGTCGCCAACTTCGAGTGGCACGCAGAGCGCGACGCGGGCCGCGCGAGTCTGGACGATCCCTTGCCCGAGCAATGGAAACGGATCTTCTCGCGACTCGAAGCGTCGGGACGCGCGGCGCTCGAGCGCGACGCCGGAGCCGACGCCCAATGGCGGATCCGGCGCCAGGTCGCGCTTCGTTATCGTGGGACCGAAGCTACGCTCCCGGTCGACTGGGCGGACGCCGCGCACATGCGCTCCGCGTTCGAGGCAGTCCATCGGCGCGAGTTTGGATACGCTCGGCCGGGCCAGCAGGTCGAAGCCGCCACCTTGCGGCTTTCGGTCGAGTTGAGAAGCCCCAAACCGGAGCTGCCCCCCGTCGAGTCTGGCCACGGCGAGCCTCTCCGCACGGCAAAGCTCTGGTCGGCCGGGAGACTGCGCGAAGCGCCGGTTTACCTGCGAGAGAGCCTCCCGGTCGACACCGAGGTCCCGGGACCCGCGCTGGTACTGGACCGCACCGGGACGGTCGTCGTGGACCTGGGCTTCGTCGCCGTTCGAACCAAGCACGACTACCTCGTCCTGCAAGATACGAAGCGCGGGCAGGAATCTGAAACCGCCAGCACCGGCGTCGACCCCGTGCTTCTCGAAGTGTTCCACAATCAGTTCAAGTCGATCGCCGAGCAAATGGGCGTGGTCCTGCAGCGCACGGCGATGAGCACCAACATCCGCGACCGCCTCGATTTCTCTTGCGCTGTATTCGACGCAGGCGGCGGCCTCGTCGCCAACGCGCCGCACATCCCGGTTCACCTCGGCGCGATGAGCGAATCGGTTCGCGCGGTCCTCGCCGCACACCCAGGCGCGAAGCCTGGCGACGTCTTTGCTACCAATGATCCGTCCGCGGGTGGTTCGCACCTGCCTGACATCACGGTCGTCACCCCCGTGCACGATGGCGACGGGACCCTCCGCTTCGTCGTCGCGTCGCGCGGGCACCACGCCGATGTAGGTGGCCTCACGCCCGGCTCCATGCCGCCGTCCTCGACGCGCCTCGAACAAGAGGGTGTGGTCTTGCGGAACATCGCGATCGTCGAAAACGGCGCCTTCCGGGAGCAGCTCCTGCGCGGCGTCCTGAACGGCGGCCCGTACCCAGCACGCAATCCTGATGAGAACGTAGCGGACATCCAGGCGCAGATCGCAGCGAACGAAAAAGGCATGCAACTCCTCGACGAGCTACTTGCGCGGTACGGCGTCGAAGTCGTCACGGCCTACATGCAGCACATCCAGGACAACGCCGCCGAGCTGACTACTCGGGCGATCGAAGGACTGGCCGACGGGGTGCACGAGTTCGAAGATCGACTGGATGGCGGCGCGCGCATTGCGGTTCGAGTCACGGTGCGCGGCAGCGCCATGGACATCGACTTCGAGGGCACCGACCCCGCACTCGACAACAATCTCAACGCGCCACGAGCGGTCACGATGGCGGCGATCCTCTACGTGCTCCGCGTGCTGGTCGGCAAACCGATCCCGCTCAACAGCGGTTGTATGCGGCCTGTCCGCGTTCGGATCCCCGAGGGCTCTCTGCTCAGCCCCGAACCCGACCGCGCGGTCGCCGCCGGCAACGTGGAAACGTCACAGCGCATCGTCGATGTCCTATTCGGCGCACTCGGGCTGGCCGCCGCGAGCCAGGGAACGATGAACAACATCACCTTTGGCGACGATCGCTTCGCGTACTACGAGACCCTGGGCGGAGGTGCAGGTGCAACGGAGCGCCGCGGCGGCGCCTCGGCAGTGCATACCCACATGACGAACTCCAAGTGCACAGACCCGGAGGTTCTCGAAACCAGGTTTCCCATACGGATTCGCCGCTTCGAGATTCGGCGGGGCTCGGGCGGGGCAGGGGCCCGCGGCGGCGGCGACGGCTTGATCCGCGAGCTCGAGTTCCTCGCGCCCATGCGGGTTTCGGTGCTCTCCGAGCGGCGTGTGGTCCCGCCCTATGGTATGCGCGGCGGCGGTCCAGGTGCCCCAGGCATGAATCTACTGAACGGCAAGCAACTCCCGCACCGCCTTAGCGCGGAAGTGTCGCCTGGCGACGTTTTGCGAGTCGAAACGCCCGGTGGTGGTGGATGGGGTAAGCCGGGATGAACCTCCGAGACCTGTGGCGACGCGTCCAGCAGATCGTCTTCCACAACATTCTTCACCTCGATGACACGCCACATCGAATCGCCTGGGGCGTGTTCATCGGTACGATGATCGCATTCACCCCAACGCTCGGTCTTCAGATCGTCCTGTATCTCCCGATCGCCGCGCTGCTAGGTGCCAACAAGATTTCGGGGATTCCAATCTTGTTCATCAGCAATCCGTTCACCGCGGTGCCGCTCTACTACACGACCTGGTCGGTCGGAGCGGCCGTTTTGCATCCCGAAAGAGAAGTCACGCGCGCCACGATCAAGACCTGGCTCGGAAATACGGGACGTGCCCTCAAAGACGGTGGTGCCGAGCGCTTGCTGCAGAGCGAGTTCTGGGCGGACGCCGGGCGGCTCTTGGCCGGCACAGGCGGGGAACTTTGGATGGGCGCGCTCGTCTGCGGCCTGATCGTCGGGGCTCCCCTGTATTTTCTGACGCGCTGGGGCATCAACGCGTTCCGGCATTTGCGGGAAGGGCGGCGGCTCCCTCACGGTCCGATGGACCCGAAGAGGAGCAAGTAGCCGACAGGCTGGCGAAGTGGCGGTGGTGGTGGCAGGCGCTTCCGCCAACCTGTCGGCTTGGGACTAAGCTTTCTTGGCGGATCCTTGGACGCGGTCGGCCAGCTCGCCCATGGACTCCGCGAGCGCGCTGATCACCTCGGAAGTGGACGAGAGCGTACTTGCGGCCGCGTCGATTGCGGTTCGCGTGACCCCCAGCCACAGCCCGGCCACCCTGCGCCCCAAGGTCACGGCGCCTTCGGCGGTCTTGCTGACCTGGTCGACGGCTGCGTTGACGTTCTCTTCGATGGTCGATTGAATGTTTTGCGGTTCAGTCATCGGCTTTCTCCTCGTTGGGTGTCGATGCTTGGGGCAGGACGTCCCTGCCCGTGATTAGTTTTCGGCCGGGGTCGTCGAACAGAACCATGTAGGCCTCGGACCCGGCAGAGAGCTTGGCTCCGGTTACGCCACACTTGGCTTCGTGAACGAGGATGATCGGGGTTACTCCGATGGCGCCCGCGAGCGGATCGGGAGCAGGCGCTGGCCCCCCGCCTAGCTCGACGGCGGGCACTTCTTTGTTCTGGACGCCCGGGATCTTACTCAACTGCTCGGAAGACTTCCGCCGAAAGCGGTGCCGTTCGGAGGCGAGCAACTGAGCAACCTCGCGAAGCTCTCCCTCCGCCTTGGCGCCGACGACATCGATGGTGTCGAGCGCGTCCTCGAGCAGCGCCCGGACGAGATTGGACACGGGAACCCGCCAGGCGTTGGCGACCCGCTTGAGCTCCTGCTCAAGGACGGCCGGCACGCGAGTATGGAGCACCCGCTCTTTGCGTGCGTCCCTGCGGCTTTTATCGGCGTCCCGTTCGCTCATGACCCTTTTGTAACACGAAGTGACACAAACACAAGCGACCTCGTGTCACAATTCCGTAAAGGTTTGTAATTGTGGCGTTTTAACTCAACCTGGGTCGATTTGACCCAGGAAATCCAACTGTTACAGTCGCCCGCCGTGACCCGCACACCACGCTCCCGCCAGGCATTCGTCCTCT
>Ga0316201_10000281_pt1 | contig 26819 bp, 24 predicted proteins | sample CS6wburrow_MG_FD_204516 | JGI IMG/M metagenome (GOLD analysis project Ga0316201, IMG submission 204516) | Coastal sediment microbial communities from Delaware Bay, Delaware, United States - CS-6 worm burrow | ecosystem: Environmental > Aquatic > Marine > Coastal > Sediment | place: USA... | reverse complement strand
AAAGCCGTATTTAAGGAAGTGAGTGGTCGTTATGACGGACCGGGCCTCGAAAAAGAGGTGCTCGAGTTCTGGCGCGAGCATGATGTCTTTGCGAAGACACTGGAGGCCACCAAAGACGGCCCGCAATTCAGCTTCAACGAGGGTCCGCCTACGGCTAACGGCAAACCGGGAATTCACCATGTTCTCGCGCGTAGCTTCAAGGACATCTTTCCGCGTTATAAGACGATGCGTGGTTATCATGTGCCCCGCAAGGCCGGCTGGGATACGCACGGGCTGCCGGTGGAGCACGAGGTCGAAAAAGAGCTCGGTATTTTCGACAAGCAGGAGATCGAGGAAAAGGTCGGCATCGCGGAATTCACGAAGCGCTGCCGTGACTCGGTTATGCGCTATGTCGGCGATTGGGAGAAGATGACCGAGCGCATGGGCTTCTGGGTCAATCTCGACGAGGCCTATTACACACTGAACAACAGCTACATCGAGTCGGTCTGGAACCTGCTGGCAAAGATCTGGGACAAGGACCTGATCTATCGCGGTTACAAAGTTGTTCCTTATGATCCGCGCATCGGTGCAACGCTGTCATCACATGAGCTGGCCCTGGGCTACAAGGAAGTCGACGACCCTTCTATCACGGTGCGTTTCAAGCTCGCCGGTGAAGACGATACCTTCTTCCTGGTCTGGACAACGACGCCCTGGACCTTGCCTTCCAACCTCGCGCTAGCCGTCGGTGAAGACATCGACTACAGCTACTGTGAGTCAGATGGCCAGACATTGATCGTTGCAGAAGCTCTCCGTGAGGCGGTGTTCCGCGACATCGAGCATACGGTCATCAAGCCCGTAAAGGGCTCGGCGTTGGTTGGTCAGCAATACGAGCAGATGTTTGCCTACCTTGAAAGCGACGCGGCGAAAGCATTTACCGTGCTCGCGGCGGATTTTGTCAGCACCGATGATGGCACCGGAATCGTGCACATTGCTCCCGCCTACGGCGTCGACGATCTGGCGCTCGGACAGGCAAACGACTTGCCAGTGCTGCACGGAGTCGGTCTCGACGGACACTTCGTCGAAGCGGTCGAACCGGTCGCCGGCCTGTTCTTCAAGGACGCCGACAAACCGCTTATTCGCCTCCTCAAGGAGCGCGGCATCATGTTCCGCTCGGAGCGCTATACGCACAACTATCCGTTCGGTTGGCGTACCGGTGATCCGATTTTGTATTACGCGAAGAACGCCTGGTATATCCGTACGTCGCAGTTTCGCGATCGCATGGCGGAACTCAACCAGACGATCAACTGGGTGCCTGATCATATCCGCGATGGGCGTTTCGGTAACTGGCTGGAAAATAACGTCGACTGGGCGCTGTCGCGCGAACGGTTCTGGGGGACGCCACTGCCGGTCTGGACGGATGGGCATGGTGACTATATGTGTGTCGGCTCCATTGCAGAGCTGGAGGCGCTGACCGGCCGGGAGCTCAAGGAACTTGATCTGCATCGACCTGCCGTAGACGAAATTAGCTTCGAGAAGGACGGCAGGACCTGGCAGCGCGTACCCGAAGTCATCGATTGCTGGTTCGATTCGGGCGCGATGTCATACGCGCAGTGGCATTATCCGTTCGAAAATCAGGACAAGTTCGAAAAGCATTTCCCCGCCGACTACATTTGTGAGGCCATCGATCAGACCCGCGGTTGGTTCTACACATTGCATGCGATTGCGACGCTGGTTTCTGACAGTGTGGCATTCAAGAATTGTATTTGCCTGAATTTGATCGTCGACAAAGACGGCAAGAAGATGTCGAAGTCGGTCGGCAATATTATCAATCCCTACGACGTATTCGATACAGTCGGTGCCGATGCGCTTCGCTGGTACTTCCTTGCGCGCCTGTCACCGGATGCGCCCAAGCGGGTATCTGTCGAGATCGTCGCCGATGTGGCCAGCTCGTTTATCAACACCTTCTGGAATACCTACGGATTTTTTGTTCTTTACGCGCGGCTCGACGAGGTTGATCTTAGCCAGGATATTCCGCTCGATGAGCGACCGGAAATCGACCGCTGGGCGCTTGCACTGCTGCACAAGACGATAACCACGGTCACCGATGCGCTGGATAATTTCGATGCCAAGACCGCTGGCGAAGCTATTGAGCTGTTCGTCGACCAGCTCAGCAACTGGTATGTAAGGCGCAACCGCCGTCGATTCTGGAAGTCCTCGGATCCAAAGGACACCCAGGCCGCTTACCTGACCCTGTACGAATGCCTCAAGGGGGTCCACGAGCTCATGGCGCCGTTTGTACCGTTCCTGGCTGAAAACGTCTATCAAAACCTTGTTCGCACCGTGAACAAAGACGCGCCGGTTTCCGTCCACATGGGCAACTGGCCGGAGGCCGACCCGACCTGGGAGAACGACGCATTGCTGTTCGATATCGGCGTTGTTCAAAAAGTGGTTGGCCTGGCTCGTGCGGCCCGTGGCCAGTCCGGTGTCAGAACACGCCAGCCGCTGAGCAGGCTACTGGTTCGCGCGCCTGACGATGCGTCGGCACGAGCGCTGGCCAGCCATCAGGAGCAGATTCTTGAGGAGCTGAACGTCAAGGCAATCGAGTTCATTGCGAGAGATGCCGGCCTGGTCAGCTACCGTATCAAGCCGAATCTGCCACGTATCGGCAAGCGCTATGGGAAACTGATCCCAGCTATCCGCAAGGCCCTGGAAGACGCTGACGGCGCGGCTATCGCGGCGGCGGCAGCCAGCGGCGAATCCTTCCAGATCGACGCCGGTGACGAAACGATTATGCTGGAAGCGGACGATGTGCTGGTCGAAACCAGTTCCGCCGAAGGCTATGCCTGCGGCGAAGACGCCGGCTTCCTGACGGCGCTGGATACGACGCTCACCGATGAACTTGTGCTAGAGGGTGTTGCGCGTGAAATCGTGAGGTCTGTCCAGGACGCACGCAAGCAGGCGGGGCTCGAGGTCTCGGATCGCATTACGCTGGGGGTATCCGGCTCTAACGCCGTGGAGACAGCGCTCGCGGCTCACCGTGACTACGTGATGAACGAGACGCTGGCAACGCGCTGGCAGGTAGGGCAGAGCGACCCACTGTTTTCCTGTGACCGGGAAATGGGGGATGAGCACTGGCGAATAGAATTCGCGAAATAGCGATAGGTGGCAAACTCTTACTTGCGTGCGATTCCGTAACTCTGCTATAAGAAAGCTACGCAACGTTCTGATAGATCAGGAGCAAAAAGGGACTTGCCGGGCCTTTGCAGGGGCCGTGCCGGCTACAGGAGTAGCGAGCTCCAAGAATAAGAAAAGCGTAGGTAATCCGCCGAGAGGACAGGCGGCAAATAAAAAAAACGCTGGAGTCGCAATGACAAACCACGTCGATCGCCTATACGCCGCACTCACGGTGCTTGCAGGTCATGGCCATATAAAACAAAGGCTTATCAAAGCCTACGAAGATCACCTTGAAGATATCGACGAGGATGAGTTACCCATCGCGATGAAGCAGGCGTTTGTTGATCTGCGCCAGTCGATGCGTCGAGTCGCCCCGTTGCACGGCGAAAGCGCGGTTTGCGCCTCAGTACGCAAGATGTCGCCGGAGGATGCCAGTGAGTGTGCCGCGCACGTCGTGGCGCTCTACGGCGAACTTTCGAGGCTCCGCGACGATACTCCCGCGGCACTGTCACTCAACGAGGGCGACACGCCCAGAGTGCCGCCATTCCTGATCAAGTCAGTCTGATCGGATAGTACACATAGGTTAGACGCGCATCCTCGGGCACTTCGCCCGGATCGCTCACGTAGGATTCCCAGGCGGCGCCGTTACGCTCGATACCGTGTGCCGCAAGGTACGCTGAGATCTTGCGGTGGGTAGCCGCCAACGTGCGATACGAACCGATGTGCTGGACGCGAATCACTTCACCTTCATAGGTCCTCCCGAGCGTGACGCCGGGGCCGTCGCGTCGGCTTGAATCCGTCACCCCGCGGACCGGGATTGCCGCATCGAAAACCAGCGCGGCGCCGCTAAAGGTGCGCATTATTGATAATGGCGCACCGACGATCTCGAGTCCGGTCGCGTCAATGAAGTTTAGAATTTGGAAATACGCTTTGCTCATAGCCTCGGACATTGCAGCGGGCTCGGGACTTGAGGTCGTGGACATGAAGGCGATGTCCATCGCCTTGACCCTGATCTGCTCGATTTCGAGATCACTGAAGTCCGCAGTTGGCAGGCTTTCTGCCAATGCTTTGAGATTCTCGAGGCCATTCTCGTAGTCGCGGGCGACGACACTGCCCAGCATCGAGGCGAAGTAGCGGCCGACGAAATTCATGCCATAGTCGGTATCGAAACTCCATGAAACGATAGTCGTGCCGGTTCCAGGAACAAGCCTGAAACGCGACAACGCTTCGCCGGGTTCATGGGGATTGATTTGGATGGCGATCTGCTCGAACGGTGTGCTTGCGGTGATCGTCTGTGTCCCGCTGCCTACAATGGTGCCGTCCCAGGCCATGGTCGCGCCGACGCCCCGCGGTTCGCCCGAATACTCGATTCGCGCATTCGGGTCCGTTTCGAACAGCGGCGACCACAACGCATGGCGTCGAAAATCGTTAAGCAGCGCGTAGACCGTCGCTGGATGCGCATCGATCTCGGTCGAGACCTCGACATGGTGCGTGCGCGGCAATGTGTAACCAATAATGACGAGTAGTGCGACAAACGCAATTACGCCGTAGAGCAGTTTTTGCACGTTTCCATGTCCAGAGGCAGAAGTTTCGGATCGAAATTATTTCACAGTTAGGCGTCCTTCGGCACAATGCATTGATGAGCAACTCTATATGCACCGATCTGCCTATTGGAATCTTCGACTCAGGTGTGGGTGGCCTGACCGTATTGAAGGCCATACGAACCGAACTGCCGAACGAGAATCTCGTCTATCTCGGAGATACCGCGCGATTACCCTATGGCACCAAGAGCCCGCTCTCGATCGCCCGGTATGCAACGCAGGCGGCGGCGAAACTGCAAGAGCAGGGCATCAAGCTGCTCGTTGTCGCTTGCAACACGGCATCGGCTGTTGCGCTCGATGCGCTGCGCGAACAGATGAGTCCGCTGACCGTAATAGGTGTCGTGGAGCCCGGCGCGGAAGCGGCCGTGACGGCCCGGCCCGGCGGGGCACATCTGGTTCTCGCGACTGAGGCGACCGTCCGGCTGGGCGCCTACCGCAGGGCGCTCGAGGCGCTCGACCCGGCCGCGACGGTTCGTGAAAGTGCCTGCGAATTGCTTGTGGCACTTGCGGAGGAAGGTTGGACGGATGGCAGGATTGCGAGCGCCATAATCGAACGCTATCTTGCAGAGGCAAGTGACACCGCCTTTCGTGCCGATACGATTATCCTTGGATGCACTCATTTCCCCCTGCTGAAGGGGGCAATCCGGGCGATAGTGCCCGATGATGTACTGATCATTGACTCGGCGAGCACCACCGCGACTGTCGTGGCGCAAGCATTGGCGTCCCGTGGGCTTCGCGGGGATCAGTCCGAGGCAGGCCAACTGAGATTTCTGGCCACGGACGGCGCGACGCGCTTTGCGCGTGTCGGCGGGCAATTCCTGGGGCAGCCTCTCCTCTATAGCGACGTTGAGATCGTCGACCTCTAGGCCCGGCGGGCAGTCACGTGGGGCGGCCTGTGCGATAATGCTCAATTCGTCTTGTCCGGGGGAAACCGTGAATCTCCAATTTGCCACGCGCCCAGTTGGCGCGCTTTTTCTTTGCGCTTTGCTCGCGTCCTGCGGCGCCGAGGCGCCGCCTGAAAACATCGATGCGCCGCTGCTCACCGTCAAGCCCAGACCTGAAATCTACGCGGACTTCTCGCTGACCGCGGATCTCAGCGAGCTCAGTGAGGACCAGATCCAGATGATCAGGATTCTGATCGATGCATCGAAGATCATGGACGATTTGTTCTGGAGGCAAAGCTACGGCGAGGGCTACCAGGAATGGTTGAACGCTATTGAAGACGATACCGTGCGTCGATTCGCTGAGCTGAACTACGGTCCCTGGGACCGGCTTGATGATGAAAAGCCGTTTATCAAAGGCGTGGGGGCGAAGCCTCTGGGAGCCGGTTTATACCCTGCGGACATGAGTAAAGAGGAATTTGAGGAGGCTTATCTGCCGGGTAAGAAAGGCCTGTATTCGCTGGTTCGACGGGATCAAGCCGGAGGGCTTGTCCTGATTCCATATCACGTTGCCTACGCGGATGATCTCAGCGAAGCCGCGGGCCTGCTCAGGCAGGCGGCGAAACTGGCGGAGAGTGCTGACTTCGCGACCTACCTGAAGCTGCGTGCCGCTGCCTTAATCAGTGACGAGTTTCAAATTAGCGACCGCTTCTGGATGGACGTAAAGGACAACGATATCGACGTTGTGATTGGCCCCATCGAATCCTATGAGGATCGTTTGTTCGGCTATCGCACGGCCTACGAGGCCTACGTCCTCATCAAGGATCTTGAATGGAGCGATCGCCTGAGTCGCTTCGCCGCCTTTCTCCCTGATCTCCAGGCGGGCCTGCCGGTAGCCGATGAATACAAGTGGGAAACGCCGGGAACCGATTCGGACCTGAATGCCTACGATGTCGTCTACTATGCCGGGCACAGTAACGCCGGTTCGAAGACTATTGCGATCAACCTGCCGAACGATGAGGAAGTGCAACTCGACAAAGGGACGCGTCGCCTGCAGCTCAAGAACGCGATGCAGGCAAAGTTCGAGAAGATTCTGCAGCCGATTGCCGACATGTTGATTGATGAGTCGCAACGCAAACACATCACCTTCGATGCTTTCTTTGCCAACACAATGTTCCATGAAGTTGCCCATGGCCTTGGCATAAAGAACACGATCGATGGTACTGGCACCGTACGTGAGGCGATGCTTGATCTTGCCTCATCGATGGAAGAGGGTAAGGCCGATATCCTTGGCCTGTATATGATTACAGAGCTGCACAAGGCTGGCGAACTCGGTGATGTTGATCTTCGCGACTACTACACGACCTTCATGACCAGTGTATTCCGTTCGATTCGTTTCGGCGCGAGCAGTGCGCATGGCAAGGCAAACATGGTGCGTTTCAACTATTTCCTTGACGAGGGCGCATTCGTTCGCGATCCGGCGACCGGCAGATATCGAGTCGACTACGGCAAAATGGAGACGGCGATGACCGGCTTGTCGCGTTTGTTGCTCACCTTGCAGGGAGACGGCGACTACGAAGGTGCGGCTAAGCTCAGCAACGAAAAAGGCCGCATTTCGACACAGCTGCAAGAAGATCTTGATCGGCTCACCGGTGCGCAGATACCGGTAGACATCACGTTTCGGCAGGGCGTTGCCGAGCTGGGCATCTAATAATTTAATTGAGGCAGACAATATTGAAAACCAGGAAGCTGTTTTTGTTATATGTGATTTTCGCACTGGGTGCATGTGGCGGTGAGGCCGAGCCTGAGCGTTCATCGGGCATTGAAAAGCAGCCCTGGGAGACATTCGCAGCGGCCACGATTGCCGAGTACTACCGGCAGAACCCGGAGCTGGCCGTGTATGTCGGTCTGCATGAATACGATGGCCTGATGTCGGACTTTAGCCTCGCCGCGGCGGAGGAGTATGCGACATGGATCGACGCCATTATTGAGGAGGCAGAGTCCTACGAGGCGCTGGTCGGTATCGAGGCATTCGAACGCGAATACCTGGTTAACGCATTGCGTGCTGATCGTTTCTGGATCCGCGACTCCGGCTTTACGACCAATAACCCGGTCGCCTACGCATTTTCGATAGGACTCGATGTCTATATCGATCGAGACTACGCGCCGCTTGAAGAACGCATCGTCGCTTATACCAAGTACGCCTCACAGATTCCTAAAGCGCTGAAGACCATGCGCGAGAATTTAAAGCCGCCTCTGCCTTTGCCCTACATCAAGACGGCTCACGGAATTTTCGCAGGGTTGTCGGATTACATGGAAAATACGGTGCCTGGTCTTTTCGCCGTCGTCGAGGATGAGCAGCTGCAACGCCAATTTGCGGCGGCGAATTCTGCCGCTGCCGAAGTGGCCAGAGAAACGGCTGACTGGCTGGAAGAGCAGAAGGTGATAGCGACCGACGACTTCGCTCTTGGCGAGAAGAAATTCTTGCAAATGCTGAGCGCGACCGAGGGAGCCGATATTTCCCTGGCCGAACTAAAAGCCGCCGGCGAACTGAACCTGAGACAGAACCTGGATCGCCTCAACGAGGCCTGTGCGGAATTTGCACCCGGTGAGAGCACCCAGGCTTGTGTGCTGAAAGTGCAAGGTCGTAAACCGCCCGAAGGGGCCGTTGCCGGGGCGGCGCGACAGCTACCCGACCTGCGCAAGTTTGTTGAGGACAATGCACTCGTCAGCATCCCAGGCACGGAAGAGGCCCTGGTGGACGAGGCGCCTCCCCACAAGCGCTGGAATTTCGCGTACATAGAAATACCGGGCCCCTTCGAGTCCGGGCTGCCATCCGTGTACTACATCGCACCACCGGACCCAAGCTGGTCAGAGGAAGACCAGCTTGCGTACATTCCGGGCGAAAAAGACCTGCTGGCTACATCGGTGCACGAGGTATGGCCCGGCCACTTTCTGCAGTTCCTGCACGCCAATCGCACTGCCAATAACGTAGGGCAGCACTTCAGTACCTATACGTTCGTCGAAGGCTGGGCACACTACACCGAGCAGATGATGGTCGATGCCGGCTTGGGAGACGGCGATCCGGAATTTCGCATAGGCCAGTTGCTTAATGCGCTGTTACGAAACGTCCGGTATTTGTCTGCTATAGGCCTGCATACTGGCGGTATGACGGTCGAAGAAAGTCAGGCGATGTTTGCAGAGAAAGCCTTCCAGGATTTTGGAAATGCCAGCCAACAGGCGTTGCGCGGCACGTACGACCCAGGGTATCTAAACTACACGCTCGGAAAACTCATGATCAACAAATTGCGGGACGATTGGACCGCAGGTCGCGGCGGCCGTGAAGCCTGGGGCAGATTCCACGATCAGTTCCTGAGCTATGGTTCACCACCGATACCGTTGGTTCGCCGGCAGATGCTGGGCGACGACTACGACGGAGATTCCGCACTGCTGCCCAGGTAGTGCTGACGGCAATCTTAGAGGCGCCGGGCGGAGCTGGTTTCATTCTTCAAGCCAGCGCCTTGCCTCTTTCTCACGGCTAAATGCGGACGCCGCAAACGAGCCTTTTGTTTTCAGCGCTGTTGCGGCAACTTGATGACTCTCGTGGACGTCGGGGTTTTCAGTAACCACGGCCAGCTTAAATCTATTGTCCAGTCCAGCGCTTGTGAAAAAATCCGAGCTGTTGAAGACCTCGGCAGTCGGCAATGGATTGGTAACGTTGGATATCGTAAGGATCTTGAAGCAATTGGCTTCCTTGCACGCGGCGATAACTTCTCGCCACATTTGCAGCGCCCTCAGATAGTCGAAATTCCCGGATGTCGTCAGGCGAATTACCGTGTCTTCAACATCTATCGAGTAGGTGTAGCTGTCATCCATGTCGCGTTTATTCTGCTGTGGGTCCTCGCGTGTGATCAGGATATCGAACATGCCCTGTGAGTGCATTTTGATAAGAGAATTCGAATTCGCTAATTTACGATTGCTGGTGGTGCCAATTTCGCAATGTGAAACAAGCAGGGGGACCGCCTGGTTCATATACCCGTCGGACTCATTCGTCAGAGGTTGCGTTTGTCGACGCGGGGAAGCTGCTTTCCGAATAAAGTGGTCAAGTACAACGAACGTCTCGTCTCAACTACGCCGGTCAAAGTCGGGAAGCGTGCATCCGGGTCGTGCATATTCATTAGTATCTGGCCGTCGCCGTTAAAGGCTATGACGTGCGATGAACGCAGGGCTTTCGGCCGAATGAATTCTGGCAGGCGCTGCACGATTTTGCGTACGAAAGGTCGGTTTGAAATTCGGTCCAGCAGTTCGTTCCGCGGTGCGGCGAGTCCCAGCCAGAAGCTGCCCTGCAGGCCGCTCTTGAGGTTGTCAGGAAAGCCCGGCAGGTTTTCCAGAAGTGTCTCTGTCGTGCCCTGACGGTCGCCTTCAAGCCAGTGCTTCAGCACCCGATAATGGCCGGTTTCGCTGACCAGCAGGTAACTGCCGTCGTCGCTGACGGCGACGCCGTTCGCGAAATTGAGACCGTCCAGTATTACCTTGACGCTGCCGCTTGTCGGATCAAAGGCAAACACTCGCCCGTGGCCGCCGTGTTCCATGATGTCCAGCACGCTTGCTTCGTAAGTGCCGCTGGACGACTCCGCTCCAAACTTGCTGCTTGATTCACTGAAATAGATCGTCCCGTCAGGAGCAATGGCCAGATTGTTAGCGTAGACAAGTGGTTGGCCGGCGACTTCGCTGAGTATGCTTGTTACCGAGCCGTTGCGGTCAATTTGCTGCAATCCCAGAAAGGCATTAGCGACTATAAAGGAGCCGTCGCGCCGGGCTTCGATTCCCAATGGTCTGCCGCCGGGGTAGGCGAACTGTTTGACGTGACCATTTCGTATCTGAATAACGTGGCCACTGTGCGTCGTCACGTAGAGGTTGCCGTCCGACCCGACCGCTGCATCCTCGGGCCCCTCGAACTGCTGCAGATTAATGCCGTAGGCCGAACTCAGCATGTCGTTCGGCGCAAACGGATCCACGAGGCCGCGGTCTACAGGCGCATTCCAGCTGATGGGCTCGATCGGTACCGGCCAGAGAAGGAGGTAGAGCAACATCAGGCCCAGTAGCAGTCCAGCAGTTGCGATCCCGTTCTTCATGGCGACCGGATGCGGACTAGCGTTTGGCGTCAATCATGCGAAGGAACTCGACGCGCGTGCGTGCGTCTTTCCGGAACGTGCCGACCATCTGGCTTGTCACCATGGAGACATCGGACTTGTGCACGCCGCGCGTCGTCATGCACTGGTGCGTCGCCTCGATAACCACGGCAACGCCCTTGGGTTGCAGGACATCCTGAATGCAATTCGCAATCTGCGCCGTCATTTTTTCCTGAACCTGGAATCGTCGTGCAAAAGCCTCGACAACACGAGCCAGTTTGCTGATGCCGACGACCTTGTTGTTCGGCAGGTAACCGACATGCGCCTTGCCGATGATGGGAGCCATATGGTGTTCACAATGCGATTCGAAGCCAATATCACGCAGGACAATCATCTCGTCGTAGCCTTCGACTTCTTCGAAGGTGCGCTCAAGGTAGTCGACCGGGTTGCTCTTGTAGCCGCTAAACCAGTCTTCATAGGCTTTCGCGACTCGTTTCGGCGTATCGATCAGTCCCTCCCGTCGCGTGTCTTCTCCGGCCCAGAGCAATAGTGTTCGCACGGCTTCTTCTGCCTGCTTGCGACTTGGCCTTCGCGGCTTCGGTTCTCTATTCTGTTTCGCTGCCAATGGATTTTCCTTGTGGTGATTTCAGGCCTGGGCCAGGTCGGCTTTGCTATCGAGATTCAGGCCGACCGGACAACTCACGCCGGTCCCCCCCAGGCCACAGTAGCCGCCGGGGTTTTTCGCCAGATATTGCTGATGATAATCCTCGGCGAAATAGTAGGTATTGAGCGGCAGGATCTCTGTCGTTATCTTGCCCAATCCCGCCTTGTCCAGCTCGAGTTGGTAGGCCGCAAGTGAGCGACGCGCTTCGGTCTGCTGAGAATCGTCCAGAGTAAATATCGCCGAACGGTATTGAGTGCCAATATCGTTGCCCTGGCGCATTCCCTGTGTCGGGTTGTGACTTTCCCAAAAGGTCTTCAACAGTTCCACGTAGCTAATTTGCTTCGGATCGAATACGACTCTAACGACTTCGGTGTGTCCTGTGTCGCCCGAGCAGACTTCCTGGTAGGTGGGGTTCTGCGTTATGCCACCGGCGTAGCCCACCGAGGTAACAAATACACCATCCATTTGCCAGAAAACCCGCTCTGCACCCCAGAAACAACCGAGCGCGAATACGGCCTCCTGCAGGTGTCCGGGAAACGGCCCGCGTAACGTTGCGCCGTTAACAAAGTGATGCTCCGGTACCGTCATTGGCACATCGCGTCCCGGCAAAGCCTCGCTCTTGGCAGGCAGCGTTAATTTCTTCATTATTTATTTGTTCTTCAGGTTTCTGACTATCGACTGGACGAATTTTTCGTTTGCTGGTCTTGTTGCTTTAGCTTGTCCAGGTCGGCCTGCCGGTAAAAGAAACGGTGCTCGAAGACGAGATTATCAGACTCACGCGCTTCTGCATCGCTCATTTGTGGTCGAAACACCCTGCGGCGGATTTCGCGATGTGCCATACGCTGCATATCGGTGAATTCAGGCGGATTGGCCTCGGTCCGGATGTTTCTTACCCGCCCACGGCTTGAAACGGTGTAATCCACGCGAATTGTTCCGGTAAGCAGTCCGTCACTCGCTGTCACCTTGTCTCCGCCTTTAAAGGCGTACTTGGGGATAGGGTCCTCCACCAGGGCGACAGGTTGTTCCAGGGCTTGTTTGCGCATCTCGAGTCGTTCGTCGTCGATGGACAACAAGTTCCATACATCGGTGTACAGGCCGCGCGCCCGATTCATGGACTGTACATAGACGTAGTGATCAGCGAGGGCTAGTTTCGCATTGGCCAGCTCTTGCCAACCGATATCCGGCGTTGCTTCGGCAATTCGCAGTGCCCGTTTGAAATAGACTTCACCGGTGGACACCATGCCGCGTTGTTGTGCATCAGACTGGCTGAGGTCGAGAAAATAGAAAGACTCGCCTAGCTTGCTGAGGGGGAGAATCAGCTGTGGGTCGTCTTTTCCGAGCTTTGTTTCCATGATGCGAACGATGCGCCGATACGTTGCGCGTTCATCATTGTAATACTGTGCGGCATGCTGCCAACTGGCACGGCGCATCAGGGATGGAATCAAAGCCATTTCGTCACCGGCAAAATGGCGCACATTCAATGCGTGCATGCGATCGAGGAGCTGACGCGCGCCCTTGGCGTCGCCGGTGAGCAGTGTTGCCTGTGCAAGCGCCTCGAGGATCTCAACCTGCTGGATGTTGTGCGGTCCCTCGTTAACATGTGTGATGTGCCGTGCACGATTGAACGCTTCTGAAGCAAGATCCGGCCGTCCGTTCTTGAGCTGTGCGCTACCGAGTCCGGTCAGCGGATTGACAAGCTTGTCGTTGAGTCTGTCCTCGACCGTCTCAATGATCTCCACGGCCGCTGTGAAGTTCTGGATGGCAGCTTCATATTGCTCGTTACGACTTTGTACAAGCGCAAGGTTGTTGAGGGCTTTCGACGTTTCCATGGACTGCGGGCCGTAAAGTCGTATGACCATCTCGACAATGCGCTTCGCCGATGTATCGGCTTCGTCCATGACGCCCTCGCCGACGAGTTGGCGGTAGCGCTCGAATTCGTCGGCCAGCCGTTCACTCAGGCTGCGCTCTTCATCTTCGGCCGCAGCGAAAGCTTCCGCATCCGCGTCGTCGTCAGCGACCGGTACCACCTGATCAAGGGGGCTAAGCTCGCTCTCGTCCGCTGGCTGCTGCGCGTGAACAGCCGGTGCCGCCAGGTGCGCGGCGATGAAAACCAGGAATTTCAATGGCTTGGTCATACGCTCTGACAATGTTGGCCCGCTAGTAGTGTTGTGATGCCGGATCAAATTAAGACCCGATCACTTAGGAATAGTTCGCGCCGCCCAAGTGGTCGCGAGCACAATAACTATACCGCCTGCCACGTTGTGGCGGTAGCTGATCTGGCGGCCCTAGAAACCCAGCCCCATCTGCTCGGGTCCGGGGCGCAGAAACTGGCTGCAGTCGAGAGGTTCCCGGTCATTCTCTTGCTGCAGACCCAGGCGTTTGCTGGCCGCATCGAAGCGACTCGCGAGCATTTGCGCATAGTGGCCTCGCCCGGTCTGTCGTACGCCGAAGCGATGATCATAATCGCGTCCGCCGCTGGCCTGACGAATGAGGCTAAGGACGCGCTGTGCGCGTTCCGGAAAATGCCGGCCCAACCAGTCAGCAAACAGTTCTTTGAGTTCGTGCGGCAGGCGCAGAAATATATAACTTGCCTGGGTGGCGCCCGCCGAGGCGACCGTTTGCAGGATATCCTCGATCTCATGATCGTTGATCGCCGGGATGATTGGCGCGACGAGTACGCTGGTCGGGACGCCAGCCTCAGTCAGTGCCCTGATGACTTTCAGCCGCGCTGCTGCAGATGGCACGCGCGGTTCCATAATGCGTTTTAGAGCCGGGTCAAGCGTCGGCATGCTGATCGCAACGGAACAAAGTCCGGTCGCCGCGAGTTCCGAAAGCAGGTCGATATCGCGACCCACGAGCGCACCTTTGGTAATGATGTTCACGGGGTGCCGATGCTTCAGGAACACGGTCAAGAGACCCCGGGTCAATGCGAGTTTTCGCTCGGTCGACTGATAGGGGTCGGTATTCGCGCCCAGCGTAATCGGTTTGCAGCGATAGTTTGGTTTTTCCCAGGCTTCCAGGAGCCGCACGGCGGCATTTGGCTTGTAGAAAATCTTTGATTCAAAATCCAGACCGGGTGACAGATCGAGGTAGCTGTGGCTCGGCCGCGCATAGCAGTATATACAGCCGTGTTCGCAGCCCTGGTAGGGGTTGATCGAGCGATCGAAGGGGACGTCGGGCGAATTATTGGTGCTGATTATCCGGCCGGCGGGCATTGCCCGGATTTCGGTTTCCGGTGCCTGCCGGGCGCGCGAATCTGCTTCCTCATCGTCATAGTCGACAGGGCGTGTGTTGAATCGGCCGTCCGGCGCCGAAATTGCGCCGCGGCCCTTGTGTCCGTCTCCGCTGGGCATGGGGTGAACCAGTACTGTATAAATAAACAGTACTTAGTCGGACAACCCGGGTCAAGGCGACTCTTCAGTTCAGGACCCGGTAGCCACGCCCACGCAGGCAGCGTTTGAATACCTTCTGCTTTTCACGATCGGCGTCCAGGCCCGATCGGGTTCCGCCGTACAGTGCACCACTGGCCGCGCCGCGACCAACGTCACCGTCGATGGCGCCCCCGAGTGCGCCGACCACGGCGCCGGTCGCACCTCCCTTCGCGATGCCCTGACTGATCAGGATTTCCTCGGTATAGGCTTCGCATTCGTCCCAGTCCTGCGCCAGCGCGTTCGGATCAACGCCCTTCATATCTATGATCGGCTCGGGATGGGCAGCGCAGCCGCTGCCGATAACAGCGGCGGCGATCAAGGCTTGCAACGCAAGAATTCGTACCTTCATCAATAAACCTGTTCCGGCAAGGCAATTTGTCATTGCCAGCAAAGCATACTCCGTTTCTTCCGCCGTACAGAGCATGGCGTCATAGTCTTAACGCGCCTGGCCCCGGCGCGGTTGACAAGGGGTATGGCGAGCTCACGCAATCGAAGCGTGATATCGCCGAACAGCGAGGTCAGTCGGCGGATGCCTGGTACAAATGCACGTCCTGCTGTGGGAACGGGAAGGAGATGCCGTCTTTGTCGAAGCGTTTCTTGATGGCTTCCGTCAGGTCAAACATGACGCCCCAGTAATCCGACGTCTTGACCCAGGGACGAACGACAAAGTTAACGCTGCTATCCGCAAGTGCTGAAACTGCGATCGTGCACGCGGGCTCGGTCATGATTCGCTCGTCCGCCGCAACCAGTTCCTGGATAGTACTGCGTACCTTGTCGAGGTCGTCGTCGTAGCTGACGCCGACCACCATATCGACCCTGCGGGTATCGTTTGCAGAGTAGTTGGTAATGACGCTATCCATGATTTGGCTGTTCGGCACGATGACCTGCTTGTTATCGCCCGTTTTCAACACGGTTGTGAGAATCTGTACCTGCTCGACGGAACCGTTGATTCCTGCGGCCTCGATAAAGTCGCCGACCTTGTAGGGTCGAAACAGGACAATTAACACGCCTGAGGCGAAGTTCGACAGGGAACCCTGCAGCGCCAGGCCGACGGCAAGACCCGCCGCACCGAAGATCGCGATGAAGGAGGTTGTCTCAATGCCGAGGGCACTGATCGCGGCGATGATGACGACAATCAGCAGCGCCGTGCGAACCAGATTGCAGACGAATGTCTCAAGCGTCTTGTCGACGCCGTTCTTCTGCAGCATCTTGTGAAGGCCGCGGACGACGAACCCGATAACAAAGCGGCCGACATAAAATATGATGAGCGCGACGATCAGGTTCTTGCCCAGTGAAACGACGGTAGTCGAATCGAGACCGTTGTTTTTCAGGAATTCGAGGACGCTGTCCACACTAAATCCGGTTGCGGCCGTAGTTTGTTCGTTCATGCTTTATGTCCTTGCGGTTTATTGTCCCGAAACGCCTTCATGCCCGGGCCGGAAGCGGAAAATCTGGTACGGCCCTGATGCTTCAATGTGTTCGCGAGATTGGAGAATAAGTTCGGGTAGTGCGCTGTCGGCGACGTACAGATAGCCTTCGGGGCCAAATGAAAGGGCGTCCGGCCAGCGCATAGAAGTCGACTGGATAAGTGTGCCGAGTTCCCGTTCGGGACCGACGACGAAAATGGCACTGTGCTCAACGTCAGTGATGTAGACGTTACCCTCGATATCGGTGCTGAGACCGTCGCTAAGCGGTTTGTCAGAGTAGCGTTCGACCCGGTTTGCGAGTTGCTGATGCGGTAGGTTGAAGTCGCGCAAATCGGCGAGCCTGATGCGATAGAGGCCTGAGCCACTGAGCGCGCCGAAATACAGCCACTCGGGTCCTAAAGCGATGCCGTCAACGCCGCCACGCATGGCTATGGCGCCGCCAAGAAACTTCATCTCGTGGTTGCCGGTTCGTATCACGTAGGGCTCTGCAGAGACGCTCGCATGAGATTCCAGAACGCGCCTGGCCTCGCCCGTTTCAACATCGTAGACGATAAGCGCCGGTTTCTTACGCCAAACGCTGGTATCGGCAATTACAACAGTACGCCCGTCCGCGCTGATCTGCAGGTCCTGCAGGAATGATCCGGACGGCGCCAACGATTTGTCGAAGGTCTGGTTTCGCAGGATTTCTCCACTATCCAGGTCGATCGCAACAATGCGTGCCGTGCGCAGGCCGTGGTTGCCATGGTCGATCGTCCACAAGCGGTTGAAGCGGTCGATCGAAATCCCGAGGACGCTGTCAAAAAGCTCTGTCTGCGCCGCGCCCGACGGATAAGGAATCGCAGCACCGGCAACGTATTCGAGCAGCCTGTTTCCCTGTGGTCTCGACTCGGGGTGCACCGTAAAAAATACTCTTCCATCGGAACTGACGGCGACGTTGCCGATTGGCTCGGGATAGGAAAGCACTTCTTCGAGCGACGAGGCAGCCAGCACCGGGCTCGTGGTCAGATCCGGATACGGGCCGCCGCCACCGTAACGGACCCACAGCACCGTCATGGCGCCTAGCGTCAGCAAAAGAATGGTCAGCAGAAGGTTCTTCATTATATTTGGCTGCTGTGGCCTTGCAGTTCTCCCCGGCGCCGAATATTACATGATTGTGGTCGGAAGTCAGACCTGCAAAGCGACAATCCAGCTGGATGCGATTATGAGAAAGGCAAGAGCGCCGGCAACCGTCTGCGATTGGCGGTCGGTTGGTACCGGACCCAACGCGATGAGCAGCATGCCCATCATGAAACCGCAGACAAAACCGAGCAGGTGGGCGCCAATATCGGTGTTTGGCCCGCCGGTTCCGGTGTACATCAGCAGCGCGAGCCCGCCAACGATTGGGCCAAACCGGTAAGACCAGCGATCCTGCGCCATGAACTTGCCTCGCCAGACAAATCCTGCGACAAGTCCAAGCGCCGCGAAGACTGCCGTCGATGCGCCGATTGAGCGGTGCGTTGATTCGAGCAGCAAGGTATTCGCCGCATTTCCGCTTGCCGCTGCGGCAACGATGGCCAACCAGGCAACGCCGGATCCCATCAGCCGTCCGGCGAACAAGCCGAACAGGACACCAAAAACCAGATTGCCGATGAGGTGCTTGGCGCCCGAGTGCAAGGTTAGCGCGGTTATCGTCCGCCACCATTCACCGCTGCGAATCAACATGCCGTCAACACGGCCGGCGGAAAACCAGTCGAATCCGAAGAAAGAATAGCCGGCCATCCCCGCAACAAGGCAAACTACCAGCACGTAAGCGGCAATGCCGGGCACCGCATTCTGATAATGAATCTTCTTTACAGGCTTCGGGCGCAGCGGAGGATTTTCGTCATCGTAAAGTCGCAGTTGTTCGACGGCCTTGACCGAATATTCGGCAGGTACGACAAGCGCAGCGCTGCCGCCGTCGTCGATTACCTGATGCGGAATTCGAGCGGCAGCGAGCACCAGCGCCCGGTCGGAGCAACTCTGCCGGTTGCGGCTATCAAATACGACGCGTAGATCTTCTTGCATGGCTTCTGGGAACGGTCCTGTTTCTTAAAAAAGCGCTATATTTCAATTGCTTATATTATTCCAGATCGCTTCAGCCAGCGTTCATGCGCGGCAGTCAACAATAGGCTTAACTTGATCTTGTCACTATATTCGATGGTTTCAATGACATTCTGGAAAAAAACCTATTTCGTTATCGCTCTAATCAGCGCGGTTTTTCTCGCTATTTCACTGTTCTGAGCCCGTATCAGGATTGCGGTAAGCTAGGACTCTGTTCTCGAGAGTGCCTATGCGAATTGTTCATCTTATTCTAGCTATCTCACTCCTGGTGGGTGGCTCTGCGGTCGCCGATGTTGTTAGCTCGAACGCGACCGGCTTCAAGATCGTCAGTAAAGCCCTTGTCGGCGCCAGTAAGGAGGATGCTTGGCGGGCCGCCGTTAAAGACGTTCACCAGTGGTGGAGTTCCGACCATACGATGTCCGGTGATGCGCGCCGCCTGCGCATCGACACAAAGCCGCTCGGGTGTTTCTGCGAAGACCTCGGCAAGCATGCCTTCGCCGTCCACATGACGGTAACTATGGTGGTCCCGCCGACTGTTTTGCGTTTGTCGGGCGGGCTTGGGCCGCTGGGTCTAATGGGCGTGGACGGCAACATGACCTGGGAATTCGATGAGGTTGATGAACAAACACAGATCACGTTGACCTATGCGATCGGTGGTTATCGCGAAGGTGGCCTGGACGCAATGGCCGCACCGGTCGATGGCGTTCTTACGGACGCGTTGAAGCGCCTGCAGGCTTACATCGACACTGGTGATGCCGAGTATGCTGCCGTTGAGTGATATAGCGCAGGCAAGACCGTCATCTACCGTTGTCGTCGCGCGCGCCGGCGTGACCGACCCTGAACTTTTCATGGTACGGCGGCATGCAGATTCGTCATTTGGAGCGGCCTATGCGTTTCCCGGCGGCGTTGTCGAAGATGACGACAGAGCTGTTCACGAATTTTGTGCAGGTGTGAGCGAGGCGCAGGCGGACTCAAGACTTGGCGTCAAAAATGGCGGGCTGGATTTGTACAGTGCAGCTATCCGCGAACTCTTCGAAGAATCCGGTGTGCTGCTGGGCGGCAGTGAAAATATCGACGAGGATCTGTGTGCCATACGCGATGCGCTCAACGATGGCTCCGAGCGCTGGGCCGACTTCGTCGCGCGAAATCATCTGGATCTGCGCTGCGACCAATTGCACTATTTCAGTCACTGGATTACGCCGGTCACGCAATCGAAACGTTATTCAACGCGGTTCTTTCTTGCGCGACTGCCTGAGGGCCAGGTCGCCGCACACTGCGGTGGTGAACTAACCGACTCGCGCTGGATCAGCGCACACGACATGCTCGAAGCGGGCAGGGAGGGCATGGTCAAGCTGCACTTTCCTACCATCAAGACGCTGGAGAGCCTCGCCAGACACAAGACGCTTGAAGCGCTGCTCGACTGGGCAGAAAGCTGCGTGGAGTGGGGCGTCACCAGCATGGTCCCGGCAATCATCACGCGTGATGGCGAGCGCGAGGTCGTGCTGCCGGGCGACAGAGATTACCCGGGCGCAAAGTCATGAGCCCGTTTGGGCCGGCCATGCCGCCGCAGAGCGAGCTTGCGCCGGGTATTCGACGACTGGTTGCGCCCAATCCCTCGATGATGACGGGGCCGGGCACGAATACTTATCTGTTTGGCAACACGGCAATTGCGGTGCTCGATCCGGGCCCGGTTATCGATTCTCACCTGGAGACGATTCAGGCGGTCGCCGATGCACCGATACGCTGGATACTTGTGACTCATACGCATCCCGATCACTCGCCTGGCGCAACATTGCTGGCGAAGGCAACGGGCGCGGAGCTTCTCGGCATGCCGGCACCCGATGGGGCGCATCAGGACGCGACGTTCAGGCCGGATCGCGTTCTCGATGACGGCGATCGATTGGAAACTGACGAGTTCGTCATCGAGGCGTTGCATACGCCGGGACACGCATCGAATCATCTCTGCTATCGACACGTCGGCCAGAACTGGGTGTTCACCGGCGACCATGTCATCGACGGGTCAACGGTTGTTATCGATCCGCCCGACGGCAACATGAGCCACTACCTGCAGTCCTTACAGCGAGTTAAGAACCTGCGCTGCGAAGCGCTCGCACCGGGTCACGGCGAGATCATTGGTGACCCGGACCGACTTATTGACTGGATCATCGAGCATCGGCTGGACCGCGAAGCCAAAATTGCCGCCGCGCTGGCCGGGTACCCTAACCTGACGGCGAGAGAGCTTGTGCCGCACGTGTACAAGGATGTCGACAAGAAGCTCTACGGCTGGGCGGAGCGTTCGTTGCTGGCGCATTTACTGAAGCTCGAGGACGACGGCGCCGCGTTGTGCGCGGCTGAGCGATGGATCAGGGCCTGAGTGCGCTCGCGACTGCTGGTCCTTGCTGTCGTTCTGATTGGTCTGATCGTTGCCGTTCGTCTTCTGCCGCAGCAACCGGGCGATGAGAGTGCCTCGCTCGATACCGGCCCGGCAGACGACCGTCGCCATGTTGAACTCCCCGCCACGGTCGCGGCGCGCGGATTTCCGACTTTGCGCTCGCCTGTGGGTGATGACTCGACGTTCTCTGCAGACGATGCCGACTGCCCGAAAAGACCACCGCCACTGATCGCAAAGGAGTCTGAGGAGGATCATGAGACGAGGGCCATCGCGCTGTCCAAATTGCTCGCGCACACTCGTGATGCAGATTACCTGCTGGCCGCCGCACTGCTGTCGCAGCGCATTGCGGGGGATTTGCCGCTGGAACTGTTGGCAAAGGCCGCCGACGTAGAGCCCAGCAATCCTCTCGTTGCCTGGAATCAGCTGGCAATGTGTCGCCATCGCAAGGATGCGTCCTGCGACATCGAAAAGATTGCAGCTAACGCGATCACCATCGATGGCAGCAACGGCGCCCTGTGGATGGAAATTGCGATGCTACGTCTTGCCGAAGATGATTCGGATGCAGCCGTCGTGGCCGTGAGGCGGGCGATCGCGGCGCCAAGACTAGACACCTATTTCATCGATCATGCCCTGGTTCTTGAGCGAGCCATGGCCAGTCGCAGCGACATGTCCTATCGAGATCGCGTGTTCCAGGGGATGGGCTATAGCGCCGCCCTGGTTGTTTCTTTTTATGAAATCACAGAGCACTGCAGGACCGTTGATGAAAGCGTGGGCGTATGGATCGAGCTGTGCGATCAACTGGGCGCAAAGATGTTTGCAGACGGTCGCATACTCCTGGATCAGGCGATCGGCCGGGCGCTGCAGAAGATCGCCGCCGAGCGCAGTGGCGATGAGAACTGGATAAGTAATGCGACAGCCGACTACGAGCGCTTCAAGACCTACTATCGGAGCCTGTTGGCGTACCGAGGCACGCAGGCGCTGCTCGAAAATGACGAGGCCGTGCTCAGGCAGTACTTCGAAAATTTCTCGACGTTCGGCGAGCTCGAAGCACAAGTTCGATTGCAGACAGAAGCGCAACGTCTGCGCTCCGATCCGGATTACGACCAATGTAATTTCGTCTCGAGCTGGCCGACCGAATAGTCATTCCATCATCCAACTGCTCGGTCTATTTGTGAAGTCAGCGAAATCGTCTTCGTTGTCAACGATGCGGTTCTGGAATATCTCGACTAACGACGCACCTTCTAAAGCGTGCGCATCCTGCAGCACGTGACTCATGCCGACCTTGTCGGTGTCGATGTCGCGCGCAACGCCCTGATATTCGCGTCACGAAGGGTTTTCCGCTTCGCAAGACGTCGTTCAATTCAGCTCTTAGCGACATCGAGCTCCCGGTCGAAACAGCGAGCTGCGATCCCGTCAGCTTAATGCCGTCGCCGGAGTCTCCGGCGGGCCGCACAACGAGGGATTCTAGGTCTTTGTTTTTATTAACAAAAAAAGCGTTCTGGGCGAGAGGTTGCCGGCAGGACTTCTGGCAGCATACGGAGTTTGGCGCGGCCGCAACAAGCGCAGATATCAGGGGCAATACCGGCTTGATTAGAGGAGAGACTTCGCATAGTTTACCGGGTCCGGAACAAGAGGTACCTAGAATGACATTCGTGGTCACAGAATCCTGTATCAAGTGCAAACTCACCGATTGCGTGGAGGTTTGTCCCGTGGACTGTTTTCACGAAGGCCCGAATTTTTTGGTGATCGATCCGGACGAATGCATCGACTGCACCTTGTGCGAGCCGGAATGTCCGGTTGAGGCCATTTATTCTGAAGACGAGCTCCCGGCTGGGCAGGAACATTTCCTCGAACTCAATGCCGAATTGTCGCAAGACTGGCCTGTCATTACGGAGATGAAGGATCCTCCGGCAGACGCCGATGAGTGGCGCGAAGTGAAGGACAAGCTTCAGTACCTCGAAAAATAGACGACATGCAGGAGCGCGCCTCCCCATTCGGGGACAATGCCGGCGCGCCACGCGCCCTTGTTCGGGGTGCTACGCGAAAGCGCCGGCTGAGCAGGCGGCTTCCAAAATGACCCGCCTTCTTACGTTTCGCTTTTGACGAAGGCAATGAGAATATCAGCCAGTTCCGGCCCTTTGTCCTCCTGCAGGAAATGCCCGGCATTCTTAATTCTTGCGTGCTCGCGATCACGGGCTCCAGGCACCATCTCCTGCCACGGCTTTTCACCACCTCGCGTTATCGGGTCTCTGTTACTAAAGGTCGTCAGGAACGGCTTTTGCCATTCGGCGAAGACTTTCCATGCGGCACGATTCGCGTCGCTGGCCGGGTCATCAGGCCGCACGGGGACCAGCGCCGGAAACGCGCGTGCGCCGGCCTTGTAGCTGGCTGAAGGGAACGGTGCATCGTAGGCGGCGACGACGTCATGCGGCAACTCCGTCACCGTCGCCTTCTGAATAATCCTGCCAATCGGGAACCATGGGCTGTAGAGGGCGAAGGCGCGCCAGATGGTGAAGGCCCTGGGCATTTCCTGATCGCCTGTGGGGAGGCCGCCGTTACCCAGGGCGATCCGTGCGAAACGCTGCTCGTTTTCAGCCGCTACTCGCAAACCGATGAGTGAGCCCCAGTCCTGGCAGAACAATGTGATCTCGTTCAGGTCGAGTCTTTCGACGAACTGCCGCATCCAGTCGACGTGTGCGGCGTAACTGTAATCGCTCTTGCGGACTGGCTTGTCCGACTTGCCGAAACCGATAAGGTCCGGCGCGATCACGCGCAGGCCGGCGTCGCGCAGCGGCGGGATCATAAAGCGATACAGGTACGACCAACTGGGTTCACCGTGTAGCAGCAGGACGATATCGCCATCGCGCGGGCCTTCGTCAACGTAGTGCATGCGAATGCCATCGATTTCGACATAGTGTTCGGCGAAGGGATAATCGGGCAGATTCTCGAATTGAGAATCCGGTGTGCGCAATGTTTTCATTGGTGTGTTCCCGCCTGGCAATTCCGCCTATGATAGCCGCTTATTGACCGTGGAGACTGGCGCTTGAAAATTAGCTGGCGAGCAAGATTAATCCGTCGAGTTACCTCGAAATTCGTTAAGGGCATCGACACCTCCACGATAGATCTGTCGCACGTCACAGAAATGCGCGCGCGCCTGGATAAAATCAGCCGGCTATTGAAACGTGCTTTCGGCGTATCGGTCGAGGCAACAACCGTGAACGGTCTCTATGCAGAGTGGTTACGACCAAGAAATCCCGTGCCTGGCAAGGTACTGCTGTACCTGCATGGTGGCGCTTACCTGGTGGGTAGCTGTCGAACGCATCGTCAGCTGGTCAGCCACATTGCGCGTGCAGCACATATCAATGCGATTGTGCCGGAGTACCGACTCGCTCCGGAAAACCCGTTTCCGGCGGCCGTTGAAGACGCGGTCGGCGTTTACCGGGCGCTATTGGCCGATGGCATCAGCCCGGACGACATTTTTATCGCAGGGGATTCTGCGGGTGGTGGGCTGACGGTAGCTACGCTACTGTCGCTGCGTCATGAAGGTGCGCCGATGCCTGCGGCCGCCGTTCTGCTTTCGCCGTTTCTTGATGTCACGGCTAGTGGCGAGTCGGCGACGACGCGCGCCGCTCAGGACCCATGGTTCGACGCCAAGGACATGCACGTAGTTACCGGCAACTATTGCGGTGAGGGCGCCGACCTCAGAAACCCACTCATATCTCCGGTGTTTGCGAATGTTGCGGGCCTGCCGCCAACGCTGATCCAGGTGGGCGACGATGAGATACTGTTGAGTGACTCCACCCGTTTCGCCGAGAAAATGAAAGCGGCGGGGCTGGATATCGAGATCGAGATTTGGCCCGGGATGTGGCACGTGTTTCAGCTGTTCGTCGGCAAGATGCCGGAGAGCCGGCGAGCGATAAAGCGCATCGGGGCCTACATCAAAGCAAGGTCGCAGCCGGTCGCTCCGTCAGAATCCTGACTGTCTCTGGGAATCGTCGTACATCCGCGTGAGGAATGCGCGGATTGCCGGTTCTGCTTCTTCCTTGCTCATGAGCTTTTGTTTCGCGAGCACCGTGGCCATGTCCTTGATGCTGCGCTTGCCGTCGATCAGCGACATCATGAAGGAGTAGATCTGCGTCGTCATCGCCTGGGTACGAAACGACTGCGATAGCGGCACCGCTTCCTTGCCAGTCACGAGCCAGTCGGGCAGTGCCTTGTAACGTGCAGGCTTCTCGACAGCGCGTTCCTTGTACGCCGAGAAAGAAAACACCTTTTCCCGCCTTCCATGCCGACTCGCCGGGGAACACATGTAAGGAATCGTCTTTTGCGAAACGTAAGGATCCGAGAAGCCGTTCTCCGCCACGATGGCTTTGGCTTCCTCCGGGCTGTAGCAGCGCGTTTTCTGTGGACTTGAAAATGCGAGCGAGCCGAAATTGATCCAGCGGCCGTTGTCGGTCAGCAGATTGTTGATGCGAGCTGCCAATACCGGCAAGTCCTCGGTAATGATGTCAATCAGCCACGGCGTCACTACCGTGTCGAAGCTCTGATCTACGAACGGTGCGCGCAACGCATCTCCGAGAACCAGATGAAAGCGGTCGTCGGCAACCTCGGGTGCGGTTAACGGCCGCAGCACGGCGTCGTCCTCAAGTGCCTTTGGCGCGATCGGGAATTCGTACAGCTTGAGTTTTTTGCCGCGCGTGACCGCCTGTGCAACGAGCAGCAGCAGCGGATTGAAATCCATGGCGACCGTTGTTGTGCAATTCAGGCCACGATGAATGTCGTAGGCGAGGCGGCCAGCGCCTGCGCCGAGCACGAGTACCTTGCCGAGTTCCGCGTGATCATGAAGAACCGCCTGTATTTGCTTTAGCGACGCACTGTTCTCCTCATCGCCCCAGGACCAGTCGCGATGCACATTGGCGTAATAGGTGTTCAGCCCCTGATCGGCAGGTAATCTCGTGCGTAGCGCCAGGTAACTCTCATAGCTGCCGTAAGCGGCCTGCATATCGATGGGACGCAACAGCTTGCCGAGCCTGCGACGATGGTCTTCAACGGCCTTTTTGTAGCGTTCGACCCTGCGGCGCGTCAGTGAGTGAAGATCATCCTTCTTGAGTTCCTGCTCGAGTCCTGCGGCCTCATGAGCCAGATGCTGAAGAGCAAACTGCAGCCGACCACGCCATTCACCCAGGGTTGCCTGTGGTTCGGCAAACATCCAGGGGATACCGTTTAAGGACGGGAATTCGACGTTACAGGCTTTGCAATGCCACCCGTCATCTGTGCTTTCGAGCGGTGACTTGTCGCAGCGCGGACAAGCGAGAAGGGTAGCGAGGTCGGTCATGGCGAGATTATGCACCAAAAAAACAGCCGGTCGAGGGGAACCGACCGGCTGTGTCATTACCAGGCCGTCTAAGTCAGCCTGGTCGTGCGACGAGAATATCGCTACACGGGGTTGGCAATTATTCCGTTAACGATCGGCGTGAACGCGGTCAGGCTGTCCTGCATGGCCGCATTGCCGAGGCCGTTATTCGGGAACAGCGAGCCAAAAGCCCCCTGCTCGCCGTGTAGAGCCATGTAGTTCAGCAACACGGTGTTGACGAGCAGGTTGACATTGTTGGCGGCTGGCGTCGCTGCTCGCATCACCGAACCACCGGCATCCATGTAGCCGATCTGCTGATGCTGCATCTGTTCATCCAGCGTTGCGCCCATCAGCGTCGGACGGCGCGTCGGGTTGTATACGAGGAAGAACGCGCCTGCGGTCGACGAGTTGTCACTTGACCACTCGCCTTTACCGCGACCCTCAACCGAGTTGTCGATGGTACCGTTGGACGACAGTGAGCCATCACTGAATACGTACATCATCAGTGGCTTACCGAGGCGTGCGGCATACTCGAGGCAGGCACCCATGCAACGCCCGGCGCGGAAGTCCTTAACCTCGCCTTCGGCGCGTGCGCCACCGTGGTAGTCGTAACCGCCCATTTCTACCGTACCTGCACCGGCGAAGCCGTTCAGCACGAGTTTCATGACGGACGCGGTCTTGCGGAATTCACCGCCGTCACGACCAC
>Ga0316201_10000280_pt1 | contig 26842 bp, 22 predicted proteins | sample CS6wburrow_MG_FD_204516 | JGI IMG/M metagenome (GOLD analysis project Ga0316201, IMG submission 204516) | Coastal sediment microbial communities from Delaware Bay, Delaware, United States - CS-6 worm burrow | ecosystem: Environmental > Aquatic > Marine > Coastal > Sediment | place: USA... | reverse complement strand
GGTGAAATACAACAAACCGTTCGACCTGATGTCATATCCGAACCGCAGCCATAGCCTCAAGGAGGGCGAGGGAACACAGCTTCATCTGTATAGCCTGATGACGGACTATTTTGAAGAGTATCTAAATAACTAACGGGTTCGAAAACAAAACACCGGTCAAGTGACGCTTGAGCAATGGGCAAAGTGGATTGGGTTTTCTAGAATTATGAGGTTTTGCAGCACATTGTGGTCATATTCAACTTTCAATAGACTTGAGCGCGGGATGGTACTAAATCCGGACCACCAACATCACTGGTTACAGTTTAACGTGTGCTATCCCTGTCAAAATCTGTCTATTCCTGTGGCGACCACCAGGAACCTGCCATCATGGCTTAAACTGCTTTGCACCGGGAAACCATGCCCGCGCCAAGCCCAACGAAAAAATATAGCGTAATGACCTTACCTGTTTCCCAAACTGATAACTTCCTGTTTCGACCCGTCCGTAGGTCTGACACCTTCCTTAGTTGTCGTTGGGTCACCCCGTTGGTTAACCGTCGTTGTCACAGCAAACTTTCGGGTGGGGTTATGCGTCCTTGTTCATACACCCCGTGGTTTCTGAGAGAAGATATTCGTCAGAAACCATTATCTTCACCCTTTCTAATACAATTATCGTGCCAAGTGATCCTTTCGTGGATAATATACATTATTATCATCATGTTACATTATTTTAGATTTTTTTAATGAAGGTGTCTTTAACAACCATGTATGACAACATGTGCTCTACAAATGACGATTATGGTCAGTAACGGATTACCTGACCGCAGCAATTCTCCGGCACATATCCATCGGTTGTGCGCATACGCCGATAAAGCATTTGTTACGTAAGGGTATACAATAGATGGTTTCCACCTAAAAATGAGAGAGTAATTAAATGTCCTGGCAAAGTAATAATGGCCGCGGTGGTCGACCCGGCAATGGCGCGCCGCCCGAATTGGAAGAACTGTTCCGGCAGGGACAGGCACGCATTAAACGACTGGTACCGGGCGGCAGTTCGCGCGGACCGGTCATGTTTGTAGCAGTAGCACTGATCGCTTTGGCGGCATGGACCGCTTACTACACGGTCCCGAGTGACTCGGTTGCCGTCATCCAGCGCTTTGGTAAATACCTCAAGGAAGTTCCACCCGGACTCCACTTTAAGATTCCTTTCGGAATCGATGTGGCGTCCATCGTTCCCGTCAAACGGCAATTAAAACAGGAATTTGGATTTGCGACACCAGGCGCCCAGGATCCATACCAGACCTCCCGGGATGGAAGACTGGAAACCGAGATGGTGACCGGTGATTTGAATTCGGCACTGGTGGAATGGGTGGTTCAATACCGTGTTGCAGACCCCGTGAAGTTCCTCTTCGAGGTCCGCCAACCCAGGAGCACGCTGCGGCATGTATCCGAATCTGTCATGCGCGAGGTCGTCGGTGACCGCACCGTGGATGAGGTCATCACCATCGGACGTCAGGAAATCGAAAACGAGGCACTGGAGAAAATGCAGGCGCTCGCAACAAAATATGTAATGGGCATCAGTATCGACCAGGTGCAGCTAAAGAACATCAATCCACCGGGACCCGTTCAGGAGTCCTTCAACGAAGTTAACCAGGCGCAGCAGGAAAAAGAAAAACTGATCAACGAGGCCCGCCGTGATTACAACAAGGTGATCCCGCTTGCCGAGGGTGAAAAAGATCAGCGCATCCGTGAAGCCGATGGTTATCGTCTGAAGAGGATAAATGAAGCGGAAGGTGATGCCAGTCGCTTCAATGCCCTTTTTGAGGAGTACACCAAGGCACCGGAGGTGACCCGTCGCCGCATCTACATAGAGACCATGCAGGACATCCTGCCGGGGATACATTCCAAGATCATCGTGGACGAACAGTCGCAAGGTATTTTGCCTTTGCTCAATCTTAATGCGCAAAAAGGAGACAAGCCATGAGTAAGGGTGCAAAGATTACCGGCCTGGTGTTTCTGGGCGTCGTGGCATTTGGCTTGATAAATGCAATTTACACCGTCAACGAGGTACAACAGATCATTGTTACCCAGTTCGGTAAACCTGTCGGTGAACCGGTGACCACTGCCGGTCTTAAAATGAAGATCCCGTTCATCCAGGAGGTCAACCGGATCGACAAACGCGTTCTTGAATGGGATGGCGCTCCTTCGGATATGCCAACCAAGGACAAGCTCTACATTTCAGTTGACCTGTTCGCACGCTGGCGAATCGTTGATCCATTACAGTACTTTTTACGTCTGCGTGACGAACGCAGTGCGCAATCGCGACTTAATGATATTCTCGGCAGCGAAACACGCAATGCCGTGGCCAAACACGAATTGATTGAAATTATTCGCACCACTAAAGACCGGGTGCCTTTGCGTGATTCCATGATGACCGGCGCACAGCAGGAAGTGAAAATGCGGTCGCTGGTACCCATCACGAAGGGTCGCAAGTTGGTTGAAGATGAGATATTCACTGCGGCAGCAGAAAAGGTCCAGGTGTTTGGCATCGAGTTACTCGACATCCGCTTTAAACGTATTAATTACAACCAAAGTGTACGGCCGAAAATATACGACCGCATGATCAGCGAGCGCCGGCAAATCGCCGAGCGTTTTCTGTCAGAAGGTAATGGTGAGGCGGCCAGAATACGCGGTAACCGTGTGCGCGATCTGAACAAGATCCAGTCCGAAGCTTACCGGGAGGTCGAAGAGATTCGCGGTGTCGCAGATGCAAAAGCGACGGAAATTTATGCCAGGGCCTATAACCAGAGCCCCGAGTCGGTTGAATTCTTTGAATTCACCCGCACCATGCAGGCCTATAAAGACATCATTGCAGATAACTCAACGCTTGTTCTGTCTACCGACAGCGATCTGTTTAAATTTTTAAAAGGCATGGATCCGGTTGCAGATTGAAACAACACGTAACAATATTTTTATAGCTTTGCACGAATTGTTGTGATTAACTCCTGTTCCCCTATTTTCTGGGGCAGGGATAAATGGAGTCCATAAAGATGAAAAGACAACTAACTTATTTGGTATTGATTTTAATGGTCGCCGCGATGGCAGCCTGTAGTAAGAGCGACGACGGTAATGGCGAAGCTGCGGCTGAACACGCTTCCAAAGCTGTTGAACATGTCAAAGAAGCCGGTTCTGAAGTAGCTGCGGCGACAAGCGAGACAGCTGCTGCGGCAGGTGAAGCTGCCAGTGATGCCTATGATGCAGCGGGTGAGGCAGCCAGTGATGCTTTGGATGCAACAGGCGAAGCAGCCAGTGATGCCTATGATTCAGCAGCTGTAATGGCCAGTGATGCTGCAGATGCCGCCAGGGACATGGCCGGCGACGCAACCGATGCAGCAAAGGAAATGGCCAGCGACGCAGCTGAAGATGCCTATGACTCATCAAAACAAGCCGCCGAAAAGAAGCTTGATAAAGCTAAAAAAGATTCTGATGGTTGAGTGAGTTTGCGTTAAACAAATCTGCCGATTGACTCCAACCTCTATATCGGGGTTGGGGTCAATTTAGCCTTTGAAATCGTTCGCTTTTCCCCTACCTTTCTATGTCTCCGCTATTTTGTTCTCCATTAACAAGATGAGCTTTTACCATCCCCAGGGTTTGCTTTCGGTTTTATTGCCGGACTTCACCGGGTCCTCCTTTTGCATGATGAGTTTGTTTGCGGTTTCAGGGGTCGAGATCTTTGATTCTGCGTTCCCATTGAAAGGGTCACTTGCAGTTCCAGGAGCCGGAGTATCCGGGGCTACATTCCGCCTGAAGGGTTTGCTTACCATATCAAGAGTCTGTCTCTTTGGTCCGCCATCGTAACGCGTGACTTTGGAGGCCCTGCCGACCGATGCACCAATCGTCTCGCGTGGAGGCCAGACATTGTTCTTACTGTCATTAACCTCGTTTACAACAGGATGCGTCTTGGCCAGGTTCCACGCTGTCACGTGGTTATTCGCGCCCGGGGTGATCAATGGGCCAGTAACGGCCTTGCTCCCTATGCCACAAGTCAGATGACCTGAATCGTTAGCGCTGATGGCGAATCGTTTATCGGAACTGCCAAACTGCTTGTTGGCACTTGAAACCGCTTTACAGGACAAAGATACTGCCTTATAGATTAACCGAGCGACCATTAAAGCAATTAAACTGGCCAAAAATATACCTGTGTAGAATAACATCTCAATCTTTCCCCTTCTGACCGCATTTATGTCGCTGTATTACGCACAAACACGGCTAAACCCGATTCCCAAGAACCGAGCGCGGAACCAATCAAAATCCGGAACCCCAGCTTTACTGGTTACAGTTTGACGTATCCTATCCCTGTAAAAATTTGTCCATTCCTGTGGCAAACGCCGCAAAACGGCCAGGAAGTGCCATCATGGCTTAAACTGCTTGAACCGGACAAAACATGCCCGCGCCAAGCCCTACCCTTTTGTCTAGCCTACTACTCCTTACTGTCCCTTAAACTTGTAACTTACCTGTTACGACCCGTCCTTTGGTCTGACACCATCCGTGGTTGTCGTTGCTACAATCCATTCGTTAGCCGTTGCTATCACAGCTGCGTAACAGGTGGGAACAGATTTCCTTTTCCATAAACTCCCCATTTTCGGAAAGAAGACATTTACCAAAATCATTTATCTTCCTTATGCCTTTATTAATACAGTTATCATGCCAACAAAAAACTGGAAATAGTAAAACATTTAATATCAGCATGTTACGTGTAATGTCTATTTTTTGAGGGTGTAGTGAAAAATTATTTTTTGACATGAAATGTTGTAAAACTGACAGTTATTGTCAGTCAAAGTCTTAATATGAGTTAGGTTTAACCGCTGATAAAGTTGGGCTTTTTGCACCCGGAATCGTTTCCAATGGTATTAATTACAGTGACGTGGCGATGATCCCGGAGGGATTCTGAGCTTCGGCTATAACGTCAAAAGAGCAGGTTAATACGTTCAAACACCCTTCCATGTAAAATGGGCCGCTACTGGGCATAGGTTTTTTTCTATTAGGATAAGCCGGAAATTGCCAGTACCAAGAGGAGCCTGGCTGAACTGGAAATTGAGCGGTCGTGGAATCAAACGGCCGACCAATGAGTGATCAATAAGGACACGGATACCAATGAGTTCAAAAACAATTCAACTTTCAGAAAACTTCTGGAACATTCGAGGCTCGTTCAAAATTGCCGGTCTTCTCGACATCGGCACACAGGCATCACTGGTCAGACTCAAGAGCGGTAAATTTGTCTTTCTCGATTCCTACACCCTGAGCGGCAAGACTTTGAAGGAAGTAAACCTACTCACACGCGATGGAAAGGATGTTGTCGCCGTATTGAATCTTCACCCCTTTCACACCATTCACGTTGCCTGGATGCATGAACAGTACCCCAAAGCCAAACACTACGGAACAGCGCGCCACCTGGAAAAGTTCCCTGAGCTGGGCTGGCAACCGACCTGCACCGAAGACCCTGAGACGCAAACATTGTTTGCAAAGGATTTTAAATTCTCCGTGCCCACGGGTGTAGATTTCATTTCCGATGATGAAAATGTCCATTTTTCATCGGTGCTGGTATTTCATTCTGAATCAAAAACAATACATGTTGACGACACGCTGATGTACATCAGGCTACCCTTGTTGATGCGTTTTTTCGGATTACCAGACTCGTTCAGTTTTCACCCTACGCTCGCCAAGGTGCTGGAAAAACGCGAGGGCGCCGTGCACGATTTCCGTATTTGGGCCAATCAACTTGCCGACAACTGGAAAGACGCAGAAAACCTGTGCGCGGCACATACAGCCACTTTGCTAACTAAGGAGGACGATACATCAATACGCGACCGCATCGTTGAGGCATTGAACAAAGTCGAGGGTAAGCTGGAGTCACACGAACGCAAATACAGCTAGGGTCACCGTTTTACTTCATTAGCCGCATTTTCAGGTCACGAATCATGAATTGTAAGAAACACCGTATTATGTCTCAATAAACATTCTGAAATTTGGATGTTTCGAGGTTGATCCAACTGCTAAAATACCCGGTCTTCGATCATTCCCCCAAAGGATCCGATAATGCAATTTAAAACCCTCATGTTACTGGCAGGCCTAACAAGCGTTTCCATGGCCTGGGCTGAAAACGATCCTTATCTTTGGCTGGAAGGTGTGGATGACGAGAAGGCATTGGACTGGGTCCGGGCGGAGAATGCAGCAACCGCCGAACGTCTGAAATCCAACCCGTTATTTGAAGAACTTTATGCCGATGCGAAGGCCGTTCTGAACTCCTCTTCCCGGCTACCCGAGGTCTACCAGGAAGGTGACTGGTTATACAACTTCTGGCGCGACGAGAAAAACCCCAGGGGTGTTTTCAGACGTACCACCCTGGCACAAATTGCCACTGACAAGCCCGACTGGGATACGGTCATTGATATTGATGCCCTCGGTAAGAAAGAGAACCGGCAATGGGTTTTTAAAGGCATGCGTTGCCTGCCGGAACATCCCGAACATTGCCTGGTGAGTTTATCACCCGGCGGTGGTGATGCAGTCGTCACACGCGAATTCAATTCGGTCAACAAAACCTTCGTGAAGGATGGCTTTTTTCTGCCCCTGGCCAAGGGTGGAGCCAGCTGGGTAGACGCTGACACGGTTTTTGTCTCCACTGATTTTGGTGAGGGATCAATGACCGACTCCGGTTATCCACGAATCGTTAAACGTTGGAAGCGCGGGACACCGCTGGCACAAGCAAAGCTGATATATGAAGGCGATGTTGAATCTGTTTCAGCAAATGCGTTTCGCCTGCACTCTGCCGGCAGCGATATCGACCTGGTCCGTGACGGTAAAACTTTCTGGACATCGGATCGATACCAGTTGGTAGATGGCGACCTGAAACATCTTGAACTACCTCTCTCTGCAACCATCAATGGTGCCTTTCAGGGCCGTTTGATTATTTCCCTCAAAGAAGACTGGGCCCGTGCCGGTATCACCTACCCGCAGGGTACAGTATTGATCGCAGATACCACGGCGCTTCAGAAAGCTGGGAAGGGCCAAATCGATGTATTGATCGAACCCGACGACACCACTATCGTGCAATCGGTTAACACGACCGACTCAAACATCCTGGTCACAGTGCTGGAAAATGTTCGTGGCAAAATTTACCGCTATAACCCGGCACCCGAAGGCAGGTTTGAACGCAGCCTGATCAAATTCCCCGACAATGGCTCCCTCGAGATCACCAGCACAGATGACGCCAGCGGCAACTTCTTTGCACGTTACGAATCGTTCACAAATCCACCTGCCTTGTATCACGTCGCATCTACTGATTGGCAACCACAGAAGGTCAAGAGCCAGGCACCGAGTTTTGACGGCAGCCGTTATCAAACCGAGCAGTATTTCGCGACGTCCGCAGATGGTACCAAAATTCCATATTTCGTCGTCCTGTCCAAAGACGCAAAACGGGATGGCAGTAACCCCACTCACATTTTTTCCTATGGCGGATTCCGTAATTCACTGACCCCATCGTACTCAGGCTCCTACGAGGACCTCTCAGGCGCCTATGGCAAACTCTGGCTGGACCGTGGTGGCGTTTTCGTACTGGCCAATATCCGTGGCGGCGGTGAGTTTGGACCGCAGTGGCACGCCGCGGCACTAAAAGAAAACCGTCACCTGGCGTTCGAGGATTTTGAAGCGGTGGCGGAAGACCTGATCAAACGCAAAATAACTTCACCCGCACACCTGGGCATTGAAGGCCGATCCAACGGCGGACTGCTCGTGGGTGCGACCATGACCCGCCGACCCGACCTTTATGGCGCAGTGATCTGCGGTGTTCCATTACTGGATATGCAGCGTTATCACACACTGCTGGCGGGAGCCAGCTGGATGGCGGAATACGGTGATCCGGACATTCCAGAAGAATGGGCCTACATCAAGGAATATTCGCCTTATCAGAATCTTACAAGCGGCGTAGAATATCCGGCGGTGTTCTTTTACACCTCGACTCGTGATGACCGGGTACACCCGGGTCACGCCAGGAAAATGGCCGCACGTATGCAGGAACTGGATCAGGAGATCTGGTATTACGAAAACATGGAAGGCGGTCATGGCGGTTCGACCACCAATGACCAACTGGCCTACCGCCTGGCGCTGGCCTACACCCATCTCTGGACCCAGTTGAAATAGTCGCGAGTTTTCAATCTGCAAACCGGTGAGCTGCGTTAGCCCTGATAAAAATAAGGACATTTAGATTATTTGCAATCTCAGAATTCAAACCGCTATCAGCACGGCGCTGTTACTCATTTTTTTAACCGCCTGCCACACGCAACCTCAAGCGGTTGAAAGTATTGCCCGTGGCACGGGAGGTTCCAACGCTGCACACCAGCAATCCAAGCCTTACCTGATACTTGTCTCGATTGACGGCTTCCGCTGGGATTACATGGATCACTATCCGACCCCCAATATGGACCGGATAGCTGCGAGCGGCTCAAAGGCGGAACGCCTGCTACCGGTATTCCCCACCCTGACCTTTCCAAATCATTATTCCATCGCGACCGGACTCTACCCTGAGCATCACGGTATCGTAGCCAACGATTTCCCTGACCCAGTCAGGAACACGTGGTATTCGCTGAAAAAGCGGGAAACAGTGGAGGACCGCCGGTTTTATGCTGGCGAGCCCATCTGGGTCACGGCCGAATCCCAGGGGATGGTTGCAGCATCATTCTTCTTTGTTGGTACCGAGGCACCGATCAAGGGCGTTTCCCCAAGTCACTGGCGTAGTTATGACAAGAAAATCACCGGCCAGGACCGTGTCGATCAGGTGCTGAAGTGGCTTAAGGCTCCGGAGCAAAACCGGCCACATATTTACACCCTGTATTTTGAGGATGTCGATGACTACTCACACTGGTATGGACCGGACTCAGAGGAAAATATCGAGGCAATCGGTCGTGTTGATTCCTATATCGGACGTCTGCTGGATGGGCTTGCACAATTGCCCTACGCTGACCAGGTCAATATCATTCTTGTCTCAGACCACGGTCAGGGCGCTTACCTGGAAAATCAGCAACCATATCTGCTGGCTGATCACGTAAATCTTGCCGATACCCAGGTCATCGAAGGCGGTTCCTACCTGTTCCTGCATCTTGATGGTGATGAAGCCGATCGGGCTGCTGAGATCGCTGCCACCGTTAACAACAGCTGGAAACACGGGCGCGCTTATCTGCCCCGGGACACACCCGAAGAGTGGCATATCGAAAACAACCCGCGTTTCCCGGATGTTATCCTGATGCCTGATGCCGGATATGCCGTGCTTTCCAGCGAGGCAAAGACCCACAAGATCAACAAGGGTGACCATGGCTGGTCACCTGAAACACCCGCCATGCACGGTTTTTTCGTTGCCTGCGGCCCGAATATCAAGGCCGGAGCTTCACTGGGGGCGGTGAACAATATCGACGTTTACCCGTTGATGTTGTCTATACTCGGGCTTGAGTCACCGGATGATATCGATGGCGATAGCCGTCAGTTGGCCGATACTTTATATACAACCAGGAGAGACCAGTCATGTTCAAAGCGGTAAAAAACGCCTGTCTTGTACCCTTTAACGGTGAGTTCCAGCTATCGGAGGCAAGCACACATGTTAAGACCCTGTCAAAAGATAAGACTTATAAAAAACGACTTGAGAAACTGGTGGATGAGCTCGGTGACCTGCAACGCCGTTTATATGCATCAGATCAATATTCGGTTCTACTGGTCTTTCAGGCCATGGATGCAGCGGGCAAGGACAGCACCATCCGTGCCGTGATGAGTGGTATTGACCCCTCGGGTTGCCAGGTATTCTCTTTCAAACAACCCAGCTCAGAAGAACTGGATCATGATTATTTATGGCGGACAGCAAAAAGCCTGCCGCAACGTGGCAGGATCGGTATATTTAACCGTAGTTATTATGAGGAAGTGCTGGTTGTACGGGTACACCCCGAATACCTGGGTGGCCAGAAATTGCCGTTCAAGGTCGAACTCGATGAACTTTGGCAGCAGCGTTATGAATCCATCCGTGATCATGAAAAACACCTGGCGCGTAACGGTACCGTCGTTCTCAAATTCTGGCTGAATGTTTCCCGTGATGAACAGCGCAAACGATTCCTGTCACGGCTTGACGAACCGCAGAAGAACTGGAAATTTTCATCGGGTGATGTCGATGAAAGCGCCCTGTGGCCAGAATATATGAATGCCTATGAGCAGGCGTTGAATGCAAGCTCCCGCCCCTGGGCTCCCTGGTATGCAATTCCGGCAGATGACAAGCCTTACGCGCGCTTGCAAGTGGCTGAAACCATTGTCGCGTCTCTCAGGAGTTTGAATCTGCAATATCCGGAAGTTACCAGGCGACAGCTTGAAGATATTGGAAAAATGCGAAAACTCCTCGAAAAACCGTTGTAGCAGATTTCGGCTGAGGCTTGTGAGCCAGGGCCAGCCAGGCCAGTCGCTGTGCACATAAGACTAAAGGCTGACGGCCAGGCCTAAGTGAGAGGATCAACCGGCCCTATCACCGATTTGACAACTGTCGAAATTCAGTGGAAACGGAACGACTTTCTTTTATCTCTTTTTCCCGGTCATGTCCGTATAGGGATTGGCGAGGTTGAGATCGACACTTTTCCCAAAACCGGGAATACGGATTTCGCCCGCACTGATGGCAAGATCTTCACTCTCAACCACCGCTTCACCGAGCTGATAAATCGGTGGGAAATCGCCGCCATCGGCCCGCTCGTTATAGTCGGCGGCGGTGGCCGACACGGCCTCGTTGCGCTTGCGCCAGGTTTTCATGTGACTCTCACCCCAGCGCTGGGTCAGCATTTTTTCGGTCAGCTTCGGTGAGATAAAAAAGCCCGTTGCGTTGTTGCCACCGAAGCCCTTGGAGTTGATGAAAGCACCCTCCATTTTCTGCGGGTCAATCTGCAGGTGCGACAGGGAAAAATTCAGGTTTGAATCGTGGACATCGTCGGCGACATGATCAACGGTGGTGATTCCGGGCATTACGCCATATTCCCAGGTACCCAGGATCGCTGCCAACTGGTCACCACCCGCCGGTCCCAGGGAATGACCCACGTAGGCCTTTATTGCACTGACCGGCCAGTTCTCTATCCCAAACGTCTTCGCCATCTCATTCAGAACATGGGATTCGGTCACCCGGTTTTGCTGGGTACCGGTACCATGGGCAAACATCTGTGTGCGTTCACGCAGGCCTTTTTCACCCAGAATCGCGCGGGCCACACCCATGGCTTTACCCACTGTTAAGTAATTTCCGATACCGGGGCCGGGTATTGATTTTTTGAAGCCGTCAGCGTTGACGTACACACCACCCACCGCGCCAAGAATTCGTGCACCCAATTCAATGGCAAGCTCGTCGTCCATGATTACCGTATAGACGGCTGATTCTGCAACGGTGAACCCGGTATTACTGGAGAATGGGCGGCATGCACGACGGTGATCTGCCACATGACTGCTGTCCAGTTCCATCAGTTGCTCGTCTTCTGCAAGCGCGCCCATGGTCCGGTAACCTTCGATCACCTCTGGAACAACGGGGGCTTCTGAATTACCGACGATAATCAGTCTCTTGCGGCCACTCTTGATCTCTTCAACACCGTGACGGACATTGTAGAGATAGGTCGCACAGGCGCCGATCATACCACCGGTACCACCAACCGAACCCAGCACATAGGCGTTGACGAAATCACCTGGCATCTCGGAAAGCCCCAGCGGTACATTCTTAGATGAAGGCCGTTTGCCACACATCGGGTTCTGAAACAGGGCACCATAGCCCTCGCTATCGAGTTGGCCCATGGCACTGGAGGAATAAACAGCGATCTGATCGGGCGGTACCACTTCCTTAAGTCGTTCAATGGGAATTCCGGTTGATCGTAAGGCGTCTGATGCGCCATAAACTGCCAACTGCAAACCGCGGGGATGATTACGGGACTGGTAGAGTTCGCCGGGATTGAATCCTCTTGGCAACTGACCCGCACTACTGACCTTCGATACCCGAAAATCCGGAAACAAGGCATCCAGTTCACCAAACACCGACACCCGTACCGTACTGTCATCAATAGAATCAAGTTGCCAGCCAGGCGGAATAGACCGCGGCAACTGGCGCTTATTCATAACAAATGTCAGGGGTTCCCCGTCCTTTGCGGATTTAAGCCTGGCGGCGCTCTGAATAAATACCTTGCCGGGATCAAATAGGTCAATACGCCGGATCAGTGTGTTCTCCCTGATATAGCTGCGGGTTTGCGGGTCATCGGGATTATCCACACCCATCAGACCCGCCAGGCTTCGGTAAGTCAGGTCTTGTTCAAGCACGCTTATTGCATCGATAACCAGGCGCTTGTAGCCGTGATGAAACGACAATCGTCCTGCTGGGTTGATCCCTCCGAATCCTGTTATTACCGGTAATCTCATCAAACTCAGTCCTTTGCGGAAACGGGGCATCGCCAAAAAATCGCACAGCGTGGTTAAAGAAAATGCCACAGGTCGGCCATTCTACTCAGCCTCGGTATCAGATGCGAATTCTTGTTTTGAACTGGGGAGGAATCTAAGAAATTGCGACAGTCGGATCGCAATGGCTGAATATCAAAACAGTATTGGTACTAGTCGACAGCACCGGGCCATAGCCCAACTTGTGGTCTGAATAAAGATGGTCAAATCCGGGGGGTAAGACCAGACAGTTTGCGTTGACTGAATGTTACCCAAAACAAGAACAAATACCAGTCCCGGCTTAGCCGGGCTTTCTTCATCAACTGGAGTACAGCGAACAGCCTCGGGCATTCCCCTGTACGATGTCCCGTTGTTCTTCACCAGGAACCCGGTCGGAAACCCGGTTGGTGTCAAGTTCAGGCTTCGTAGCATTTACGTCATACAGGCTGCAACGACTCACTTGTCCAACACCTGTGCCATGACCGTGGGGCTGCGCACCCAGTTGAGTGCCATTCGCCTGCAGATCATCATTAACTTGTTCGGCCGGCATCGCAGCGTTCAACCTCGCTGAACGCCATGCCGTAACCTTGTCCATCTGATCGCGGCTTGCCGCACCGGCGACTGCATGCCGCGCCGCGTTGCCCTTTTTACGGGTTGAAGTCGTCAGGATTGTGCCGAATTGGTTTTTGGAGTTGTAAATCGACCTGCTCGAATTGACAACCACTCTATAGATAAAAATAGAAACCGCCGCCAAAAGCAAACTGACAAGAAGTATCGTTGTATACGCTAACATTCCAGTATCCCCAACCCGTAGCCGCATTTGATGATTTACTACGCATACCTGCGGCAATATTCAAGCTCCAAAACCTGGTGAGAGATAACCCAAAATCCGAAACATCAGCGTTGCTGACTGCAGTTTGACGTGTACTATCCCTTGTCAGGATCCGTCTATTCCTATGGCGAACGCCTTTCAGCGCACAGGAAATGCCATCACGGCTTAAACTGCTTTGCACCGGATCAACTACCCCGCGCCAAGCCCTTCCCGGTCCGTTTATACCCAGTCAATACTCCAACAAAAGTTACTGTTGAATACCTCCGGTCCTTAACCTTAGTCTAGCAGAAAAATCTTTTTCTGCATGAACTGAGCACAAACTACACGCTACGCAACGCTTATTTGAAACGAAAACCTAGCTAAGAACATGTTTCGTAAAGAATATACCCAACATCAAAAAAGCGATCGCCAACTTTGCGGCGGTACCCAGGACAAGGCCGATCCAGACACCATAACCCGACCGACCCGCCTGCTGCGCACCACGTCCGGAAGACAGCTCAGCTGCCACCGCGCCGATGAAGGGTCCGAGCACAATACCGATCAGGCCGAAAAACAACCCCACGACTGCCCCAAGCGTGGCACCCCAAAAAGCCCTTGGACTGGCACCCTGACGTTTTGCGCCGAACGCAGCCGCGAGGAAGTCAATCAACACGGAAAGTGCGGTGAGCGCACCAAGTACGGCGATCGTGCCCCACCCGACCGGTTCGAAACCGGTGCTCCAGGCTGCCAGCACCAGTCCGGCAAACATGATCGGAATGCCGGGCAAGGCCGGTACTACAACGCCTATCAGACCACTGATTACGATCAAAGCGGCGAGAATCCACCAAAGTATTGTCCAGTCCATTAAATTGCCTTTATAGGAATTCGCAGATTATATCAGTGCCCTACAATGGGTTTTTCCAGTTTGCAATAAATATATTTTCAACATATGCCCTGGTTTGCGGATCGGAGAAACCAGTGCCAATAAATGCGTTACCCTGCCCCCGGTCCTGCAAGACTTCACCACCCATACCGACAGGACTATCGCTAAATCCAGCCAGGGTATCCGGGCAGGAAGTCTCACCCATAAACGTGTATACACGTGCTGGTTCACCATCTGTAGATCGATTGATTCCGACCTGCCAGACACCAGCCCAGACACTGTCCCGCGAGACGTGAATATCAATCCTGTAAATGCCGTGACCCCGCAATTCCGGCAAATCCTGACCGGTACTGAGTTGCCATTCACATATGGGTGTTTTGCCATCACAGACGGTGAAATCTTCAATAAAAAAAGAAGGCCCGCCCGGCGGGTCCGGACAGCCTTTGAACAGGGGAACAGGCTGATCAGGGTCATTGCTCCGGTTAGCCAGGATGCCGATAGCCAGACCACGTCCACGATGCGGGTCATGACTGACCGGTCCGCGCATACCTATTGCGAGGTGGGGGCCACTATCGACTTCGAAATAATCCTCGGTGTGCCATTCACAGAATACAGCCATCGTTTCGTCGTCCGCAGGTCCTGGATAGGGGTACAACCGGTATTGGTCGTTACCTTGACCAAAGCCCAGCTTCAGCGGCCCGAACCGGGTAAAGTCGATTCCCCTGGAAAGGAAATAGGATTCCAGGCTCTCGGTGGGTACCAGTCGGGGCGGTATTCGGGTTTTCATCAAGGCGCCACCTCCGGCATTTTGGCTAGTGTTTTGTTATTCTAGTTAGATGCGACAAGTAACGCACATATTGAATACCGAAACAAACGGACCCGGTCTCTATGAGATAACAAGCAGGGTGGTGGACTGGTGCCAGCAACAGGCTATGCAAGATGGTCTGCTGACCTTATTCATCCGCCACACGTCGGCATCGCTTACGATTCAGGAAAATGCCGATCCCGATGTATGTCACGATCTGCAGGATTTTTTCAACAGCATAGCACCACAAAGTGATTCATACCTGCACAGTGCCGAGGGGCCCGATGACATGCCCGCACATATCAAGACAGCGCTTACGCAGGTGCAGTTAACGATACCAGTGCAACACGGTCGTCCCGCGCTGGGTACCTGGCAGGGGATTTACGTTTTTGAACACCGCCACCATCGACACAGACGCCAGGTAGCGGTGCATTTACTGGGTGACTAGTCTTCAGCCAGGCTGCCTCGCCAAAAAATCATCCAGCACACTGGCAAGATCAGGATAACCAATTTCCTGTAGATCGTAATTTACACGCGTGCTCGGCTTGTTGATTTTAATCACCCTGTTGAGGTCGATCGGCGTACCGATAACAACAGAATCACAATCCGTATTGTTGATCGTGGCTTCTAGATCCCTGGTCTGTTGTTCACCGTAGCCCATCGCAGGTAACAGTGACCCGATCCCAGGATAGGTATTGAAAGTTTCGGCCAGTTTCCCGACGATGTACGGCCGGGGATCGACACATTCCAATGCACCGAACTTCAGGGCTGCAACTGTACCCGCACCGATGGTCATCTGACCGTGGGTCAGGGTAGGCCCATCCTCGACTACCAAGACTCTCTTGCCTTTAATCAGGGACGGGTCATCCACGCTGATTGGTGACGCTGCATCAATGACGATGGCCCCGGGATTGACTTTCCGGATGTTGTCACGGACCAGCTGTATACCTTCCGGCCCTGCACTGTCCATCTTGTTGATGATCACAACATCCGCGAGTCTCAGGGTTACTTCCCCCGGGTAGTAGTTTAACTCGTGGCCGGCGCGATGCGGATCGACAACCGTCATATTGAGATCGGGTTTGTAGAATGGGAAATCGTTGTTTCCACCATCCCAGACAACAATATCGCAACCAGCCGGGTCGTTCTCGGCGGCCCTGAGGATGGCCTCATAATCAACCCCGGCATAGATAACATTGCCACGCACTACGTGTGGTTCGTACTCTTCCATCTCCTCGATGGTACATTCGTGTTTTGCCAGATCATCCACCGTGGCGAAGCGTTGTACTTTCTGCCTGACCAGGTCACCGTAAGGCATCGGGTGACGTACAGCGACCACCTTGAGACCCTTTCCCATCAGGTACTCAATGATTTTCCTGGATGTCTGGCTCTTACCACAACCGGTACGCACGGCACCGACTGCAATTACCGGTTTGGTCGATTTGACCATGGTGGCATCAGGCCCCAGCAGCACGAAATTTGCTCCCGCAGCGTTGACCAGCGCGCTCATACTCATCACCTTGTGATAGGTGACATCACTGTATGAGAACACGCAATCGTCTACATTCTCTTCCTTGATCAGGCGGGTCAAATCCTCTTCCGCATGAATCGCAATACCATCGGGATACAAATCACCAGCAAGTCCGGCCGGATATTTCCGGCCGTCGATATCGGGAATCTGGGCGGCAGTGAAGGCAACAACATTGTAGTTGTCATTGTCGCGGAAACAGGTATTAAAGTTATGAAAATCTCTGCCCGCGGCACCAATTATGATCACATTTTTTTTCATGACTGCGCTCTTATTTTAATTAGAAATGGGTTCTGAGTTAACCGTACAATTTTACCAGATTTCGCCTTTCCGGTCACCGCATACCGAGCCTCGAAGACGAACTGCTACAGTCTGATTTTTGCCAATACATAGGCATGATCGCTGGGTTTGTCACTTGACTGGCCGGGTTGCACACCCAACAATTCATTGCCGTGAATAATGTCGTATTCAACACTACTCGTGGCTAGTGTTTTAGGCACGATACCGTGCATTAACACCTGCAATTTACCCCGGTGGTTGTAATCATAACGCTGCTGTGGCGGTAACAGACTCACCAGGTTCACGCTTTCGTCACCCACTATTGCGGCCAGTGTTTCACTTTCTTCAGTATCATTGAAATCGCCGGTGACGTAGTAATCCAGACCCTGTTTACGCATGACCGCCAGTTGCTTCTCAATGATCACAGCCTGTTGGACCCGGATTGGCAACCGGGCGTCAAAACCCGGTTGTTCGGGTGCGAAAATACTGAACTGATGACGTTTTGAAGCCAAATGCACATTGATACACGCCAGTTCCCGGCCAGTCTTTTTTTCCTTAAAGTGCACCACAAGCGGTTTTCTGGAACCCTCAAAAGCCGCCTCATCAGCACCAATCAGACGCGCCGAATCATTTACCAGGTCAACACGTTCAGGATCATACAAATAGCCATTTCGGATACTGCCGCCCGGCTGACCGCCATCGGCGCCGACTTCAGGCGGGATGTCCACCCAATGATATTCGACGCCGCAAAGTTGCTTAATGACTTTAATCAGGCCCTTGTAGGTGGAACTCGCATCAACCATCAGGCTCATCTCTGCACCGTCATTGTCCTGTATCTCCTGCAAGGCCACGATGTCAGGCGTATTCGCCTGTGTCACCACGGCATTTGCCAGGGTATGAAAACGGCCGTCACCCCAGTCATCATCAACATCCTGCCCGGGATTTTTAACCAGGGAAGCAGACTCAACATGCATATCCAGGTTAAAACCGTTCATGGTCAAGATGGTCAGGTGGCCGGCTTCCGGTTTTAAGCGGCTTGCACTCAATGGGAAATCGGAAAACTCAATCTCGATCGGGTGGTTCACCTTCATCTGGTAGGCTTCAACACGATAGTTGAGCGGACCGGTTATACGCGACCGTAATTTTGACCCTACATTGACACGCGGCGCATCGGCATAGTTGGTCATCCGGAACCCGGGGTACCAGCGCAGCGGGTTTTGATGATCAACCAGCACGCCACCCTGCTCCGTTCTGATCACGCCCTCAACGGGCTTATCAGCGTCAAGAATCAGTACATAGTCGCCAAACGGATTACTCGGTGCGATAAATGTCTGTCCGGCCTCAATACTCACGAGCATACTTTCCAGACCGTTCAGAAAAACGGCCAGCTCAACCGGGTCAGCAGGGACATTCTCCGCGGTCAATTCAAATGGCTTGACCTCCGGTCCCCGTTTATTTCGGACCCTTACATTTTCCAGCTTGATTTGTGTAACGGGTTTACCATTTTCCTCCCTGACGAAATCCATTACTTTTCCACTGACTTCCAAAAGAGCGCCCGCGGGTGCCGGCCATTTGGGACTAAACACGAATAACGCATCTGAAACCAGTGGGTCCGGGCCGGACCTTAGGTTCTGAATAAAAAAACCATGTCTGCTCAAACCGGTTACAACGCCTCGGACGGTAACCACCTGACCTGCCATCGCAGACCCGGGGCCCGTTCCCCGAACGTCACATATAGGTATTATCACCTCGTTTTTATTCTTCATTTTTGCGAGCCAATCTGATGCGTGATTAAAATAAACCCGGTCTTGTATGGTTTCATAGAATTAGGTGCCAGTCGGAATTGATTGGTGATTATAGATACATTAGAGTCAGTGGATGGAACATTTGACACAAGAAGCACTGGCCGCCGGTCTGGAAGATATCCGGAAATCCCCGAAAGACAAGGGTATTTTGAACCTGATAGTAAGAAGACCCGAGACCGAACAGCGGGAAATATTAAATCAGGGCAGTCTTGATCCCGCCCATGGCCTGGTTGGTGATAACTGGCTCAAGCGTGGCAGCCGCGCAACGGACGACGGCAGCGCCCACCCTGAGATGCAACTCAACATCATGAATTCACGTGTCATCGCACTGGTAGCACAACACCCGGAACGCTGGGCACTGGCTGGCGATCAGCTTTTCATCGATATGGACCTGAGCCCCGAAAACCTGCCGCCCGGTACAAAGTTATCAATTGGTTCAGCAGTGATAGAAGTAACTTCACCACCACATACCGGCTGCAAGAAATTCGTCGCAAGGTTTGGTCTCGATGCCATGATATTTGTCAATTCCGGAACCGGCAAGCAACTTAACCTGCGTGGCATCAATGCAAAGGTCATCCAGGCGGGTACTGTCCGTACCAATGATGTTGTTGAAAAAATCACTGGCTGACTATTAGATACAGTTTTTCAAAAGTTTGGCCACCATTTTCCTATTATCTATAGCCAGATTCTAAATCAGGATTCGACGTGCAACTCTCTTTGACTACCACGGTAGGGCTACCACGGTAGGGGACGCTGAGGTGGGTACAGACGTAAGGTACTGCATGGCCTTGGCGCCTATGCAGATTAGTAGTCAAGCCCAAAGAGAGGCCTTCATTCTGCAACCCGTCGAAAAAGGTTTTATTTCAATGGGTAGTAACCAAACTCCTCCACCGCATCCACCATGGCAAGCACGTTTTCAGGCGGAACATCGTTCATTACCGTATGCACCGCGCCGATCATGCAGCCACCACCCGGACCCAAGGCCTGGATCACACGACGTACTTCCTCGCGTACCTGGGCAACGGTGCCGTGTGGCAAGACACGATGTGAATCGATACCGCCGCAAAAAACAATGTTATTTCCATAATGCTTCTTGAGGGAAAGCAAATCCGACATTTTGCCTGCCGATGTTTGAATCGGATTCAGTATATCGACACCGATCTCAATGAAGTCACCGATCAGGGGTTCCACGTCACCATCGGAGTGAAACAGCACCTTGGCCTTGGTCCTGGCCTTGATGAAACTGATGAAATCCGCATGTACCGGCTTAAGGATTTCCCTGTACATTTTCGGTGATATCATCAGGCTTTCCTGGGTTCCCAGGTCATCTCCGATCTTGATGATATCCACGTTGTCACCGAGTTGCTCGAGGAAGGGACCCATCAGCTGCTTACAATAAAACGCAATCTTCTCTAACAGGGCACGTGCGAAATCGCGATCCATGGCCATATTCATCAGGAAGACTTCCATACCCTGCATCGCGTGGGCCCTTTCGAATGGAAACAACAGCCACGGCGTAGCCAGGATTGCAAACTGATCCTCCTCAGCGAGTAAGCGGGCCTGCTCCTTCACATGGGCAATCCGGCTTGGATCACCCATATCCGGCCAACCCGTGTAAGACTCAATATCATCCACTGTTCGTGCTGTTGAAATCGGATGGATTCCCGGATACCAGTCACCGGGGGTGGTTTCAATCTGGCCACCGCCCCATGAATCTATACAATCACTGTGGGCTTCGCGCTCACGATTGCGTTGGCGTACTTCTACAGGCTCCAGGTCAAGTACTCCACGAACATCACTGCGCAGACGAAGCATTGTTTCTTCATCACAGTCCGCGGTTCCGAGTTCGGGCCAGTCATAAAGGTAATTGTCCGGAGCCTGTATACCGGCGATTTTCTTGATGCCCTGGTAGGGTTTCATTTTTATACCGGTGGCATTGCTGACACCGATGACAAGGGGGATGCGATCGGGTTGCCCATGGTTGATGGTGGTCAACACACGTTCCCGGGATGTCATGTTTGCACTCAACGATCGAATCCGCCGTATTTCAGTTCAATATCACGCTCTTCTCGTAGTGCATTGGCTGTTTCTTGAATATCAGGTTCAATTCCCTGTCATAACTGAAGACGATGGTGATCCTGCCATTTCTTTCCTTGACGGTGTAACTGTCCGTCATATCATTCATTTCATTGACCTGCAGCAGGCTGATAAGCCTGGCTTCAGCAGCCTGCGCACTGCTTATAGGAGTTGTCCTTCGCGTGCTATCGATGGTTTGCAATATGGAATCAATGGCCTTGGATTCCATTAACTGCGGCACGTACTGGATGGCGACATAGACAGCAAAAACCAGAATCGCGAGCATGACAATGTTGCCAAATGCAGACGCACCTTTCTGTTGTACTGGAAATCTGTTCATACCGGGCTCTCCTTCTGTTAGCGTCTTAACTTAAATCAAAAAACCATCACACGGCACGCTTACCAGGCGATTCCATAGTCATCACCATAGTCACTGGCGCCACCCCACATGCTGCCGTTTTCCGGGTCAAAGTAAATTGCGGTAATCGGACTGTACGGACGCTTATCCGCTTCCACTTCATAACCCATGTGACCCAACTCGCTGCGTACCCACTCCGGTAGCATCGGCGATACTGAAAGACGACCGGGCTCGGATTTATGTGCGCCGAATGAGCTTTGCATCTGGTAGCTGGTGAAGTTCGGTGCTTCTGCGGCCTGCTGCACATTCATATCAAATTCCACCATGTTCAGAAAAAATTGCAACAGGTTCTGGTCCTGGGTGTCACCACCCTGCACGGAAAAAGCCATCATTGGCTTGCCGTCCTTAAGCGCAATACTGGGTGTGAGGGTGGCACGTGGCCTTTGCCCGGGTTGAACGACATTAAACGGGTTCATTGTTTCCGTCAGCACAAAGCTCTGCATGCGCTGGCTCAGACCGACACCGGTTGAGCCTGCGATAAAGGCCGGAACCCAACCGCCACTGGGCGTGATCGAGACCACCCAGCCTTCCGCATCTGCCGCCTGGATCGAGGTTGTACCTGCCAGGAAGCTCTCATCCGCGCTCATCTGCATGGCCTGTTGAAAGCTATCGGCGCCCTCGGCTTCTGCGGTGGGTGGGATGGGACTCCAGTTCTTTAACAGTTCAACAAAAGGGTTTTTTTCACCCTGGAACGGGTACGGATCGCCAGGACGGGTTTCAGGATTGTTCTGCTTTGGATCCATGCTTGCCCGTCTTTGCTCCGCATACTTTTTAGAAAGCAAACCTGCAACCGGTTCCACCGGCGGCACGTAGGGGTCGCCATAGTAAAAATCACGGTCAGCAAAAGCCAGGTTCATCGCCTGGTACAGGGTGTGGATATAACGCGCACTGTTGTAACCCATGCTCTTCAGGTCAATTGTTTCCAGGATATTCAAAGCCTGCAATAGAACCGGCCCCTGCACCCAGGTCGTCAGTTTGTAGACATCAATACCCTTGTAATTGGCGGAGACCGGTTCCTCTATATGCACCTGCCACTTGTCCAGGTCTTCAAGCGTGAACAATCCACCGTATTCCCGTGAACTGCGGACAATCTCCGCGGCGATATCACCGCGGTAAAAACGGTCATAGGCTGCATAAATAGCCTGTTTACGGGACTTGCCGGCAGCCAGTGCCTGCGCTTCTGATTCGACCAGCTTTTGTAATGTCGCCAGTAAATCGGCCTGGCGAAACATTTCGCCTGCCACCGGTGCCGCGCGTTGTGCCGGATCGTCATCATTTGCATGGGGAAGGAAAACCGCTCTGGAATAAGACCATTGCGAAATGACTTCCCGCCGCCGTTCGATATTGTCGGCCTGGACACCTTCAATGGGATAACCCTCGGCCATCTGCATGGACGGTGCCAGCACTTCCGCCAGGCTTAACTTGCCATACTCAGCCAGCATCACCATCAGACCGCCGGGCGTGCCGGGAGTGACGGCCGCCAATGGACCGTACTCGGGCGGGTAAACCATGCCCTGCTCCTGAAAGAATTCAGCGGTCGCGCCGCTGGGTGCCACACCCAGGGCGTTGATACCTTTGACTTCGCCGGTATGAGGGTTGTAAATGAGCGCCTGGGTTTCACCACCCCAGCCCAACGTATCCCACATCGTCGAGGTGGCAGCCAGCATCGCACAGGCTGCATCCACCGCGTTGCCGCCCCGGGTAAACGTCATCGCCCCTGCAGTCGCCGCCAGCGGTTTGCCGGTGACGGCTACCCAGTGTTTGCCATGCAGCACGGGTTTTACTGTTTTTTGTGCATTCGCAGCACTGGTAAAACATAGCAGCGTTGCAACACAGGTAATCGTCAGGTTGAACCTACGAAAAGTAAAGATGGGACGGCGCGGGAGAAACATGGGCGAACCCTTTTGAAGTGAGTCGACAAGGATAGCAAATGCTTTGCGCCCGGTCAGTTTCCTTTTCATTTATTCTATCGTGGTGTTTAGCCGTTTAAAGTGGGTCGCGTTTCCCGGCACACAGATCATACGCCGTGCAAAACTGAATAAACGCAGGCTCGGCATAACCCCTGTCCTGAAGATAGGCAACCTGCCGAACCGCCTGCTCAAGGTCACCCGCAATGACAAACTCTTTTGCCGTGGCCTGGGCATCTTCACAACTCCTGAGCGCACCTGTTGTAACGGGCTCGGGTTCAGACCCCGCCGGAAAATCCGCAAGGCTGTCATCACCATGAATCTCCCACCACAGGAACCGCATCTCTTTGAGCATTACATGGTCTGAAGTACCTTGCTTGCGGTGTTCAGAACCGGTCAATTGCAGATCCAATGCCTTTTGAAGTTGAGCAGTCGCTTCAGCCGTTTTTCCCAGGTGAGTGCTGACTCTTGCGAAAGACAGCTGGAAATCGACACAAGTTTGCCGGTTTTCCTCGTTTTGTTCTGCGAAGCCGCTGTCCGCTCCAATTTTTGACTCGAGCTCTGACATCAGCGCATATGCCTCGTCAAACCGACCCATTCCGCCCATCAGCTTGGCAAGTCTCAATTGCCGGTGGTAGATTTCCAGTGGGTAAAGAACATTGCTCGGATCTGCTGCAGACATCTGTTCCAGAATCGAAATGGTCAAGCGCAGGTTTTGCTCGGCCTGGTCCAGCCCACCTGTACGGGTCTGGATCGTGGCCATACCCGAAACCGCGTATGCGTAACGTCTCTTGAGGTCATTGTCACCTGGATCCGAGCGGGATAAGGACTCAGCCAGTTGCCGTACTTTTTTCCTCAATGCCATCGCATCTTCAAGATTACAGGCATCTAACTGCGCGTCGGCGGCCCAGGCCAGCGTGTTTGCGTAGTGACTCGAATAAGCGGTGTCAACCGGCGCTAACTGCATGGCTTTTTCTATCAAGGCGATAGCTTCTGACATGTGCGCAAGAGATTCCTGATTCACACCCATACCACTTTCCAACTGTACTGCAGCCAAGTTATTGTGCGAATATGATCGTTCCATGATCCAGTCGAGGTTCTCTGGATCGATTTTCAGCAGTTCGCCGTTTATTTGATGATTTTTTTGAAAAGCAAGCCGGGATTGCGCGTAATTGCCTTGCTTAAGATAGAAGTCTCCAATATAGAACTCGGCGAGGCCTAATTCATAAAGCAGATCGGTTTGCCCCGGTGATCTGCTTGATAAACCCGACAATAGGTCACGTGACTGCAATAGCGCTGAAAGGGCTTCATCCGGCTTACCTTGCAACTCGCTCACGCGGCCTACCTGTCTCAGGGTGAGGGCGACTCTCTGCCCGGTTTCAGCTGTCAGCTTGTCCGGATCCAGATCCTGAAAATGCCTGGAAGCCTCGGTGGCTATCAGCGCAAGTGTTTCAAGATCGGTTTCAGACCGCAGTTTTTCGCCAAGATCAACAATAAAGGTGGCCATTTGCTCGGCAATATCACGTTCATACTGCCTGGAAACCTGCGCGACCATCGTCATCACCACCAGTGCCAGCGCCATCACGAAACCGAAAACGGCGGCGGCCATGACTTTTCGACGTCTCTGCAGGTCCCGTTGCCGAAGTTCATCCAGCCGGATACCCAGCAGACCCGCTATCAGCTTGAGTTTTGCAAGCCGCTTGCCATCCGCCCATTTACGGGCATCCGCAGCCAGTGGTTCAAATGGTTGCTTCTCCATGCCTGCAAAAAGGGCTGGGGGGAAACAACACTTTTCTGCGGGCTCAGTCTCAGGATCACCATCGACGATCAGGCAAAAGATTCTTTCGCCCTGCCTTGTCGATCGAAACTTACGAATCTCCTCGTTGACCCAGTGTGACTTCGCTGCATCGGGCGAACAAATAACGATCAGCGATTCCGAGCTATCCAGTGCTTCGGTGATTCGTTTGCTTAAATCACGGGCGGCGGATAAATCTTCGCGATCCCTGAAGACAGGGTTGATACGTGCAGGAATATCACCGGAACGCCCCTGCTTACCCACCAGTCTGCGTGGGATGCGATATGACTCGAGGGCGTTGTGCAGCCATTTTGCCCAGGCTTCATCCTGATGGCTGTAACTTATAAACGCCTTGTAGCGAAGCTCAGCCAAGCTGCACCCGTCCCTTTTCAGCTTGCCGGAAAACGGTAACGACCGGGCTTAGCCCTAACGTCTTCCCCTGTTTTCAACCGGTGGATCAAGTGTCAAACAGGGTTCAGATTCAGATTCAGATTCAGTTTTACATACCTGGATGTTGTAAAAGTACTCCCTTCTGATCGTGTTCTGATCAAACAGGAAAAACGACCTGAGGGAATCATCCCCCAGTAGCGTCAGGTCGACCTGGCCGGATTTAGGGGTAAGAAGTATTTTATCGCCCTGTTCATTATTCATGATGAAAAACTCCAGACGCTCGTTACGGTCCAGATTAACGGGGCAACTGTTCGTGATTTTGTCCAGACCCGGGCAAATAGTGAATTGATTCAACACCCAGTCATCATCCTGGTTATCAAACGTAAACTTGACCAGCCCCGCAAAGCCCCTCTTCACCTTGATGCAATTCTTCTTGTTGGTGTTTTTGCATTTTTTGAGGTTAGGATCAGTACCGTCGGTTATTGAAGTAATCACCAGTTCATCACCTGCAGTATTGATTTTAAACGTGACCTCGGGATCAATTGTAAGCTTGGCGATTGTCGTGTCTGAGAGACTGATTAAGCCCTTGGATGCCAATAAAAAAGTGATGCCCGCTGCAGCAATTACGACACCCACTAAAAAAACTATCCGCCTGATATTCATAATGTTATTCCCGTGATTTTGTTGTTATACCTGAGGCCTGACGACCTCCACCAGGCGGGTAAAACCATCGCATCCCTTCCGGGCTACCAACCAGGACCTGAAGTTAAAAAGCGTGGATCGAAATGACCTTACAGTCATTCTATCCAAACTGCTTCGATATTAGCATAGTGCTTAGTAAATTTTATTTCAAAATGAACATCCTGGCATCAGAAAGTTGATGCAGCCAGGCTTACATCTGCCTGTGCCCAGATTTTGTCAAAACGTTTCTGAAACTCCGTTGCATCTTTACCCTGCGCGTTAAGCGCCTGGATCAGCCCGAACAATGACCAGCCGTTTCTTGGATATTGCTGAAGATCAGCGCGATACACTTCTTCGGCGCCGGCAGCATCACCGGAAGTCAATAACGCCCTGCCAAGGGTATGCCGTGTCGGGTAATACCAGAAGGGTGGCTCGGTGTAGGGTAGTTCATCCTGGGTTTCGACAGCAGTCCAAAAGTGCCCGATCGCCTCCTCATAATCCTCCTCGGCCATCGATATTTCTCCGAGTATCAGTGCATCCGCAATGGTCAGCAACATTGTTGCCGGGTAATAGATGGTGTCAAGGAATGTAACGTCCGTAGCATCGCGCAACGACGTGAATGTTTCGTGCTCGGCCCTGGCCGCTACAAGATCACCCTTGCGCGCATAGGCTGTGGCCCTGACGTAATGCCATATAGCATTCGAGTATTCCAGATTTTCAGGTGGTTGCGGCTCGGCCAGCACTTCGTCCCAGTGCCCGAATTGAGTCAGTGCCAGTAAAGGGATCGTGTTGAAGAACTCCACACCGGGAAAATCATCAATCATTTCCAGGCGCACATTCGCTGCCACCTTGCGCGCCGCTTCAATGGCAACAGCACTGCGCCCTTCCATGCTCGATGCCGCCCACAGGAAATGAATGTTATGCGGGTAATAGGCCGCTGGGTAAAAACCCTGTGCATTGCAGGCGGCGATATATTCTTCATCTACCGCGGCCGCCCTGACATTGGCTGCCGACGCA
>Ga0316201_10000279_pt1 | contig 26889 bp, 35 predicted proteins | sample CS6wburrow_MG_FD_204516 | JGI IMG/M metagenome (GOLD analysis project Ga0316201, IMG submission 204516) | Coastal sediment microbial communities from Delaware Bay, Delaware, United States - CS-6 worm burrow | ecosystem: Environmental > Aquatic > Marine > Coastal > Sediment | place: USA... | reverse complement strand
AAACGCAAGCCTGGCTTTCGTACACTTAGTAAGCGCAAAAGCAGCGGCAAAAAAACAAGACCAAATTCATACTCACATTTTCTGAGGGGTTGGGGAGAGGACCACACCGATGAATGAACAACAGCGCGCCGTTGCAGAACTGACGAAGGACCCGGCCAACGCCCGATCGCATAGCGAGCGGAACATTGAAGCGATCATGGCTAGCCTTGAAAGGTTCGGTCAGCAGAAGCCGATCGTCATCCACGATAACGGAACCGTGGTTGCAGGGAGCGGAACATTGGAGGCAGCAAGCCGGCTTGGCTGGCAGTCGATCGACGTCCGGATCACCGACCTGATCGGGGCTGACGCGACAGCCTATGCGATCGCGGACAACCGAACGGCAGAACTCGCCGAATGGGATCAGCAGATCCTGCTTAACCAGTTGCAAGACTTGCCGGACCTGGAATTGGTAACGGCGGCAGGATTCACGCCGGAGGAATTAGCCTCCCTCCTGGCTGAAGTTGAAGACGAACACCCGATCGAGATCGACGAAGATGAAGTTCCTGAACCGCCAGCGATCCCGATCACCGAACCCGGCGACATTTGGATCCTCGGTGATCACGTTTTGATTTGCGGGGACGCGACAAGCGACCGATGGATCCCGTTTCTACACGGCGAGCAGGTCGATGCGGTGATCACGGACCCACCCTACAACGTTGCTTACGTTGGCAAGACAGCAGACGCGTTGACAATTGACAACGACGAAATGAACGACGGAGCATTTCGGGAATTCCTGGTCGCAGCGCTAAGCAACGCGGCGACCGTCCTGAAGCCAGGCGGACCGGTTTACATTTGCCATGCCGATACTGAAGGCGTTAACTTCCGGCTAGCCATGACGGAAGCAGGGCTGCTATTCAAGCAATGCCTGGTCTGGATCAAGAACGCGATGGTGCTAGGCCGGCAAGATTACAACTGGAAGCATGAGCCGATCCTATACGGTTGGAAGCCAGGAGCGGCACACAAGTGGGTGGGGGCCTTCGACAAGACCACCGTGATCGATGACGACCTGGACCTGGCCAAACTGAGCAAGGGCGAATTGATAACAATCATCAACCAATATCGGAATGGCGATTTCCCGACAGCGATCCGCGAGAATCGACCAGGGCGAAGCCTCGAACATCCGACCATGAAGCCGCTATCGCTCTTGGCAAATTTTGTCCGGAACAGCACCGAGCGAGGAGATAAGATTCTCGACGTTTTCGGCGGCAGCGGTTCAACGATGGCATGCTGCGAAAAGCTAGGCCGACGATCAATCACCGTTGAATTAGATCCGGTTTATTGCGACGTGATCGTTGCACGTTGGGAAAAGATAACCGGAGGCAGAGCCGACCGGATGCCAGGCGAGGTGCTGGACGAAGACAATCAGCCAACCGAATCAGAAGCGTAAACACCCGCGAACCGGAAGCCGGACGGAACGCGGGATCACTAACCCGGCACTTTTGGAGAATGAGATGATTGGAAGGCAAAGTTTTTTTGCGGTTGCAGCCGCGCTAGCAATGGTAAGCACGGCAGCTGCTTACGGCCCGACGTGGGAACCAACTTATCCGACTAGCTACCCATATGGGGTTTGGGGACAGCAAACGAAAGCGGAAGGTTCAACCACCGATGCGTGGGTCGACGCGGTTGATCAGTATTTGTTCGTTCAAGAATCCGTGGATGAAATGGATTCAGCCTACACGGACCTCGCCGATTTGCTCGACGACTACGTCATCAACAGCGGATTTGATGACCAGGATGCAATCGATGCGGCAGAAGACATTCTGGACCAGGCTTGGCAAGATCGATATGTGACCGGAAATCCGACCCTTGAAGACGACCTTGATTACCTCGATGCCAGCGCGACATGGGAAGGTCCGCAGACACACTTTGAAGATGGCATGAGCGCGGTCGGCGTTGCCTATTGGTCGGGCGAACTTGACGATGCAGAAACCGAATTTGCCGCGATCGAAGCGAGAGGCGTGACCGCTAAAAGCAAAGCCGATGACATCAAAGCCGATTGCCTCGCAGGAATCGATCCGTTGGTTGCTGCATTCGATGCCTGGCAAGCAGCGCAAGAGTAACAGCCTGCCCGGATAACCAGCAACAAAATGCCCTTCGCTTCGGCAAGGGCAGCGGGGGGAGTCGCAATGAGCACCCAAGAAACACGGATGGAAGCGGAAGCGATCATCCAAAGATGGCCGATGAAGCCTCAGTATAGGGAGGCGGTCATTCGGCGGCTGGTCCAGGTGATCACAGATCGCGAGAGCAAGCCAAGGGAGATCGCGGCAGCGAGCAGGGCATTATTGGCAGCAGAGGCGCAGAACATCCATGACGAAGACCGCGAAGAACGAAGAGTGGAGCAAAGCCGAAATCGAATCCTTGATGCAATTGCCAAGCATCGAGCAGAAGGCAGTGATCGCATCGCTGACGGAAGAGGAGCTGGAGACGTTGGCGTTGGCGATCGAGGCGGAATCGAAATCGAAGCCAATCAATCGAAGCAAAGAGGTCCTGGACAAACGGCGGGAATCGTCGAAGCAAGCGAACCAGGCGACGCGTCGACGCGGGTCAACCGTTATCATTCCGACGCTGACGGAGACGGAGCGGAAGTTTAGGGAGAACATAGAAAATGATTCCGAAGCGTGGATTTGGGAAATGTGCGGGCCGGAATCGGGGATCACGCAACCGCTAACGCGGACCTTCACAAGCCAGCAATGCGAAATGATTGGAGCGTATGAGGACACGCTCAGGTACGGCGGGGACGACCTTATGCTCGCAAGCCGGGGTGAAGGCAAAACAACCTATCTCCGGGCGATGATTTGGAAATCGCAATCCAGCGGGCAGGTAGACTTTGCGGCGTTGATTTCGGCGACAGGGGCAGACGCTAAGAATTCCGGCGAGGCAATACAGGACATGATTGCGAAAAGCGAACCGTTTCTCAAATACTATCCGGAGATCGCGATTCCATGCCGGTCGGTCGGTTCGATTTCGCAGATCGCAAATGGGATGCATGCCACCGGCGAACGATACGACGCACCGGGCGTCACATTCACCGAGCACCCCATCGCTTTTACTTGGACGGCGGTCGAAATGAATTACCCGGCCGTTCCAGGTTCACCATCAAACGGAGCCATGCTGCGGTTGCGAGGTGCCGATTCGCCAATCCGCGGATTGAACATCCTTGGCAAACGGCCGAAGGTTATCGGGATCGATGACCTCGACACACCGGAGACGGTCAATAACCCGGAGGTTGCCAGGAAAGTAATCGATCGAGTCGACCTGGACATCGGAGGACTTGGTACGCAAACGGAACCACTAGCACGGATCATGCTGGCAACGCTACCAAAGCAAGGCGTCGGGGTCGCGCACCACTACGCGGTGACCGGGCACCCATTCGTGGTTAGGACATATAAGTACATGGTCGAGCGACCGATCCGGCACGATATGTGGATGGAATACGTCAAGCTTCGGCAACGCGGGAAGATCGCCGGCGACAAGCACGGCCGGGGAGCGCATCAGTACTTTTTGGTCAACAAAGAAATGATGCTGGCCGGGGCAACGGTCAGCAACGAGCACCGATTCAAATCGCAGAAGCTAAAAGACGGCAGCCAAATGCAGGTCCATGCCGTGCAAAATTATTATGACGAATGGGCAGACAAGGGAGAATATTACTGCCGTTGCGAATTTGATAACGAGATCATCCGGCTAGAAAATCAAATCATTTCACGATTTGAAAGCGGGCATGTTGCGAACTGCGAAACGGAGCAGCCGCGAGGCATTGTGCCATCGGACACGGATCCGGTTGTCGGCGGGATCGACGTCCGGAAAGTGGAATTGCACTATGCGTTCATCAGCCGGGAAGCGGGACGGTTCTATCGGATCCCGGATTACGACGTCCAGACGCATGGATCGAGCGAGACAACGGTCGAACAAGCGGAAGAACTGATCTTGAAAGGCCTCCACACCCTGGCCGACAAAATGGAAGCTGGCCTTTTGTTGCAAGACGGAGCCGCGCGGATGCCGGACTTGGTTCTTGTTGACAAGGGCTGGATGGGGAACTGGACCGAAGACGGCGAGCCGAAGACGTGGGCAGGTCAGCCAGTTGAAAGATTCTGCCGCGAGCGACGCGGGCGGTTGCGACGTTGGCTGCCAGCGAAAGGGCAGCCGAACTATCGAAGTCCGGCGCCAAGTGAAAACGTGATCGTTGGAGACAACTGGCACATGAACCGTGGACTCGGCGCGGACCGAAAATGCACGGAAGTCATTTGGTCAGCAATGCACTACCATGCCCTGGTGGAGCAGCTATTCATGACGGAGGACGAACGGCAGCGGTTCGCCCTGTTCTATGCGACTGATGGCGTCCATAAAAATCACGCTAGATTAACGAAACACATCAAAGAGGGTTCGGAGGACTTGGCCGAACTAAAAAGGAAAACAACGAAGTCGCGAAAGTCACGCTACCGGCAAGATCACTGGTGGGATGCACTAGCGCAGGGGCTCGTCGCAATGAGCGTTGAGCAATGGCTAAGAGAGAATTTGATAAAAGCGAAACCACGGCGAGCACCGACAATCGGAGCATCGTCAAAACCGTTGGAACTAGGAGCGAGATGATGGCAGGACAGAATCAGAGCAGCCGAGAATTGCCCGTGGACTTTGACGAAGCGATCGAGGTCAAGGAGGGGTTCACCGAAGTGAGAGATGAACCGGGGACACCGAAGGACACCGACGGAATCCCCTATTGCAAACATCACCATTGCCGAATGAAACGGAGCAGCGGCGGCCGGCGAGACTCACCAACCACCTATTACAAATGCGCCGTGGCGAAATGCAAAGAGACAGCGCAGATCATAAAAACAAAACTTTCACGGGTTGTGCCAGTAGAGCCGGTGACCTGTCCGCGATGTTCCACCGACAAGTCGCCAGTCGCATGCGAGCGGGAACGGAAATTTTCGAATAACGCAACCGTGGTATTGGAATGCCCACGTTGCAAGTGGAAAACGAATCCGATGCCAACCCCGCAAATGGCAGCGCAATTGATCTTGAATCGGCCAGGGAGGCGAGTCGAAGCGGGCATCGGGGACCGCTAGGGTTGCCGAAAACGGCAACAACAATTACCGGTTCGGTTTGTGAGCGGCGATCTTTTAGGATAGCCTGACAGGATGGCAGCATCCGACCAGACCATCGTTGACAACGCAAGAGATGCCCTCAACCGCATTCTGCAGACCGACAGCAGCAGTTGGTCGGAGGCGCAGCGGACCCAATCGATGCTTGAGATTGATCGGCTGTCCGACATCATCGACCGGTTCGAACGGAAAGCGAATGCAGCCGGAGGACGGCGCCAGATTTTTCATCCGGTGAAAAGGATTGATTTATGATCTGGCCGTTCAACAAGGGAAGCAAGCCAACTCCGAAGCCAGGTTCGAAAGCGTTCGGTGGCGAGATGCTAAGGCAAGCAACGCAGGATGCGATGGAGGCATTCAAGCTGGGACGGAGGGATCGCCCTCGCGAAGCATTCCAGCCGAACGGGTTCTCGGGTGATGCAGCGATCATGGGATCGCAAGACATCATGAACCGACGGTCGCGCGACCTGGTTCGGAACACACCGCAAGCCAAGAGACTGAAACGGGTTCTAACGAATCTTGTGATTGGCAAGGGAATGCAAACATATGCGTGGCCTTTTTTGCCTAGCGAGATGTTCCAGATTGTGACCGAACTGGACACCATCAGCCAGGGAACATTCGGGCCACGGCTGCAATACGCGTTGGAAAGCGACGACCTCTACGATCAATACAGCAGCGACCGAAAACAATTTGACGTTGAAGGCCGGCTATCGGGACCGGAGATGTTCCGAATGGCATTGGGCGAAGCGGCTATCGTAGGCAACGGATTAATGGTTCGCGTTTTTCGGCGAGACTACAATCCCGATAAACACCTGGTGCCGATCGCGTGGCAAATGTTCGAAAGGGAACAACTGGACCTGACGCAAGACCGGGAAGCCGGCCGGAGCAGCAACGGACAGGTCCAAAACAAAATCATTGGTGGGCTGGAGATCAACGACATCAACCAGGTCATTGCGTACCACCTATTTCTCGATCACCCCTACGATACGTTTGGACTGAACCAATCGATGCTGACCGGAGCAGGAGCACCGATCAATTCGTCGACGCGGAGCATTCGAGTTGCAGCGGACCGGGTAATCGACCTGGCCCTTTTTGATCGACCATCATCCAGCCTCGGGGTTTCATGGTTGGATGCAGCAGGGCAGTCGATCTGGGACCGCGACAGCTACATGGAAAGCGAGTTGCGAACGGCGGCAGCAGAAGCCGTCCTCCTCCTGGTTGCTAAATTAAAAGACGGCAGCAAATACGGTGCATGGGGATTTGAAGACGGCGAAAGCGATCTCGATGAATACAACAATCGAGAATACAAGCTTGGGCATTCACCGGTTGCATCAGTTATTGACACCGACGAATCGATCGAACTAGTGAAGCCAAGCCGGCCAAACCGAGACGCGGGACCGTTCATGAAACTAATCGATCGAGACATCGCATCATCGGTCGGGCTAAGCTACCACTCGCTATCCGGCGACTACGAATCGGTGAACTTTTCGTCATCGCGGGCAGCCAAGCTGGACGAAGACCTGGAAGTCGGACCGCTCCAGCAATGGTTCGGTTTTGCCTGCGCCCTTCCGGTAAGGCAAACATTCAACCAGCTGGCGATTGCAAGCGGACGAATCAAGAGCCTTTCGCCGTCGGAATTCCGCAAGAGCGAGCGAACCTACCAACGGTTCGACATCATCGGCAACGGCCGGGATTTGATGGATCCGTTCAAGGAGGGCGAAGCCAGAACCGGTCGATTGCGAACAATGATGTCAACGTACAAAGAGGAGTGCGCGAGGAACAACAAGCACTGGATCCGGGTCCTGATGCAAAAAGCGGTCGAGCAACGAGTGTTTGAGTTATTCGGCACGACGCCAGACTTCACCAAATCGGGAAGCGGACCGCAAGGTAACGGAAGCCAGGGGCAAGCATCCGATAACAGCCAGGCGGAAGATTCAACCGACGACCAGGCAGAAAAGATCGCTGACCGGTTGTCCCTACTTTTGGACTTAGAATGACGCTAAAAAAAGCAAAGCGACGGCGGCAGCGAGTCAAGCTAACGTCCGCGATTCGGGACGGCCTTCCCTGGTCGATCATGCCATCGGCATACGAGCGGTTGCTGGTTGCAGCCGAAGACGGAAGCGTGGCCGGTATTGAGGCAGCCCTCGAATTTGGAAGGCAAGACGAAGAGCCGACAACTTCGATGATCAACGGGACAGCCGTCATTTCGGTCAACGGAGTACTGCAGGAGGAGAACAGCTATCTCGTGAAAGCGGGCTACGCAGCGTCCTACCAGGTGATCGAACGGGACATCAAGAAGGCGATCGCCGATCCCCAAGTGCAGGGAGTGATGCTGCTCCTAAACACACCCGGTGGATCGGCGATCGGGGTCAAGCGAGTCGCAGACACGATCTTTGCAGCCAGGGGAAGCAAGCCAATCGTTGCCTACTGCCAAGGAATGTGCGGTTCGGCCGGATTCTATTTGATGGCTGCAGCCGACAGGTCCTATGCGACAGCCGATTCGTTGATCGGATCCATCGGGACGATCTACCATCACCAAGACGCATCCAAGATGATGGCCGACTACGGCGTCAACGTGACGGTCGTGACCAACGACAAGTCGCCAAAAAAAGGGCACGGCAATGCATACGAGCCGTTGCAGGGCGAAGCCAAAAAGACCTTGCAAGGATTTATCAACAGCTATGGCGACGGGTTCATTTCCGACGTTGCCAAATACAGAAACATTTCGCCAGAGCAAGTGGTGAGCAGCTATGGCCAAGGTGACGCATTCCGCGCGGACGTTGCTCTTGGTCGGGGAATGATCGACGGGATCGTTTCCAACTTTGAAGATGCACTCGGGAAAGTGAGAGCTTCCAGCGGGCCGGCATCAATCAGCGCAACCATTGAAACAGCCAGCGTGGCTGAACCGACACCAGTTTTCCAAGAGGAAAAGAAGATGACCATTACAGCTAAAATTCGAGCTATGCTTTTTGCTCTTGGCTACGTCCAGGCGGCAGACGCAAGCGACCAAACCTGCGAAGCGGCACTTACCGTTTTTTTGAAAGCAAAAGGAATTGAAACACCGGCCAACGAGCAAGGCATTCTCGATGCCCTGACCGGAAGCAGCAGCCTGGGGGCTACGGCCGTTCTCGTGACACCAACGGCTGCCCCTTTGGCTGCGGCGCCGGCACCTGCCGCGAATACGACGGGAACCCCTGCTGCCCCGGCACCGAATGTCGCAACCGCGCATGCGACGGAGATGGCAGAAGCCAGATTGAGCGATCTCCTGGCAGCAGCCGCAATCGTCAACGCGACGGCCGGCGAAGATCGAGTGACGACCGCGATGATTAACGCATCGGCGGCAGCCGGCCACAACTCGACGCAAGCAGTCGAAGCGTGGAACGGAGTATCGGCGGCAGCCGAGCCGGCCATTCCGGCGCCGCGGGCAAACGTCATCCGCGAAGGGCGAGACGAATTCGCCCTTGATGCAATCGACGCCCTTTGCTTCCGTTCGTCCGATAACGCGGCAATGGAGATGCGGCCAGGGGCACGGAACCTGCTCAACCGGCCATTGCATGCAATCGCAGCGGAATGCCTTCTGCAGGACGGGCAGCAAGTGGATATTCACGGACCGCGAGAAGAGATCGCGGAGATGGCAATGCAAATGGGCAATCCCCTGCAACGCCATCGGTTCTATAGCGAGAGGGAGGATGCTCGCTACTTGAGCGCGAGCATCCCAGCATCGCGGCCGGGAGATTTCCCCAACATCCTAAGCGGGATGGCGAACAAATTCCTGGACTCGATCGAGTTAGATGAAGACTACAGCTATCCGTTGGTTTCGGCCACCTTGCCAGGCGGCCTGAAGGACTTCAAGCCAAGCTTGATGATCAACAAGGGCGTCGTCGATGAATTGGATGAACTGAAAGACGCGGAGCAATTGAAGGAACTGGGCCTGGAAGAGGAGGTCCTTTCCTACATTTACCTTCGCCGATTTGGTAACGCGTTCGGTTGGACACCGGTGATGGTCGCCAACGACGACATGAACGCATTTGCCGAAGGCATGATCGGCCTGGCCGAAGCGTGGCAATTGACGCAAAACCGATTGGTTCTTGAGCGGTTCACTAGCACGGAGACGTTGCTAGACGGATCGGCATTGTTTGCCAACCGAGCCGACACCGGATCCGGAGCCAATCCCGCGCTGAATAACAATGCGAGAACCGGGGGCGGGGTTCCCAGCGACGCGGAATGGGCAGCGATGGAGACGCTGTACAATGACATCGGCGGCATCAACACCGGCCGTCGCGTACGCGGAACAATCAACACTTGCTTCTGTCCAACCGGGACGGTTGCTCAATCAGCGAGACGGACCTTTATGCCACTGAACGCGGGCGGCCTGGAAGATAAGGTCGCAGCAACAACCGCCAACGTTGGCTTGTATCGGAACCAGGTCGGGGTCATCCCCGAAAGCGAATTGCGAGTTGCATCGCTCACTACCTGGTACGGTTTGCGGAACCCAACGCGGCTGAATACGGCGACGGTTGTCCGTGGCTATTTCAACGGGTTCGGAACGGCCGGCCGTCGGGAGCGTTGGTACGACCCGAGCACCAAGACCACCTACGTCAGCCTGGAAGGCCGGGCAGCGGCGGCGGTCAAAAACTGGAGGTATGCAGTCCGGAACGTCACCTAAAAAAGGTGCCCTTCGGGGTTGCAATTCAACGCCTGTTACAATTCTTTTTTCAGTCCTTGGAACACTAAATTATGTCCAAACAAAGCAGAAAAATCCGCTACGATTTCCGTGGCGAACTCGCCCTTGCAGCAGCCGGCAGCGGAGCCGGCAATCCGTTTGTCAAGGCAGACACCTCGGCAGCAGGAGCACCGACGGTCGGCGGACTTGCAGGGGGCGGAATTCGCCTGCAATTGGCAGCCACCTCGGAAGTCGAGAATTTGTGCGTCTACATGGGTGACGTTTTGCCTTTCGATATCGACGAAATCATCAGCGTCGAAATTGTGGCCAAGACCGTGGCAGCCCTCGACGCAACTAGCCAGCTGGCCTTTGGGCTGGCGAGTGCCAGGAATGACGCGATCGATTCGATCACCGAAGCGGCACTTTTCCGTTGCATTGGAAGCAGCGCGGTCGTTGTTGAAACGGACGACGGAACCAACAACAACGATGACGTTGCCACCGGCATGACGCTGACCGATTCGTGGAAACGATTTGGCATCGATTTTGCTTCACGCGGACACCTACAGGGACCGCCAAGCTTGTCCCTTGGTCGCAAGAGCAACATCGAATTCTATGCGTCAAACGACAACGGGTCGCAACGGCGGGTCGCAAGTGGTACGCGGTTTGACATGACCAACTATGCGGGAGGACTTCAACTGTTCTTCCAGTTGCAAAAGACGGCCGACACCAACACGGATTACCTCGACATCTTGGAAGCGACGATCGAGTTAAACCAAGCGGTCTAAAATGACGAACCGGTTCGAGTCGGAATTCAATTCGCAAGTGATGCCAGCGGTCGAGAGATCGTTCGGCATTCTTGCGATTTTGTCTAGGGGGACCACCGTCAGCGAACAATTCACCGCCCGAAGGGACGGAGTAAGAATCGAAGGGCTGGATGGGTTGGGCATCGACGTTAAGGGGCAGACGCGGGACTTTCTAATCCCGGTTGCATCCGCCGTCCTTGATTCAATCGCAACGAAGCCACAAGTGAACGATCGCATCATCATTCAAGACGCGACAGGGACAGACCTGGAGACGTGGGAAGTCACCATCCTGGCCGAAGGAACCGGAGCGGTCGAAGCCGAGCCAGGCGAATACGACTGGCGTTGCCATACGAGGCGAATCAATGGCTGACCCAATAAACAAACAAATCATTGCGGCGGTCATCAGCCGGCTAGAAAACATCACGGTCGCCAACGGCTACGAATTCGACGTTGGGACCGTCGGCCAGGCGGACCGCGACCTGGACATGGGCGAGGTTAACACCAAGGACATCTGGGTCTCGGCCGAAGAGGACAAGGAGGAGCCAACCCTTTCTTGGCCAGGGAACCCGCCAAGGCTATGGATGAACCTGACCTTAAGATTGATCGGGTTCGCGAAGCAAATCGACGTGGACGAAACGGAAGTCGGCGTGACAGAATTCAGCACCGACGAAGATCAAATGGCGGCTGCGATTCGCAAGGCATTAGCAAACAACGATGCCGGCCAGTGGCACACCTTCGGAGGGCTGGCGGTCATGGCAAGCTTCGGAAACTACTCGCAGTTTAACGAGCCAGGCTGGGACGGAGCGGTTGTCGAATTGGTGATTGGCTACCGGGTATCGGAGATCAACCCTTTTTCGGCTAGTTAGCGATGTTTGATATTCAGTACAACGCGAGAGACATGAGGGCGTTAAAAAAGTCGCTCAAGGGATCAAAAAAGCTAATCCGGCGAGAGCTTGCCATCGCGGTTAGAGCAACAGCAAAAAAGGCAGGGACCATCATCAACCAGAACGTCAGAACGGAACTGAACGCACCCTCGAAAGCAATCAAGGAACTGATCAAGCAAAGCGTGACAACAACGGGAGCATTTCCAACGGCGACGGTGAAACTGAAAAGGTCGTCGAGGTTGGCGGTCAAGGCATTTCGGGCCAGACAAACCAAGAAGGGCGTGACGTACAAAATTAGCAAACGGAAGTCGCGATCACTGGCAGCCGGTGGATTCATGGGACCGAAGCCAGGCGTCAGCGCGGTCAAGCTGCGAGGGCATGCATTCAAGCGGCTGGGGAAGAGCAGGTGGCCAATCGCGATTTTACACGGACCATCGCCGTGGGGCGTTTTTGTTAAGAAACGAATGAAGCGACCGACCAACCTGGAGACGTTGGTGGAATTGCGAAACCAGATCAAACGACGAATTAATTTTAATACGCTAAAGCGAGCAGGCAAAATCTAATGGACGAATTCAAGCAGCAAATCACGGCAATCATCGAAGAGATCACACCGGGCAATGGCTACCCATTTTTCCCCCGTTGCGTCGAACCAATCCTGAAGGCGAGCGACATCGATGCCCTGCCGCTAAGGGGCGTGGGGATCACCGAAGAACCGGAGGGTTGTTTATGCATTCACTTGAACCTCTCGCCAGGCGTTGCAGAAACGGCCCTCCGGACTTTTATCAGTTGTGCGATTTTAGCGGCTGGCTTTAGCGTCGATCGAGGCAACGAAGGCGAACCAATTACGGTTTGCAAACCAACACTTAACACCGAACAAGAGGGAAAGGCCGATGACGCTACTGAAGAAAATCGAGACGATCGCAGCGAAAGCGGAAACGACGATCGGGACCCCGATTGCGACAACGGCGACTGACGCGCAATTCAACGCCTACGACATCAACCTGGCCGGCGACATTCCTGTCGAAGCGAGGGAAGGGCAGGGCGGATTTGATCGCTTGCAAGGCGTCGCCGGTCAGTATCAGGGGGGAATGACCTTCAAGACGGATCTCGAATGGGACGGAACCGTTACCCTTCCGGATTGGGTCACCGTCCTTTTGGCCGGCTGCGGCTACGTTAATTCATCCGGGGTTATCACACCGCGAAGCGAGGCGCCGGGGACCAACGTCAAAACGCTAACGATGGCTGTCTACGAAAACGGGCGAAAGCGATTCCTCGCCGGAGCCGTTGGAACTTTCAAGCTTATGATGCCTACCGGCCGGCGAGCCTATATCGATTGGAGCTTCCAGGGAGTATGGCAGCCACCGATCGACGCGGTCATCCTCGCACCAACGTATCCGAACGACACGATCATCCGGTTTGCAGCGGCTACCCTGACCTTTGATGGTTTCGTCCTTTGCACGGAATCGCTGGAATACGACGCGGGCAACGTAATCAAGCTGCGGGAGTGCGCGAGCACCGATTCCGGTTTCATTTCCGGAATCATCACCGACAGAATCTCAACCGTGACCGGGAATCCCGAAGCGCAATTAATCGCCGACGACGATCCGTGGGGCGACCTAATCGCCAACACGGAAGCAGCGATGTCGATCGTCCTGAACGGACCCGGAGTATCCAACATCACGATTGCGATCCCGAAGGCGCAATTGATAAGCGTCAACACCGGCGAACGGGAAGGAATCCTGACCGACGACCAGACCTGGCAATGCAACAAGAACGGAGCGAACCAGGACCAAAGCACGTCCATTACCTTTAACAACATCATCTAAAAAGCGAGACCATGAAAACCATCGAGCCTGGCGAGAGACAGACAATCAAATATGGCAAGGGTCACGAATTGGAAGTGACCTGCCTATCTATTCGGCAAGAGATCAAGCTTGCAAAACTTGAGGCAGAAGTGAGGGCAGATCGAGACGCGGCAAAAATTTTCGAAATGCTGATTACCAACCTTCGCGAAGTCACAGTGATGACGGAGGAGGAATTCGATTCGTGGATCGATACGATCAACGTCGACCTCGCGCAAGAGATCTTGAAAAAAGTGAACGAAATCAATCAGCTATCGGAGGACGAGCTAAAAAAGTAAGGGTGGCCTCGCTGATACGCGCCGGGAAACTTTGCCAGGGGTGCGTCAAAGATTGCAAGCCAGGGAGAGGGCTCGTGAGCGTGGCCTGCCCGACATGCGAAGAGGAGGGATGCAACGCATGCGGGGGGACCGGAAGTTTTCAATTGCCAGGTTGCCCAATGCAATACGCGGGTGAACTTGGTAACGAAATACAGATTGCGTCGATGTGCAACGACGGAAACTTGTTAGTGGCGGGGGGCGTTTTGGATCAGCCCTCCTGGTTGACGAAATTGACCCATCGGCTTAACTACGAATCCATGAGAATTGCCAGGGAATAAAATGTCAAACGACGTCCAAATTGATATCGGAGCGAAAGACAAGGCGGGAGTCGTTCTCGACCGTCTAGATAAACGCGTCGACAAAATGGACAAGCGGATGAACAAGTTGAGCAAATCCGCGGCCAACTCGGTCAAGGCATTTCTAGGCTTTAGTTTAGTGACGGCCAGCCTTCGAAAGGTCGGAGACGAACTGGAGCGAATCGATAAGATCGCCAAGACATCGCGCAAGCTTGGACTTTTAACAAAAGACCTGATCGGCATTCGATTTGCGGCGGCGGAGATGTCAGGCATGGCGGAAGGCCAGGTCGACGTTGCTCTTCAACGGATGACTAGGCGACTAGCAGACGCGGCAAGCAAGTCAAAAGATTTCTCGCTTTCGATGGACGGCCAGGTTGTCAAGCTAAGTGGCGTCCGAGCGGCATTGAAAAAAGTCGGGCTATCGGCGGAAGAGTTGAACGCGAAAGGGCCAGCTGCGGCATTCCGCGACATTTCGGATGCAATGAAGGAATTGGAGAATCCAGCGGACAAACTTCTGCTTTCGTTCCAGCTATTCGACACCGAAGGGGCTGCCCTTGCGACAACGCTATCGGGCGGCAGCGAGGCAATCGACCAGATGCAACAAAAGGCGGAGTCGCTAGGTTTGACGTTTAGCGATTTGGAGGCAAACAAGGTCGAAGCAGCCAACGATGCGATGTTTGAACTGAAAGCGACCTTCGGCAGCATTGCAACCGAAATCACTTTTCTTTTGATACCCGCGATCGACGCGTTAACCGATGCCTTTGCCTGGCTGAACGCCACAAGCGAGGACGGCGGCAAATCGATTTTGGGCCACATCGAAGAGGGCCGAAAAAACCTTGTCGCAATGCTCGCGTCAATGCCGTTTCTATTTTCAGACGTTGCACCGGTCATCGGCGGGAACGGCCGGGAGGATCCGTTCATGAATATCGTGAACGGGAAAGCGGAAGATGCTGCCAGGAAACAAAAGACCAGGGAGCAGCTAGTTGCAGCCCAACGGCAGAAGATCATCGATGACCAGGCAGCCGATCCTGGACAAGCCGGAAAATTCACGGAAGCAATAAAGAAAAGCTTTTTCGACCCGTTGAAAAAACAAGGCGAAGCGATCGGAGCGGTCGGCAAGGACATGGTTAGGCAAGCCAAGACGGCGGCAGCCCTCCAATTGTTTGCGATAATGAATCCGAATTCAGTTACAACCAAAGACGGCAAAGCGAAGACAGACGCGGAATCCGACAAAAAAGGAAAACAAATCGCGGCTGAATCGTTTCAGCTATTCGCAAGTGAGGGACGGCTGCTAGGGGGCAGGGGCGGAGCAAAAAACGAATCGCTGGAACAGCAACGCAAGCTTGCGAAAAAAGCAGAGCGAGCAGAGAAGCATCGCTTAAGATTGATCAAGCTGGCCGAAGATGCGGAAGCAAGAAAAAACGAACAAATACTTTCCGACGAATTGATCGTGAAGATAATCAAATGACAGTAAGCGCAGCCGAAGAGATGTGGAGCCGATCCAGGGGATCGATCAGCAGCCAGGACGGAGGACGCAACAAAAAAGCGACCATCACGAAAGGCTATTCGGTAACAATGGATCCAACCGATGACGTGACCGACATCGCGGAAGCGGCTGGGCTGCCGGACATCGGTGAACTGTACCCTGGATCAAGCCAGATCAGAGTGGTCGACAAGCAGCCGGAAAGGATTTCGCCCAACTACGGAATTGCGATCATCAAGTGGGAAGGCGAGATCGGGCCGGATGGCCTGGGCGATTCACCGACAGGAATCCCACCGACGGTGAAGTGGGGAACCATTTCAAGCGATGAACCGATCGACGAAGACATCAACGGCCGTCCTTTTGCAAATACGGTCGGCGAACCAGTAATCGGCTTGACTGCTAAAGTTTTTGATCGAGTCGCGTTTATCGAAAGGAATTACGCTTTCGGAGCATTTAACCTGGCACAGTTGCAAGCGTATTATCACGCCTACAACAGCGACAACATCATCACGACGGCCGGCATGTTTGGACCAGGCTTGGCGAGGCTAACCCGATTTGATCCAGAGGAGGTCTTCGCGCAGGAGGCACCGGGCGGAGGATACTGGAAGGTCCAGGCGGAAGTGACGTTCAGATTTCCTTATCGGGTGCAGCCATTGCACGCATGGTGGAAAAGGTTTCGGAACGAAGGATTCAAAATGCGGAATGACCTTGGCCGAGTTATTAATGCACCGGACGAAAATGGCGATCCGGTAACGTCGCCGATTTTGCTAAAGGTAGACGGAACGAGAGAACCAAATGACAGGAATGCTCATTTTGTAGAGCAGACCGAACTAACAGCCCTCCCCTATTCAGCGCTAGGATTATTCTGATGGTCGATATCACACAAACAGCAGCCAACGTGGGGCTCACCGCGAATTCATCCGCCACCGTTCTTCAGACGGTTCTTGCCGGCGAAGCCCTGACGCAAGGGCAGCCGGTTTACCTTTCGGCCGGCAAGTATTACAAGGCAGACGCGGATGCCGGATTGGTCAACGCGGCAGCCGTTGGAATTTGCATGTCGCCAGCAGCGGCGGATGAATACTTTTCGATGGCGGTCGCCGGAGCAAAGATCGACCTGGGGGCAACCCTCGGAGTCGGTTCGTCCTACGTTGTATCGGGGACAGCCGGAGGCATTGCGCCGATTGCCGATCTTGCGACAGGCGACTGGGTCACCCATATCGGAACCGCGTCGCTCGCAAACGAGATCGAGTTGGTGATGAAAGCCACCGGGTCGCAGGTTCCTTGATTCGATGGCAAGAGAGCAAATCGGAGCGTTCACCGTTACAACAGCGCAGCAGATCCTTGCCAGGCTTGCTGCGTTGGAAGCGGGATCGCACACCAAGACGCCCTGGGCACCTCGCACACAAGCGGGGCCAGGGTACACTCGCCTGTTCTTCCGGAACGGAGACACGGAAAAGGCGCCCCCCTATGCTTTGATGCAGGTGACGGACACCTATCTGCTCGACGGCGACAAAACCTACCTGGAATGCAAGCGACCAACGGACATCACCGGAGACAACGGCTGGTACGTTGTGAACGGCCACACTGCGACGGAGCCGGGCGCAGAGGGGCAATGCTTCGCGGGACCGGAGGTGAGGGTTCGAGGCACACTCGGGCAGCCTGGGGACCGATACGCACCGCAAATTGGTTCTTGGGACGCGGCACCATCGCAGATTGGGTTTATTGTCTACGCGGGGCCGGACCTTTTGAGCCGCGTCGATACGCACCGGATGTTCATCGGCAGCCCCGGCCAAGAACCACCGGCCGGCCGGATCCGATTTAAGACGATAACCAAAATGACGGACCGCCAATGCTGGGCAGAAGTGGTCGAGGTTTTGGGGCTGGCGTTCAATTTGCAGACCGGCCAGCAATTGCAGATCGGGGACACGGTAATCCTCGACGACATTAACAACGAATGGCCGGAAGCAGACGCGTTCGCAACGGGAATGGCGTTCCTCCTTCCTGGCCGATTGAAGGCGAATCACCCAACGCTACCGGCCAACCGGCCACCGGCCTGGCAGATCGAGCAGATCACGTTACCGGTCAACCGAGTGCGGGCGTTCATCGGTCAGCATATTCTGAAGACAGCAGCGGGCGGAGTCGCCTACATCCGGACGAACAACAAATTAGAATCCGTCCAGCCAGCCGATGAAGTGGCGTGGAAGCGATCGACCTGGCCGAACTCGGATCAGCCCAACGAATTCACCGCGATCGGCCAGCAAGGGAATCCGCTGCAGCCGGCATCCAGCCGGCTATTGGTTCAATTTAAGAACCCGTTTCTAAAAGACGCGATCGGGCCAATCTACAGTGGCGGAGCGGGAAGCGGGACAGGCGGCCAGGAATACCGGAGCGTCATCCTTCAACGAGTGACTGGGGACGGATTCACCGATCCTGAAAACGTCCTTTTGAATAAAGCGAACCTAGAATCGCCAACGGTCGAATGGCAACTAGTCGAAGTCGAAGAGCCGATCGCGAGGCATTGCGAGGGGACAATCGTGGGCACGGACATTGCGACGGTCAGCCCAACGAAATATTACGACGGCGGCGACCCTCGCGCGGGGAACAACCCGCCGTTTGTTTTGGGTTGCACACCTGAATGCGTGGACCCGAATGAGCGGGTTTGTTTCAAAGCCGATTATTCACCGGAAGATCACCAATACCGGATCGTGCAAATCAAGCAAACGATGATTGAATTGGACGTCGCAATTGACGGATTCTTTGACGTAATCAACCCGGATGGAACGGTCGACAAGTGCCTGCCCTTGCGGAAGATTACGGTTTGCAGCGTAGTGGATGAAGACAAGACGACCTGCATCCCATTTGGCGATTGCGAGGATTTGCTGCCGTGACCAACCGAAGGCTGGCCGGCCGAATTGTAAATGGCGAGATGATTGGACTTCTGCAGGACGCGGAGCGAGACGGCCAGAAGGTGGCGTTCGAATACGGCGACGAAGAATGTAAATGCTGCATCGATTGCTGCCAGAACATAATCACCGGCGAATTCAACAGCGACGGCGACCTGGTAATGGAGACAGCCGTCCTCGCCGTTGTTTTGGTCATGCCGACCAAATTCAGCCGGCTATTTTGCAACGATGACAAACTGAAACTGAAAGCAACGCTAAAGTCGCCGTTCAACGTGGGATCGACCTTTTTCTGGCACCTTTGGCATGACCGCGACTGGCTACACGATGCCCACGGCGAAGCCAGCGGCGGCGATTTGCATTGCGGGGCGAATTGGTGGATTTGGGAATCGACCACACCGGATGCAACGGCTGACCTGACCTGGACCGAATGCTACGTGGATTACCCGTTGCAATACGGTGACATCGTATTCGGGACGGAGGTCGGAGAGCCGACGGAGGAATTCATCGAAATCTTATGCGAAAAGGTGACGATCCCGGCCGGAACGGATTGCTGCCCATACGAGACAGAATGCGAGCCTTGCAAGTATGAATTGATCGACCAGGGTTATCCGGTCGGGCCAGAAGTGACGCGGGAAGGAATCACCTTCTGGGACGACGACCCGAGCGGATGGTCGATGCGAGGATATATCGAAGGCGTTGATTCCGTAAAGAAAACGATCGAGCGGAATGACCCGATCGAAATCGATTCCGATATACGACCGCCAAAAAACTTCTACCTTCAATACTCAACCAGCATCACCGACATTTGCCTGACGCATATCAACTGGATCGATGGCTTTGGTTCACAATTCCATCCACGGCAGACACTACCGGATGCGACCGGAGCAACGGCATGTCACCCAACAGCCTACGCGGAGCAAGTGACCTGCCCGGACATAACACGAATCCCGGCGCCATCGGCAGCATTGAAGTTTGATTGGGGAATCACTTCGCCACCATGCCTCAGCCCTTGCGGCGAAGAGGAGGAGGTCACGACACCAACAGTGACGGCCGTTGTAACGAGCGAGACACCGGACGTCACCCTTTCGATTTCGTTTCAATTCAACGAATGCCCGAACCCGGAAGAGATCGACTGCTGCGGCGATTGCACCATTTCAACCATATTTTCTTTCCAGATAGAATTCGCAAACGGAGCAGGGGAATCGTCGACGGCACCGAACCCACCGGTCGACGTTGGCACCCTTTACGTGGGGGAACCAGGCAGGGCGGAGCAGATCGGTGTGATCATCGAAGACTGCACCAACGCAAACGGAGCCAGGCTGGTGACTTGGTTCCTGGCGGTTTGCCCGGAAACATTCGACGGCGCCCCGAACGATGACGAAGTGCGTGGGATCGTCGAAGCGGCACTGGCAGCCCTTTACGGCGAAGTGGTAGCATCGGCTGATTTGAATCAGACTAGCTACATCACCGGCACAACAAACCTGATCAGCATTTGCAATCAAATTTACAATGATCCACCGCTAGGGGGAGAATGCAATTCGATTGAGCTATGCGACCTCCGAAGCCTCGACGATAGCACCCTCGCCTGCTGCCAGGGAGTATAAGAATGGGGTGTTGCAGCGGAGCAAAAAAGCGACCACCGAAGCCGCGAGACGACAGCCAGGAAAGGGCAGCCCTCCTGGTTCCACCGGCGAGAACCGAGCAGGAGATCGCGCAGGATTTCCATTGCGAGGATTGCGGACTGACACTGAAGAACCGAGGGCAGAATTACCATCACCTATGCCGGCAAGCGAAGCCACCGATTTATCAACAAGAGCGAGCCAGGCTATGCGGCGTTTGCCTGATGAACGAAGCCGGGGTTTGCGTGGAATACAAACGGCAGCATCCGGACCGCGACTGCCAGGTCAGCGTCGGAATCAAGATTGCCTACGCGGCATGCCCAATCGGGCAATGGGGACGGCGGATGATTGAATGCCCGGACTGCAGCCGCGTCCTTTTCGAACCGGACCGCGAGCCGGCAGCCTGCAGCTACTGCGGATGGCCAAACAAAAAAAGGGCAGCCACCGAAGCGACTGCCCTTCCCCTGGCCGATTGAAACTAGAATCCGCCACCTTGGTCCTCATCCCAAGCGTTGACCAGAGCGGTCAAGGCATCAAGCAGCGACTGAGCAACGCTAACGGAAGCGTTCAGATTTCCGCGAAGCGTTTGAGATACACCTTTGATCGTATTGGCCTCGCCAAGGGCCGAAGCGTAAAGGTTCTGCCAGCCTTGGGCAGACGCGTCGCCCTGAGCGGTGATGTTATAAGCAAACACCCAAGACAGGTGGGTGCTAGTGAGCAAAACGCTATTCTGATAAGAGGCAGATTCGGTTTGCAAGGCGTCAATCGCATCTTCGATGGCGGGCACGACAGGACAATCCGGGTCCGTATTCGCAAGCAAATCCTGTAGTTGTTCCAGGATTGAAACTAGCTCACCGTGAGCAAGGACAGCCTCGTCGAAAGCTTCGTGGGCTTCGTTGATCGATTCGACGATCGGCGCCCTGGCATCCAGCTGAGCCTGCGACAGATTGAGCGGGGCGTCAGGCAGGTCGCCGGGGTTCTGGTATTGAGCCGTTACCGGGCTATTGCAGAAAAGGGCAGCGCCGACGGCAGCCGACAGCAAAAAGGCGATTCGTAATTCGTGCATTTCGTTTTTTCCTAAGAGGGAGCATCGCAGGGGTTGGAAGCCAGGCAGCAGCGACAAGCAATGCCTGGCGGGGGACAGGTTAACGGAACAAAAGACTGATCGCACCGACAACGAACAAGGCGAGCGGGATCACGCCGGCCATCAGCGACAGAACGGAGAACCAGAAAACTGCACTTGCATCGCGGCGAAAATTGAAAACCGCGCCGGCCAGCGAGGCGACCGACGTGAAAGCAAGAAGCAGGAGCAGCAGCAGCGCGGGTGTGGTGATCATCAGATCGGTCCAACAATAGGAGTGAGATGGAATCGCTCCACCTTAGACAGCAGCGGAGCAGCCGTGGGCAAGCTTAATCCGCGGATTCGGTCTTTACGCGTCCGGGTCCACGTCGCTCGACGAGCCGGCCGGCCGTTCTTTTGGGAAGGCCGGCGTTGCACTTTTCGCCGATCCACTGGGAAAGGTTCTTTTTTTCTTTTTTGGCCTGGGCTTTCCAGGCTTCCAGCCAGGCGTCGGGTTGGGTGATATTTTGTCGCGATTGCTTGGACATCGGATCTGCAGGGGGTTGGTAAGGTTTGGGAAGGTTCAAGTGGGGCGGCGACTATTGCCGATGCCCCTATTATACACACCGAATCCGGCCAAGGGAAGTCAACCGTGGGCATATTTAGCCCTTTTTGCGGGAAGCCTCCTCACTGGCCAGCCGTTCCCGCGTCCGGTTCACGGCGCCAAGCAGCGCGGACGCATCGTAAAATACGCGGGGGGACAGGTGATCGCCGGGAAGCATTGCAAGATCGGCGAGTTTTCCAGCACGGCCAACGACCTGCCGGAAGTGCTCACGCGAAATTTTCTTTTGCTCCTCGGGAACTGCCCGGGCGTCCATTTGAACCCGAAGGTGAGCAAGCGAAACGAAAATGGAATTCAAGCAATCGAGAATTAAACGACGGCCAAAAAGTCGAGTCGACATTTGCGACATTGGAGACAGGACCAGCAAGAGGGAGCAAGCCGGCCGGCGACGATCGCCGGCCGTTGGGAAGCAGGGCAGCGACTAGAAGCAGAGATCCATCGTCTCGGTGGCCAACAACTCAGCCCAATCGGGCGAGCGATCGATGGCCCTTTGGCATTGCAATTCAGTGGGGTAGCGGCGAGACATCAACCTGGCGTTGCGAGCGCGGATGGCATCGCGTTTTTCTCGCTGACTGATTGCTTCTTTCCGCGAGACAAACGGAAGGGTGGCTTGAAAATAGGGTTTGCTGTAATTCATGGGACAGGAGTGGAGCAAGAGGGAGCAAGCCGGCCGGCGACGATCGCCGGCCGTTGGGAAGCAGGGCAGCGACTAGGCTGCCTCATCAGAGGCGTATTCGTTCTCCTCGTTGACGCGGTCGGACAGGTCCTGCAGGGAAGCCATCAGGTATCCCATATCGCCCACGTGGCCATAGTTGACCTCGTCAGGAGAAACACGGTCCTGGTAAGCATCCAACCCTGATTCGAGGCGAGCGAGCAAAGCACGGACGTCAGACGCGGTCCGAAGGTAAGCGGTGAGGGCTTTTTGATTGGACATTGCGGTGCCTTTTGGTTTGGCGGGGGTTGCTTTCGATGTTTGTATTATACACACCTTTCGGGGTCCTCGCAAGGGAAAGGTGAGCATAATTGAAAAGATTTTAGCCGAAGGTCGATCGACACCAATCGATCGCGGCCTTTTCGGAATAGAACCGAGCGTGAATATTGCAGCCGGTCACGACGTGGCTGATTCCTTCACGGCCACCGAGATACCGGCTGATTCTCGCGACAACACACCGGCCGTTGCAGCCGGGGTCGCCGGGGTCGCCAGTAAAGGCCGGATCGGCCGAAGGGCCGCGAGCAGCGCGATGGACGGTCCTGGCTCCGGTTTTGTCCGGGCGGGTGATCTGGAGATCGGGATTGTAAGCGGGCATTTGCAGGGTTCCTCGGGAAGGGGAAGCAGGATTAAACGCGGGCGACGAATTGACCGTCCTCGTCGAAAATTTCGATGAAACTGAAGCCGGTCCCTTTCGGGCAATGAACCGGACGGTAATCCCAATCGGGATCGCCGGCCTTCATTTCGGCAGCAATTTTGATTGCGTCAGCCTTGGCGAAGAGCCGGTGAGTGGCGTCAAGCTTTTTCATGGCAGGGTTCCTCGGGAAGGGGCCGGCTGGCGATCGTGCCAGCCGTGGGGAAAGGGAGCGGTTCAAACCTCGAAGGTGACGCGGACGTCGCGACCGGGCAGCGTGGGCCATACGACGGAGACGACAACGATGCCTTCTTTTTTCAGCCACTCGACATAGCTGACAACTTCGGGGCGGATGGGGGTCAGGCAGACGGTGCGGGTTTTCATGGCTGGTTCCAGGTTGGCGGGTGTTTCATTCACTACACCAATTATACACACCTTTCGGGGTCCTTGCAAGGGGAAAGGTGCGTATAATTGAAAAGATTTTCACATCAAAAGGTTCAAGACCTTTTCTTGCTGGTCGGAAAGCTTCGACCGAAGCCAGGGAGCGAGAACATACTCGCCCTCGTAGGATTCGACGCCTGGCTTGTAAAGGCGAAGTCCGCTCTTCGGCAGCCAGCAAGACCGTCCACAATCGACGTTGCGAACTTCCCAAGCTTTCGCCGTTTCGTTGATGACGACCAGGATGGCGGAATCCATGCGGTTCGCGTGGACAACAAGTGAATCGGACATTTTTGTGGCTCGTGGTTGGCGGGTGTTTCATTCACTACACCAATTATACACACCTTTCGGATGCGTTGCAAGCGAAAGGTGGGCATAATAAAAAAAAGGTCCGGATTGATTCCGGACCCGGCCGGGATCAGCCGGCCATTTTTTGCTGGCAGATCGGGCCAAGACCGGCAGCGATTGAATCCGCGTCCTCAAGGACCCGACCGCATCGACCACACCGGCCGGTGATTTGGCCGAATTCCGCCATGCGGCCGATGGGGTCAGCCGCGATGGCGTTGGTGACAGCCTCTCCCCTGGCCGACGTTTTCACACCGAAGGTCCCGCGTGGGGTGACGACAGCGATGGTTGTGCGGTCGTGGTATTCGCTACCCGTTGCGACGAAGACGAATCCGAACCATTTGGAGCCGGCCTTCGGGACGGTGACAACGTATCGCTTGCCTTCGAAAGCGTATCGACCGGCCGGGATGTCGAGCAGCGAGGGGCGGGTCCAGACGACCGTGGTGCTCTCGGGGGACGCAACCGAGATGGAATCCCACTTGCCTCGCTCAGCAGGGCTGCAGCCGTTCCAGAGCCGGCGAGCGAAACGAAGAGCATCGTCGAAGGTTTCTTCAAGGCGACCGAATGAGTGGCGGGTTCGGCCGGAGCTTTCGACGGTGACGGTGTAAAGAGTGGACATTTCGAGGTGCCTCGTGATTGGCGGGGGTTGCTTTCGATGTTTGTATTATACACACCTTTCGGATGGCTTGCAAGCGAAAGGTGCGTATAATTGAAAAGTTTTCCTAGAATGACCAGTCGGTTGCATTCCAGGTCGAGACAGCAACCCGGCCGTCAGCGAGCAAGGTGAAGATTCGAAGTCGGCCGTCGGCCAACAAGACACGGAAGCCACCGGCACGACGCGCGATCCGCTTTGCGGCAGATTCCCACTGGATCCCACCGAAGTGGCGTTGGGACAGCCCTCGAACGTCAGCAACGGTCGAGAGGTCAGCGAGCGAACCAGAAACGGTGATGGACGAAGGACGCATGGCGAAGACTCCAAAGCAAGAGGGAAGGGAAGGCGGCGAACCCCGTTCGCCATGCTCGTATTATACACACCTTTCGGATGGCTTGCAAGCGAAAGGTGCGTATAATTGAAAAGTTTTTCAGATTGCCTTGAAGCCAAGCTTTGACAATCCGTCCAACATTTTGTGAAAATCAACAAAATCGATGCTTGCGATCACACCGGCCATCGTTGCGCGAGCGATCGGCTGAGACGGCAGATTCATCGTCAGGTGGGCTTCGATGAAATCTTCCGATTCACCGGGCGAAAACAAAATCGAGATGCCGATTTTGGAACCAACGACAACAATGTCGCCGGTTGTATCAAACCAGATCAGGGGGCGAGTATCGTCAGCGAAAGAACTGACGCCAGCAAAAGCAGCAAAATCGTTGTCGTTGAATTGACGGATGGAATTCATCGGAAAGCCTCGGAGCGGAAAGGGTTTTGTTTCATTCACTACACCAATTATACACACCTTTCGGACAGGACGCAAGCGAAAGGTGCGTATAAATAAAAAAAGAACCTGGAAAATAACCCCGGGTTCTAGCGATGGCCGGCAGCCGGCAGCCGGCTACGCGGCAGCCGCGTCGTATTTGCGACCCATCAGCCGAAGCGTTTTTTTCATCGCTTTCACACCTTCACCGATAACCCCGTAGGTCTTCGATGTGTGGCCCTTGGTCCAGCCGATGCGATAGAATAGGCGAGCCAACTCCGTCTCGCCCTCGCCAGCCCCTGAGCGATCCCAAGGGCCAGGCTTGCCGGCCTTTGCTTCGTAATCCCAAGACGTTGATCGTTGCTGCGCGGTTGCGAGCGAAACAAGTGCCAAGCAGATTTGAACCCATGCGGTGATTTTGTCAGGATTCAGCGAGCCGGAAAAAACGCGGAATTCTACGCGGTTGCGACCGCGAGCGATGTGCGTCAGATTCAAGACGTGGAAGCGATCCCGATCAAGCCGGCTTTTTGCGTCATCCTTGCCGTAGCTTTTCAGCCCTTTAGCGTAGGTGCCCTCTTCCCTGGTCGTCGTTCCAGTCGAAGCGTAAAGAGCTTTTTCATGGTTTGCGACCAGGCAGACCAGGCGAGCAAGTGCAGCCGCGTCGCCATCGAAGGTGACCGTGACGTGGACACCGCATGAAGCGTTGACCTTTCCACCGCGATCTTTGATCGAGTCGCAAGCGGTTTGGATTTGTTCCAGGCCGTCGGTTCCGCGAAGGATGGGGCTGACGAATTCGCAACCCTTGCGGTTCGGGATGGTTCGGATGGATCCGTCCCGTTCAGCCTTCCAGCCGGAGGGAAGCCACTGGACGGGCAGCCCTCGGTGATAACCACCGATCGGGGTTGTATCCGAGACGGGCATGGTGGTTTCTAGTTCGACGCCGAAGGGGATGTTTGAAGGGCAGGTCATCGTTTTTGCCTCGCGATGTTTGACGGTTGTTTGCTTCACTACCCCAATTATACACACCTTTCGGATTGCTGCAAGTCAATTATGCGTATATTTGAAAAGAAAAAAAGAAAAGGCCGGCCAGGCTGGAATGCCTGGCCGGCCGGCTGCCGCGTCCTATGCCTTTCGGCAAGTGACAACAGCAAGGGTGCGGACGTCGATCTGGACGGGACCCGTGCAGCCCTGGACCCGGTAATATGGGCTTTCGATGGTTGCGAACCACCGGCACTGAAAATTCATCAAGTCGGCCGGGTCATACGACACCGGCATTTCGAATTCAAGCTTGGCGCCAGATTTCAAGACTATCGTGAGAATACGCATTGAAAACTCCAAAGAGAGGGAACGAGCCAGCCGGCGACGATCGCCGGCTGGCGGGTGACAGGGATTAAAGAACCGCGCCGATGCGGGACTTTTTGAAAGCTTCGACAGCAGCGCAGATTTTGAGGTGCTCCTCGATCAAGGGGCCGGCTTCGTAATCGAGGTCGCAATCAGCGTCCTCCAGCATTTGCATCAGAGGCTCAAGCTGATCCGCGACAGCGTAATATGCCTGGCGGATGTTCTCAGCCTTTTCGGGCGAGATGCGAGAGAAGCGAAGAGCCAGTTCTTGGTCAGCTTTTTTTTGCTCGGGGGTCGTTTTTTTCATCGTCGTGCCTTTTTGGTTTGGCGGGTGTTTAATTCACTACACCAATTATACACACC
>Ga0316201_10000278_pt1 | contig 26916 bp, 23 predicted proteins | sample CS6wburrow_MG_FD_204516 | JGI IMG/M metagenome (GOLD analysis project Ga0316201, IMG submission 204516) | Coastal sediment microbial communities from Delaware Bay, Delaware, United States - CS-6 worm burrow | ecosystem: Environmental > Aquatic > Marine > Coastal > Sediment | place: USA... | reverse complement strand
CCACGAGCAGGTAGAAATAGGCCGGGCCAGTGCCAGACACCGCGGTTACAGTATCGATATCCGCCTCAGTGGGGACCGGTATTACGGGGCCCGTCGTCGCGATAATGTTGGTAGCGGCTCGCAGCTGTAGCTCCGTTGTCTTTTCGTTGGCAAACAAGCCTGAAATACCGAGACGTAGCAGTGCAGCCTGGTTGGGCATGACCCGTACTACCGCCAGGCTGCCGCCGAGCCAGGCATCGATGTCGTTGCTGCGTACGCCCGCGGCAATGGAAATGACCAGCGGCCGGGTGGTCTGCACGATGTGCGCGAGCGGCTTGCAGACCTCGCTGAGGATCTGCGGCTTAACCGCAAACACCACGCACTCGGCCTCGGCGACGCTGGCGGCGTTATCATCGCGAATCACGGCTCCCGGCAGCTGTTCCTCGAGCTGCTTGCGGTGTTCAGCCAGCGGCTCGGAAACGAGTATGTGGCTCGCTTCATAACCCGCCGCGAGCATCCCGGCAGCAAGGGCGCGTGTCATGTTGCCCCCGCCGACAAAGGCGACTTTTCCGTAATCCATCTCTTTATCCCGTACCTAAACTCGTTGACCAAACAGTGCGGTGCCAATGCGTACAATTGTTGCACCCTCAAAAATCGCGGCACGATAGTCCGCGCTCATGCCCATCGATAACGTGTCCATGGGGTGCCCTTCCTGGCGCAGCGCTTCGGCCATGTGCCGCAGCTTTGCGAAAGGTTCGCGCTGCGCGGCAAAACCCTCTCGAATAGCTGGCAGACACATGAGGCCGCGGAGGCGCAGTCCCGGAAGATCTGCGCAGGCTCTCGCAAGCTCGGAGAGCTTGTCAACGCGCACGCCGGACTTGCTGGATTCAGCGTCGACATTCACTTGCAGGCAGACATTTAGCGGCCCCAGCTCCGCCGGGCGCTGATCGCTGAGACGCCGCGCAATTTTCGGTTTGTCGATAGTGTGTACCCAGTCAAAGTATTCAGCCACGACTCGTGTTTTATTGCTCTGCAGGTGGCCGATGAAGTGCCACGTCAGCCCGGTTTCGGCTGTGGCGCGGATCTTTTCGAGAGCTTCCTGGACGATGTTCTCACCGAAATCCCGTTGGCCAAGCGCGGCAGCGGCGTGAATGCGCTCCAGGGGCTGTTTTTTGCTGACGGCAAGCAATTTGACGGTATTAGGGTCGCGTTTGGCCTCGATGGCCGCCGTCGCCAGCAAATCTTTGATTAACGCTAAGTTTTCCGTGACTCTAATCACGTTTTAGTCCCGATGCTTCGCTATACTAGGCTCAGTTCGCTCCGGGTTATGGTAAGTCCGGAGCCTTATCTTGTGAGGGAGAAATATGGCTGTCGACGTTGCCCAATTGTTGTCATTCGCCGTGAAGAACAACGCGTCTGACCTGCATTTGTCAGCTGGCGTGCCGCCCATGATCCGAGTTGATGGCGACATCAAGCGTGTCAATATGCCGGCGCTCACCCACAAAGACGTCAATAGCATGGTGTACGACATCATGAATGACAAGCAGCGCAAGGACTACGAGGAGTTCCTTGAGACTGACTTCTCCTTCGAAATCCCGAAACTCGCCCGTTTTCGCGTCAATGCGTTCAACCAGAATCGTGGCTCGGCCGCCGTTTTTCGAACTATCCCTTCCGAAATCCTGAGCCTGGAAGACCTCGGTGCGCCGCCAATTTTCAAGGATGTCTCCATGCATCCACGCGGTATCGTGCTGGTCACCGGTCCGACCGGCTCCGGTAAGTCGACAACGCTTGCGGCGATGGTTGACTACATCAATGACAACAAGCCCGATCACATCCTGACAATTGAGGATCCGATCGAGTTCGTGCATGAGTCGAAGAAGTCGCTCATCAACCAGCGAGAGGTGCATCGCGATACACTCGGCTTCAATGAGGCGCTGCGTTCGGCGCTGCGTGAAGACCCCGATGTCGTGCTCGTCGGCGAGCTGCGTGACCTCGAGACAATTCGCCTTGCGCTGACCGCGGCGGAAACAGGCCACCTTGTTTTCGGCACGCTGCATACGAGCTCGGCCGCGAAAACGATTGACCGTGTCGTCGACGTATTTCCCGCTGCAGAAAAGGAAATGGTTCGCGCGATGCTCTCCGAGTCACTGCGCGCCGTAATCTCGCAGACGCTGCTCAAGAAAGTGGGTGGCGGGCGTATCGCGGCACACGAGATCATGATTGGTACACCGGCTATTCGAAACCTCATTCGTGAGGGCAAGATTGCACAGATGTACTCAGCAATTCAGACGGGACAGGGGTCTGGAATGCACACGCTCGATCAGAATCTTTCGGAGTTGCTGAAAAAGGGTCTGATCAACAAGGAAGAGGCACGATTCCGCGCCATCAACAAAGAGAATTTCTGAGGCTGGCAGGTATTGCCGGTCTGAAGGGAGAGGCAGAAAATGGAACGCGAACAAGCGGTACGACTGACACAGAACCTGTTGCGCAAGATGGTCGAAAGAGACGGGTCAGACCTGTTTCTCACGGCGGGCTTCCCCCCGGCCATCAAGGTAGATGGCCTCGTACACAAAGCAACGGATACGCCGCTGTCTCCGGACCAGGCCGCGATGATGGTTCGTTCGATCATGAACGACAAGCAGATCAAGGAATTTGATGCCAGCAAGGAGTGTAACTTCGCTATCGCCCCGCAGGGCATCGGCCGTTTCCGCGTAAGCGCGTTTATTCAGCAGGGCATGGTCGGCGCGGTTCTGAGGACAATTACGACCGAAATTCCGACGCTGGAAGATCTCGAGTTACCGCCGATTCTGAAAGATGTGGTGATGAACAAGCGCGGGCTTTGTATCGTGGTTGGCGGCACAGGCTCCGGTAAATCAACCACGATGGCGGCCATGATCGGTCATCGCAACAAGAACTCGCGAGGTCATATTATTTCGATCGAGGATCCGGTCGAATACGTCCATCCGCACGAGGGCTGCGTGATTACCCAACGCGAGGTGGGTGTCGATACGGAAACCTGGCATGCTGCGCTCAAGAACACGCTGCGCCAGGCGCCGGACGTAATCCTGATCGGCGAGATCCGCGACCGTGAAACCATGGAATACGGTATCCAGTTCGCGGAGACTGGCCATCTCTGTCTCGCGACGCTGCACGCGAACAGCGCCAACCAGGCGATGGACCGCATCATCAACTTCTTCCCGGAAGAGCGTCGTCAGCAGCTGCTGATGGACCTGTCACTGAACACCAAAGCGTTCATCGCTCAGCGCCTGATTCCGCGCGAGGGCGGTATTGGTCGTGTCGCGGCCATGGAAATCATGCTGAATACACCGCTGATTCAGGATCTCATCTTCAAGGGTGAGGTCGGGCAGATCAAGGAAATCATGTCCAAGTCGACGCGACTCGGCATGCAGACCTTTGACCAGGCGCTGTTCTATCTCTACGAGGATAGCGTTATTTCCTACGAAGAAGCCATGAGAAATGCGGACTCCAAGAACGAGTTGCGCCTCAAGATCAAGCTGGAGAGCAAACGCGACGCGACTGCCGCGGAGCAGCAGGCTGAGAGCTTGCAGATTTTGGAAGAGGATACCGCTCAGACATTCTGAGTACCGAGGGAACGCCAACCAGATGAACGTCAAACCACTATTCAAGCTGATGGTCGAGAAGAAAGCGTCCGACCTGTTCTTTGCACCCTTCACGCCGGCCAAGATAAAGATCGAAGGCAAGATCATGCCGGTGAACAAGCTTGAGATGACGCCGAAAATGGTTAAGCAGGCGGCGTTCGAGCTGATGACCGAAGAGCAGATGGATCAGTTCAACAAGGAGTTGGAAATCGACTTCGCGCTGTCGGAGCAGGGCCTGGGACGATTCCGGGTCAACGTTTTCCATCAGCGTGGCAGCGTATCCATGGTATTGCGGTACATAACCTCGGAAATGCCGACGCTGGATGAACTGGGCATGCCGAAGCAGCTGAAAGAGCTGGTCATGCTGCGCCGCGGACTGATTCTGATGGTTGGCGCAACGGGCGCCGGCAAGTCGACGACACTCGCGGCGATGATTAATCATCGAAATGAGAAAACGTCCTCGCACATCATCACCATCGAGGATCCGATCGAGTTTCTGCATCCGAACAAGCAGTCGATCGTCAACCAGCGCGAAGTCGGGCTCGATACGAAGTCCTATGCGCGGGCACTCAAGAGCGCGGTACGAGCCGCACCCGATGTCATCCAGATTGGCGAGATACGTGATATCGAGTCGATGCGCGCGGCGCTCGACATGGCGGGCACCGGCCACCTGGTTCTGGCGACCGTGCACTCGAATAATGCGGCCGAGACGCTGGACCGGATTATTAACCTATTCCCGCAGGAACAGCATGCGCAGGTCTTCATGGACCTGGCGCACTATCTGCGTGCGATTCTCTCGCAGCGGCTGGTCAGAGCGCGCAATGGCAAGCGCGTGGCAGCCGTCGAGCTGCTGCTGAACACGCCGCATATCAAGGACCTGGTACTCAAGGGCGATATTTCGGCGATCAAGGAAGCGCACAAGGACAGCGGCGAGGCCGGTATGAAGACCTTCGACGATGCATTGCTGGAACTCTACAAGGACGGCACGATCACAATGGAAGAGGCGATGTCACACGCCGACTCGCGCGCCAACCTTGAGGCCAAGGTCAACTTCGGCGGCTAATCCCGACGCGCTATACTCGAGACCGCTCTGAGTTTTGTGAGGCTGCGCATGAGGATCACTGTTTTTCTTCTGGGTCTCGTCTGCTGGCTGTCGGCATCAGCGGGCGTTTCTGTCTGGGTTCCCTTCGATAGTGACGGCGGTCATATCTCCATTCCGGTTACGTTGAACGGTGTTGAGACACGCGCAATTCTCGACTCCGGTGCGGCATTGAACGGCATCTCTGAGCGCTTCTTGAGCGATCACGAAGGTGAGTATTCAGTCAGCCAGGAAATGATTGTCAGCGGCGTCCACGGAAGCCGCAGAGTTCGGCAGGTCGATGGTATCGATATCAGCATGTTTGGTGCTTCCTTCAAGATCGACCGGCTTGTGCCCCTTAGAATTTATAGTGCCGACCTTGTCGTCGGGCTGGCGTTTTTTCAAAACTTCATACTGCAGATTGACTATCCCAACAGCCGCCTGCGCATCATCACCCGGGATGCGATGGATCTTAAGGACGCTGCCAACGTCAGGATGAAAAAGAATGGCTCCATGTCGCAGCCGATGGTCAAAGTCGAACTGAACGATGAATACAAAGCCTGGCTCATGCTGGATACGGGCAATTCGACCGGCATCTTCATGCCGCGCAAACCCGCAATTCGCTATGGCTGGCTGGAGGAATTTGGCACGACTGACGTACAGATTCGCGGTGTGAACAAAGTGTCTGCGAGCCAGTCGTTCAATCTCCCAAAGATGACGATCGGGCCTTTTACGATGGAAAACGTGATTGCCATGGTACCGGCCGAGGGTAACGAGACTAACGTCGGCAGAGAGAGCACAACGCGAACGGGATCACGTATCAAGAAAGACTATTCAGACGGCATTCTGGGTTATGACGTGCTGAAGCACTTCGTCGTGACTATTGATTACAAGCGTGCATTACTGCATTTGGCGCCGCCGGCCGACGAGTAATCTACGGTGCAGAACGTCTGAGTTACCAGGCCACCGTTGCCGCGTCGAACACCGGACCGTCCACGCAAACGCGCTTCATCGCTTCACCGTCCGGTGTATTGATCTTGACGGCGCAACCTGCGCATCCGCCAACCGCACAAGCCATGAACTCCTCCAGCGATACCTGGCACGGTAGTTCATAGCGCGCCGCGAGATCTGCGACCGCCTTCAGCATGGGTGTCGGGCCACAGGCAAAGATCTCCGTCTTTGCTATTGCGTCGGTGGAAAGCGTCTTGAGCCACTGCTCGGCGAGATCCGTGACGTAGCCGTTGAAGCAGCCCTCGTAACCGGCCAGGGTGGCCAGACGTGTCGGCACGTCCCAGCTCTCCAGCAATGGCATCGTGCTGTTCGTGCCGGCGTCAAGCCATGGTGTATCGAGCCGCGAAGCGATGAGATCGAAGGGAAAGGGTATTTCCGAACCGAGGATGGCAAGCGGCTGCCAACTGTCTTTGGCCTGTCGAAGCCGGTCGGCAATAAAGACCATCGGTGGAATGCCAACGCCGCCGCCAATCAGCACGGCGTTCGGCCGCTCCGGGTTCATCCGAAAGGGCTGGCCAATCGGCCCAAGCACGCTCACCGACTCGCCGGGCGTTTTCCGCGACAACAGCTGCAGACCGTAGCCCAGGGTCTTGTACAGGACCTCTATCCAGTCGTCGCAAGCGCGCATTATGGACAGAGGCCGCCGCATCGGCAGCGTCTCGTCGCAACGGACATGTACAAAACTGCCGGGCTCGGCGTTCGCCGCGCACTTCGGCGCTCGAACGCGCATGACAAATTGCTCGCCGGGAAACGCGCTGATCGAGAGAACCTCTCCGTCTTCAACGAAGATTGTGCCGCGGTTCTGCTGCGCCTGCCGTTGTGCCTGGGTGATCACCGTAAAGCCGTTGTCTTGCCGAGACGATCGAGTACGGTTATGCGAACGGCGATACCGTTCGTTGCTTCGTCCTGCAGAATATCTGTTGGTTTGGCGGCGTTCATCGCGGCGCAATTCTACCCACTTGCCAGGTATCTTTCAGCGATAAATACGGCGGCTGCGCTGTCGATCATGTCTTTGGATATCCGCCCGCGGGTGCCCGCAGCTCGCGCCGCCTTGAGCACTCGTTCTGCCTCGATTGATGTGTAACGTTCGTCGATCGTATCGATGGGAAGGTCATAGCGAGCGAGTTCGCCGATAAAGGCATCGACCGGATCCTGCATATCGCTGGGTGTGCCGTCCGCGTGCGCTGGCATACCGACGACTAGCTGCGTTGGTCGCCACTCGCCAATCAGCTCCGCGAGGCGCCTGTGGTCCGGGCCATCGTCGCGATTCATGACGACACCCAGCGGGCTTGCCGAGCTGGTGACATCCTGACCCACAGCCACGCCGATGCGGCGCAGTCCAAAATCAAAAGCCAGGATCGTTCTGGGTGGATTGGAGTCAGGCGTGACCGGCATCCGGCGACATCCTGGCGATATCGATGCCCAGCGTTCTTGCCGCCGAGTCCCATCGTTTGGCGTAAGGCGTGTCAAAAACCAGCTCCGGAGTTGCGGGAACATTGAGCCAGGAATTGGCAAGTATCTCGTCTTCGAGCTGGCCTGGCTGCCAGCCGGCGTAGCCAAGGGCCACGATCGACCTGTCCGGACCTTCGCCACTGGCCATGTCATCGATAACGTCGCGCGACAGCGTGAGTTGAATATCGTCGGAGACAGCCAGCGTGTTCTCGTAGCTCCAGCCGGGGGCGTGCAAAACGAAACCGCGTTCGGTTCCGACCGGTCCGCCGGCCAATACGGGGTAATCACCGGCGTCGGGCAGCGGGTTGTCTACGTGGAGTTGCTCGAAAAGCTCGGAGAGTCGCACCGTCAGCGGGCGATTAATCACGATCCCCAGGGCACCCTCGTCATTATGTTCACAAATGAGCGTTACGGTGGTGCTGAAATTCGGATCGACCATGCCGGGCATGGCAATAAGTAATTGATTTGTAAGGGTACTATCGGTTCCCATACAGACAGTATCAAGCCAATCATCGTTTGGCACAAGCGCCCGGAGTTACTCCGCGTTGCTGGCGGTCGAAATAAGCTGGTCAGTGAACAGCCATTTGTATTCGAATCGGACCCTGTCGTACTCGGCAGCAATCTCCGCCGGGAACGGATTGAAAGGTGAGGCCCGCTGCAGAATGTCGAGTGCTGCAAGATCGAGCACCGTCGAGCCACTGGTCTTGCGAATGATGGCCTCCTCCAGATCGCCGGATGCGTCAATACTCACCATCAATGTCGGGCTGCCGGTCAGTACGCCGAGATCGCCGAGTTCCGGCAAATACGTCTCGCCAACGGCTTCAACACGGCGCTTCCAGTTGTCGAGGTAAGCGGCAACCACTGACTCCCGGGTATCGGCACTGACAATCAGCTGCCGCGGATCGTCGTCATGAATGAGCATGGATGCCATATCTTCCTGCGGCAGGGGCAGCGTTGTGTCGCTGCCTGCTTCCATGGCGATGGCCTTGCTATTGATCTGTTGCGGGTCGGATCTGGGGTTGAGGGTAACGCGATAGTCGTTTTCATTCGCCGAAGCGAGTACCTCATCCGCTGCCTGCGTGTGAGCCGTCGCGTCGATCAGGCCGGTACCGTCCTCATGGCCAAGATTGTCGACGGGCATTGCGCTTTGCAGCGGGGCGGCTGGCCGCACCTGTTCTGCGGTGTTGCCGCCACCTTCCTGGCTTGCTTGCGCGAGGTAGGAGGCTTCATCGGGCTGGTCGATGCGCTGATCCGGGTCAGCAACAATCGTGACTTCCAGCGATATTGCGTCGGCGAAGGGATTGGTAAGCGATGCGTTGAAGGTCACGCCGATAATGAGGATGCCGTGCACGAGGGCCGCAAGGAACAGCATGGCAGGTAGCCGGTCCTGCGCAGCCGGCGGCACAAGCAACAGCTCGTCGAGAGGGTCCTGGTTCAGGGCGATATTTGCCATACGCGCAAGAATTTTCCGCTTTTTTGTTTACATAAACAAGCAATTAGTCGATGCGATCAGTGTAAACGCTTCGCTCCTCGCGGAGTGAGAACCAGGTCACCGCTGCGCACATCGTGCATTGGACCTGGCGGCGCAGCCTGGTTACGGCGATCAGGCGAGTCGCTTCTCGATCGCGTCGAACATGAGGCCCGCGATATTGATATCAAACTGCCGATCGAGTTCGCGAATTCCGGTCGGACTGGTCACATTAACCTCGGTCAGGTAGTCGCCGATTACGTCGATTCCGGCAAACACTACGCCGGCATCACGCAATGCCGGACCCACCGTGTCACAAATAGCGAGGTCGCTTGCTGAGAGGGCCTGACCTTTGGCGGCGGCCCCGGCAACGATGTTGCCGCGGTTGTCGTCATCGGAAGGAATGCGAGCCAGCGCGTGCGGTACTGGTTCACCGTCAATTAACAGAATGCGTTTGTCGCCCAGGGCAATCTCGGGAATAAAGACCTGCGCCATGGCGAATTGCCGATCGTAGTCGGTCAGAGTTTCGAAGATAACATTGGCATTGTTGTCGCCCTGCTGCACGACAAATATCGAGCGCCCGCCCATGCCATCGAGCGGTTTCACGACAATTCGCTCGTGCTCGGCGAGAAACGACTTCATATCCGCCATCGAGCGGGTGATCAGGGTGAGCGGCGTGCATTCCGGAAACCAGGCCGTATAGACCTTTTCGTTCATGTCTCGCAGCGCCTGCGGATCATTGACGATCAGTGCACCGTCGATTTTTGCGCGGTCAAGAATGTAGGTCGTGTAGACGTACTCCATATCGAAAGGCGGATCCTTGCGCATGAGGATGGCGTCCAGCTCGGCGAGCTCAATGTCACGCGACTCACCAAACTCAAACCAGTCGCTGGGTCGGTCCTCGACCGCGAGCTGCCTCGATTTTCCGTACGCCTTGCCGCGCACCATACGAAGATCGCTTTGTTCGAAATAGTGGATTTCTGCCGCGCGGCTCTGTGCCTCCAGAAGCATGGCGAACGAACTGTCCTTCTTCGGGACGATAGAGTCGATTGGGTCCATAACGACGCCAATCCTGAGCGGGTTTGCGGCCATCTTTTGCAAAACTTCCGGGCTTTCAGCGAGACGCCGACAACTATACAGCGAAAACCTGCGTAAGCACTGGATTTCGGACGATTTTGAGTAACGCGGCGAGCGTCGTAGCGGGACTTATGTCAATATGGTAAAAGTCGGTTTTGAACGTGGGGAAATTCGGTGTCAAGTAACGCAAACCGCTCCTTGAGCGGTCTCAAAATTCTTGTGGTGGACGATAGCAAGACCATTCGCCGAACGGCCGAAACGCTGTTGTCCAAAGAGGGTTGCCAGGTGTTCACGGCGATTGATGGCTTTGATGCGCTGTCAAAAATTGCCGATCACCAGCCGGACCTCATTTTTGTGGACATCATGATGCCGCGCCTTGACGGCTATGAGACCTGTTCCCTGATCAAGCACAACAAGGTCTACAAGGAAACACCGGTGATCATGCTGTCCAGCAAAGATGGCCTGTTTGACCGGGCGCGCGGCCGAATTGTCGGGTCCGAGCAATATCTGACCAAGCCGTTCACAAAGGACGAACTGCTTGGCGCAATTTCAAACCAGCTCAATTAGGAAGAGATAAACATGGCTGTTGTTCTTATCATTGATGATTCGCCAACCGAATTGCACCTTTTTCAGAACATGCTCGAAAAAGCTGGCTACGAAACGCTGGTCGCCGATAGCGGAGAGGAAGGCCTGAAGGCGGCCCGGACCGCACGCCCGGATTGCATCCTGATGGATGTCGTGATGCCGGGAATGAACGGCTTCCAGGCTACCCGTAAGCTGACCAGGGACCCGAAGACGTCCGACATCCCGGTAATTATGATAACGACCAAGGATCAGGAAACTGACAAGATATGGGGCATGCGCCAGGGCGCTGTTGAGTATGTCGTGAAGCCCGTCGCCGACAAAGACCTGATCGCGACCATTAGCTCGGTGATGGCAGGCTGAATGAGTAGTTCCGCTGACCTCGCGGCGATGGTGGAGCAACCGTTTGCGCTGCTGCAGGAAATGGAGCATCGCAGTCGCGCGGCGCACGCGGGTCAGAGTGCCGGCGGGTTGCCCTCGGAATGGGTTGGGGTTGGTTTTCGCATCGGCGAGGAACACTTCCTGGCCAACCGTGAACAGGTCCGCGAGGTCCTGATGTTACCCGATTCGATAACGCGGGTGCCCGGCTCACAGCGCTGGTTGCTCGGTATTGCCAACCTGCGCGGCCACCTGTTGCCGCTCGTCGATCTCAAGCTGCTGCTCGGTAGCGGCCGGACGACGTTAAGACGTACGACGCGTGTCATCTCGGTGAATCATCGCGAGGTACCGGCAGGCGTTGTCGTCGATGAGGTACTCGGATTTCGGCGCTTCATGGATCATGAATATTCCGCCGAAGCGGCGAAGACCATTGTTCGCTGTGAGAACTTTCTCGGCGGAATATATACCAGGGGCGAGGATCGCTGGCCCGTATTCAATCTTTTCGATCTGGTCGAAAGCAAAATGTTTCTGCAGGCTTCTGCGGACTAAGGGTTCGATTAACTATGGCCACTAAAACTGACAATTCGTCCGCATTCAATTCTATCTTCGTATTGGTCTTGATCTGCCTGGGCGCTGCCGCAGCACTGGTTTATTTTCAGGCGGGCGGCGGCAATTCGTTCGCGCCCCGCGCGGCGGCCTTGTCTCAGGCAATACCGGCGCAAGCGGCAAGTGCAATTGCGGGTGAAGAGGGCGCCTTTGACGAGCTCGATCGAAGCGTCAAGACATTGACGTCGCAGTCCAAGAGCGGCATTCCCGGGCGCTCCGCTGACTGGCAGCAGCTGCAATCCACCGCGGCTGAAATTCTCGAGAGTCGTGCGGACATTGAGGCAGTCCGGGAGGCTGCAGATAGTATCGGTGTCTATGCAGGAGCGATCCTTGAGAAGTCGAATGAACTTCTGGAGCGTTCCGGATCGACAGCGATCATCCAGGACTTCCAGCTGCGCACGAGCCGCGTCGTACAAGCGGCAGCAAGCCTTCCCGACGGCGGCGTGGCCGCTGTGGAGGACATGAGCGCTAACCTCGCGTTTCTCCGTGAAGTTACGGACGCTCTTGCGGGCGAGGAGTCGGGCCTGGATGTCAGGCCGCTCAATAACGAGGGCCGCGAAGTCGCGCTGATTCCGATCGTGGGCAGCCTGGCTGGCATCGAGGAGAATACCGCGACGTTGGCGCAATCAATGAGCCAGCTTGGTGATCTCGCCGCTCTGCAGGATCAGCTGGCAGCCAGTGCGGACAAATTACTGGGCGCCGCCAATGCGTCATCCGGCGGGGAAAGCCTGTTACCGGACTTTCTTGACAACATGTGGATACCGATTGGCGCCGTGCTGCTAGCCCTCTTGCTCGTTGGCGGTCTGCAGGCACTGCACAGGAAATCCGCAGTATTCGAGAAGGCAGCCCAAGAGCAAGCCGAACAGAATGAGCGCAATCAACAAGCCATTCTGAGACTGCTTGATGAGATGGGCAGCCTTGCCGACGGCGACCTGACGGTTGAAGCGACGGTTACGGAAGACATCACGGGAACGATCGCAGATTCTTTCAATTTTGCCATCGAAGAACTTCGCAAGCTGGTGGCGACGGTGAACGACACGGCGCTCATGGTTGACAACGCGACCAAGCAAACCGAGAACACGGCGGGTCACCTGGCCCGGGCGGCAGACAACCAGGCGAAGGAAATCAACGCAGCGACCGAGTCGATCGTTTCGATGGCCGCCTCTATTGAGGAGGTCTCAGGCAACGCAGAGCGATCGTCCGATGTTGCCCGACACTCGGTCGAAGTCGCGCACAAGGGCGGTGAAGCGGTGCGGCGGACGATTGATGGTATGAATGCTATTCGCGAGACCATCCAGGAAACGTCAAAGCGCATCAAGCGGCTCGGCGAGAGCTCGCAGGAGATTGGCAATATCGTCGAGCTCATCAACGACATTGCCGAGCAAACGAATATTCTGGCGCTTAACGCGTCTATTCAGGCGTCGATGGCGGGTGAGGCCGGTCGCGGATTTGCCGTGGTTGCAGACGAAGTGCAGCGGCTCGCGGAGCGGTCTACAAACGCGACCAAGCAGATCGAAGTGCTGGTGCGCACTATTCAGTCGGATACGAACGAAGCTGTGATTTCAATGGAGCGCAGCACGACGGACGTTGTTGGCGGCGCGCTGCTGGCCGAAAATGCCGGCGCGGCGCTTGATGAAATCGAACAGGTATCAAACCAGATTGCCAGCCTGGTACAAAATATTTCCGGGTCTGCACGACAGCAGGCCAGCTCGGCAGCTGACGTGACGAGGCGGACGACACGCTTGCGCGAGATCGGGCAGCAGACCGGTCAGGCGACGTCGGCAACGGCGGCTTCGATAGCCAAACTATCGGAGCTTGCGACGCAGCTCAGAAAGACAGTCGAAGGATTCGCGTTACCACCAGAAATGATGCAGGCCAGCATACTGGCGCGGACAACGGCAAACGCCGCTCCGCCCGCCGCTGCGCCGTCGACGAACCCGCAAGCGAAAACGGGATAGGACGATTCGACGGCGACGCCGCGATTGATACGGACGACTAGATGACGGGCAACACGGGCATTCATGAGCAGATGATCGGCGACGACGACGGCCAGGGAGCTGCGCGTGGGCTGGTGATCGTCAGCACCGAACTCATGGAGACCATTCGCAACGCACATCTCGCGCTCGAGGATTGTGTTGACGGGCGAGGCGGTACAGCCGCGCTGACCCGCTCTGGCGAATTGTTGCACCAGGCGCGTGGCGCACTGCAGATTACTGAGACCTATGGGGCGGCGCTGCTTGTCGAGGAAATGGAGCTCGCGTGCAGTTACCTGGCAAAGCTGCGCCCGGGCAAAGGCCGTGAGGACGGTCTGGGCGCGCTAACCCGATCAATGGTTCAGCTGCCTATTTACATTGAGAAGCTGCTGGGCGGCGGTCGCGACATCGCGCTTGTACTGTTGCCGATGCTTAATGACCTGCGCGCAGCGCGCGGCGAACCGCTGCTGTCCGAAGGCACCTTGCTGTTGCTGAATCTGTCGCCCAGCCGCTCCGACAAAAAGGTTGCGGATCGTACCGGCAGCGGTGAAGATCCTGTATTGGTTGCGAAACAGTTGCGGCCAAAATTCCAGCTAGCCCTGCTCGGGTGGATAAAAGGGGGCGATACATCTGTCCACCTGCAGACCTTGTCCAAGGTTGCAGCCGCGCTTGAGCATTCCTCAACGCGTGACGATATGTACCAGCTTTGGTGGATCGTGGGCGGCGTACTGGAGTCGTTGCAAAACGGGGGGCTTGAGACTTCCATCTCGATCAAGCGACTGCTGGGACAGGCGGACCGCCAGCTCAAGTATGTGATTGACGAAGGGCTGATGGCGTACGACCGGCACCCCGTCGCGGATCTGCTGAACAACATGCTGTACTACGTCGCGCGATCCAGCAATGCCGGAGAACGCATCAGCGAAATTCGTGCGGCCTTCAATCTTTCGGAATTACTGCCTGGTGACCAGCAGGTAGAGGACGCGCGCGACGCGCTCTCGGCGCCGAGCGCGAAGCTGATGGCTACCGTTGGCTCTGCAATCAAAGAAGACCTGGGGCGCGTCAAGGATGTGCTCGATATATTTGTCCGAACCGGGCTGAACAAGTCATCGGAGCTTGTGCCGCAACTCGAGTTGCTGAAGAAGATCAGCGATACGCTTGGCGTACTCGGTTTAGGCGAATTGCGTGGCGATATCGATGCAGAAATTGACCGGCTGAAACAGGTCGTTGAACGTGGCGGCGTCACCAATGACCAGATTATTCTGGATATCGCATCGACCCTGTTACGCGTCGAGGACCGCCTTGATCAGCAGCTGCTGCGGCTGACAATGCCACAGCAGCCTGATAGCGATCAGGCATCTGGCGAGTCGGCCGTTGATGACGAGGCGTTTCGTCAGGTGGCCGAATCGGTGATGCGCGAGTGCATTATCAATCTTGCCCGTATCAAGGAGACCATTAGCCAGAGCTTTACGGAGCAGGCGCCTTCACAAGGACTGGACAGCGTTCCGACACTGATAAAAGGTATCAAGGCGGGCCTGCTGATGTTGAGCAAGCCGCGCGCCATGGAGGTCGTCGAGCGCATCGGCAGCCTTCTGATGGCCATGCTGAACAGCGGCGGTCCCGCGCAGTTGACGCAGCGAGAGACGGATCGCCTGGCGGATGCGATTGTCAGCATCGAGTACTACATGGAAACGGTCAAGGCCGGGCGCAGCGAGCCGTGGTACATGCTCGATAATGCAGAAGCGTGTCTCTCTGTGCTGCGCGATGTCGAGCAACGCATGTTGCAGGCGATCCCGACGGACGGCGAGGTCGACGAGACCAAGGTCGAACTTGTCGTCGAAGAGGACACTGCGGCTCCCGTCGACACGTCGCGAACACAGGCAACGGAAGTCATACCGTTGCCCGTCGTCGCGCCTGATGCCGAACACCTGGACCCCGAGCTGCTGGAGCTCTTCATTGAGGAGGCCAGGGAGGAAGTTGCTTCGATCAAGCGGCATCTGCCGGGGTGGGTGAGCTCGCCGGACGATATGGAGACGCTGATCACTGTGCGCCGTTCCTTTCACACGCTCAAGGGCAGTGGCCGAATGGTCGGCGCCGAGCGCATCGGCGAGTACTGCTGGGCGGTCGAGAACCTGCTGAATAAACTGATCAATCGCACGCTGCCACGAACACCGCCGATGGTGGATTTTATTACGCAGGCGGCTTCTGCCGTGCCTGAGTTGATCGAACAGCTCGAAGTCGGGAGCGAGCCCGCAGCCGACATCAGTCTTCTTATTGCGAGAGCCAATGCTTTCGCGGATGGCGACCCGAATGCCGCCGTGTTGACCCTGCAGCGGCCCGAAAAAGCGCCGCCGCCGAGCCCTGCGACCGCGCTGGAAATGGACCCTGTGCTCTACGACATCTTCTCGAAGGAGACGGCAGGACACCTGAATGTCATAAGCACCTACTTGTCCGCCTGCGAAGGCTACGAGCCGCCGTACGAAGTAACGGACAAGCTTTATCGCGCCTGTCACACGCTGCATGGCAGCGCAAATATGGCGAATGTGCAACGCGGCGTTGCGGTCGCGGCGGCATTGAATCGCTTTGTGCGGCGCGTCTACGACCACAAGGTCGGATTCCAGAAAACGGGTCTGGCCGCCTTGCAGGCGGCGGCCAGCGCGATTACGACAATTGTTAAGGACATCAACAGCCCGGATCGCAATCGAGCCGATTACACGGCCCTGATAGAGCATATTTCGACGCTTGCCGATTCGGTGCGGCCTGCGGAAGTGCCGGAAGAACCGCCTGTCGAAGCACCCGAGCCGCAAGAGGTCGAAGCTCCTGTTGTCCAGATCCCGAGTGATGAGCCCGAATACGATGCGGAAATCGCATCAATATTCACGGAGGAATCGGCCGAGCTGCTGGAGGCGGCTGAGAAGGCCCTGATCGACTGGGTTCGCGAGCGCTCGGCCCAGCCCATGGACGAACTCAAGCGCCACCTGCACACGCTCAAGGGTGGTGCACGCATGGCCGGTATCACGGCCATGGGAGATCTCAGCCATGAGCTCGAGACTTTACTGATCTCCGTCGACGAGGGACGCGTAAAAGCAACCCCGGCTATCGAGGACCTGCTGCAACGCAGCGTTGATGAACTGCATCGTATGCGCGACCTTGTTATCGCTGGCAAGCCGGTGCGCACGGTGGCAGACCTCGTGCAGCGCATTCAACAGGCCGATGCCGGCTTCGAACTTGCGGACGACTCTGAGGTGGAGGTCGCTCTCGAGGACACCAATATTCAGGAGGCACCCACCGCCGCGTTTACGATCGAGCCGGATGACACGGTGAGCATGGTTATCGTTGATTCGCGGCTGACTGACGAGCTGGCTGAAATCGGCCAACCCGCGGAGCAGGAGCCGCCGCTTGTCGAGGCGCCGGCAGAGCACGTCACCGACGATAAGTACACGACCGAAGTACCGGCTGAGACCGATGTTGAGGCGCAAGCGCCGGAAGAGCCTGCGGCGGAGTCGGTGCCAGATACTGAACCCGAGCCCGAGCTCGAGCTTGAAACCGAACCGGAACCAGAAGCGGAACCTGAAGCGGAACCTGAATCAGAAGCGGAACCCGAGCCTGAAGCGGAATCCAAAGACGAAGCAGCGGTCGAGGAAGAGCCGCCGGCGCAGGTAGAGCCAATGCCCGACGCAGCTGAGGCAGCAGCCCGGGCCGGCGCCGAGGTGCGAGCCGTGCGCACGCCCGAACAGCGCCAGGAGTTCGCACGCGTTGACGCGGACCTGCTGGAGGACCTGCTGAATGCCGCCGGCGAGATCAGTATCTATCACTCCCGACTCAACCAGCAGGTTAGCTCGTTTGATTTCCATGTCGATGAGCTGGAGCAGACCATCTCGCGACTGCGTGAGCAGCTCAGGAAGCTGGAAATCGAGACCGAAGCGCAGATCATGCACGGCCATCAGGACACCCTGGTCGCGCGCGATTTCGATCCGCTGGAACTGGATCGTTACTCGAACATCCAGCAGCTGTCGCGCGCGCTGGCGGAATCCGCAAGCGACCTGGGCAGCCTCAAGGATCTTCTCAAGTCGGTCACGAACGAAGCCGAAGGGCTGCTTGTGCAACAATCTCGCGTCACCGCCGAGCTGCAGGACGGGCTCATGCGAACGCGCATGGTGCCGTTTGAACGGCACGTGCCCCGGCTGACACGCCTCGTCAGGCAGGCGGCGCAGGAAGTTGGTAAACGCGCCGAGCTTGCGGTTGAAGGTGCGTCAGGCGAGCTCGACCGGCAGGTGCTGGAGAAGATGCTGCCACCCTTCGAGCATATGCTGCGCAACGCCGTTATTCATGGCATCGAGGATCCGGCGGAGCGCCAGGCTGACGGCAAACCCGGGATGGGGCGAATAACGATACGCCTGCACCGCGAAGGCGCAGAAATGGTCATTGACGTCGCCGACGACGGGCGCGGTCTGGACGTTGATGCGATACGTCGCAAAGCCTACGAGCTCGACATGCTGCGACCCGACAGCAAGGTCACCGACGAGGAGATCATGGAGCTGATCCTGACGCCGGGCTTTACCACTGCTGGAGCTGTAACGCAGTCGGCCGGTCGCGGTGTTGGCATGGACGTTGTTGCCAATGAGGTCAAGAAACTTGGCGGTAACCTGCGCATCTCTTCGGTAATCGGCCAGGGTACAAACTTCACCGTTCGCTTGCCGTTTACGCTGGCTATCACCCAGGCCCTGATCGTGCGCACCGGCGAAGAAGTGTATGCGCTACCCTTGCCAACGGTGGAAGGTGTTGCGCGCATACCGCGTGGTGAACTCGAGAACCTGTTGAGTCAGAGTGAACCGAGCTACGTGTACGGCGAGATGGCCTACAAGTTCCGTCACCTCGGTATGTATCTGGGCGGGCAGGCGGCCAAGCTGCCCGATGACGATACGGCCGTCCCGGTCATCCTCGTGCGGGCGGGCGAGTATTCAGCGGCGCTGCTGGTCGACGAAATGCTTGCCAGCCGCGAAGTGGTGGTCAAAGCCGTTGGACCGCAGCTGGCCGGCATCCGTGGTATCTCAGGCGCGACGATTCTCGGCGATGGACGAATAGTTCTCATCCTCGACATCAACGCGCTGGTGCGCACAGGCGCGCCGGTCGTCGAACTGAAGAAGGCGGCACCGACGCCAACCGATACGCGTCCTCTGGCACTCGTCGTCGACGATTCGATTACCGTGCGCCGCGTTACCGAGCGATTCCTGCACCGTAACGGCATGCGCGTTGCGACCGCGAAGGACGGCCTCGATGCGATTGGGGTGATGCACGATCACAAACCGGACGTCATCCTTCTGGATATTGAAATGCCTCGCATGGACGGCTACGAATTTGCGTCTCACGTACGCAATGATCCGAGCGTCGCAGATGTGCCTATCATCATGATTACCTCGCGCGTTGGTGATAAGCATCGGGCTCGAGCAATCGAGCTTGGTGTTAATGACTATCTTGGCAAGCCTTACCAGGATTCGCAGCTGCTCGACGCGATTCGCCGGCAGCTCGAAGACAAAGGGATAGAGTTGGCATGAGCGCTGCCTCCGACGAACTGTATAGCCTGCTCGTACCGCTATCCGGCGACCGTCTGATCGTGCCGCGCGCATGCGTCGCCGAGGTTGTGCGTTATACGGAGCCCAAGCAAAAAGCGACAGCGCATCCGTGGATGCTGGGGACTATCGACTGGAACGGTCGGCCTTTGCCTGTGGTCTCGTTTGAAGGCGCGCTTGGTAACGAAATGCCTGTCGCTACCGGGCGTACACGAATCGTTGTGTTCTACACCAGTACCGGGAAACTCAGGAACGGTTTCTTGGGCGTTCTTACCCAAGGCTTTCCGCAGCTCGTACGGGTCAACAAAGAAGTCCTCAAGCTCGAGGCCAAGGAAGGTTGGCCCGAGGATGCGCCGGTTCTATGTCGCGTGCGCATGATCAATGAGTTTCCGTTGATTCCGGATCTCGAAAGGCTGGAAGGCATGCTCGCTGACGAGACGGAGCAGGACTAAAGAATCGACAAGCGCGTGCTAGCGCAGGTCGCCCCACATCGATTGTAGAATAGCCAGCGTTGCCACTGCGGCGGTCTCCGTGCGCAGGATTCTCGGTCCCAGCGACACGGGGTGAAATCCAGCTACTGCCGCATCCTCCAGTTCGCCGTCGCTGAAGCCACCTTCCGGACCGATGAGTACACATACTTTTGTCTGCGGTACCTCGATGCCTGTCAGCGGCGTTGCTGCGCCTGGTTTCAGGATGAGTTCCGCGTCAACGTGCTCAGGCTTGCTCCCAAACCAGTGTTTCAGCGGAAGCGGTGCGTCGATCAGCGGAAGTCTGACCCTGCCGCATTGTTCGCAGGCGCTGGCCGCGACTTTCTGCCAGTGGTCACGACGCTTTTCGACACGCGCTGCGTCCAGTTTCACGACGCCGAACTCGGTGAGTACCGGGGTTATGCGCTTGACGCCCAGTTCGCTTGCCTTCTGTACAACGAAGTCCATGCGCTCACCACGCGATACGCCCTGTACGAGGTGTACCTTGAGGTCCGATTCTGTCGTCGTCACAGATTCTTCGATGACCAGGAGCGTCGCGGCCGATCTGCCCAGGGAGGTGATCGATGCGCTGTACTCGGAGCCAAGGCCGTCGAAGACGAGCAGCCTGTCGCCAACACGCAGGCGGAGCACGCGACTGAGGTAGCGTGCCTGGTCGGCGTCGAGTTGCAGCGTCGAATTCACGCCGAAATCCGATGCAATATGGAGTCTGGTTCGAGGCATGGTTTACTATGTTCGCTCGCAGTCGATGACGTAACCGTGGCAAATGCAGCCGGTCCATGCAAACGCAGTTCAAAATTTCTCCTGACAACGGGCTTATTGAGCCAGCCTCCCAGTGCCATAGTCCCAATCAGGACGCGCGGCCTGACGGCATCCAGCCGAGCCTGGTCGTGCTGCACGGCATCAGTCTGCCGCCGGGAGAGTATGGCGGTCCCGAGATCGAGGCCTTGTTCACCAATGCGCTGGATCATGATGCGCACCCGTACTTCGATGAGATTCGTGGCCTTGAAGTGTCCGCGCATCTTCTTGTGCGACGAGACGGCTCGGTAACCCAGTTCGTACCGTTCACTGCAAGGGCATGGCATGCCGGAGAGTCCTGTTTCCGCGGAAAACACCGCTGCAATGACTATTCGATTGGCATCGAACTCGAGGGCGAGGACGAAACGGCGTATGACAAACGCCAGTACCAGGCGCTCACAGCGATTCTGCAGGCTATATTTGCAGCGTATCCAGAGATTACCGCACGGGAGGTTGCGGGCCATTGTGACATCGCTCCCGGCCGCAAGAGCGACCCAGGCCCTGCTTTCGACTGGCTGCGATTGTATGATGGTCTTATTGAGGCCTGATGCTGAGCACCGGGCCATAAACCTATTGCATAGAGCCGACCGCTTATGAACCTGATTGCCCTGCTTATTGGACTGGTCGTTGAACGACTTGCGTCGCAGTTGTTTCACTGGCGTCGAATGCGCTGGCTTGATCGCCTTATCGATCTGGGTTTCCGGCAGGCACAGCGCATCGCGAACTGGCCCGCCATGATTCCGGTGGTGCTGCTGGCCGTACTGCTGGTATTGCCGGTGTATCTCGTCATCTTCCTTCTTGGCGGGACACTGGCCGGTTTCACGTACCTGATACTGGCGATCGTAGTGTTGTTCTTCTCGCTGGGACCAAGAGATATCGGCGAAGAGGTTGCCGAGTACTGTAAGGCGCTCGAATCCCAGGACGAGGCCGCGATTCAGATTGCCGCCAAGGCCATCGTTGAGGGAGACGTGCCGACGGATGCCCGAGAGCGTATCCAGCGCGTTGAGGAGTCTGTATGCGTGCAGGCAAATAACCGCCTGTTCGCGGTTGTGTTCTGGTTTGTCCTGTTGGGGCCGCTGGCCGCCTGGGCGTATCGTGTGACCGACCTGATTCGACGCCGCGCGGTCTTCAGCACAGCTCGTGACATTGAGTCCGATAATGCCGAGACCGAGACCGAGACCGAGACCGAGACCGACATTGACGCCGCCGACGCCGATAAGATGGCCGCCGTGCGAGAAGCGGCAGTCGTTCTGCATGGCTGGCTGGCCTGGATTCCGGCGCGTCTTACCGCCGTGGGTTACGCAGCGGCCGGTCATTTTGACGAGGCAATAGCAGCGATGCGCGCACCGACTGAAGAGCGTGATGCGACCACGTCGGAACACAGTGAAAACCTGTTGGCGCGGGTCGGGACGGCAGCGCTTGCACTTGGTGACAGGCCCGACGAGAGTATTACCGAACGGGGTGTCCGCGGTGCAAACTCGGCGAACCAGCTCGTTTTTCGTCAGCTCATTATCTGGGCTGTGATTATCTCCGCGATGACCTTGTACGGCCTCACCCGGTGAGCCGGGCGCTTGCGCTGGCCTTGCTGGCCGTCGCTACTTGCGCCTGCCAGGATGTCGATCGCAGTCAACCTGAACCCGGGGTCTACCAGCGCATCGTAACGCTGGCACCGAATCTGACCGAGCTTGTTTTCGCAGTGGGTGCCGGTGATACGCTCGTGGGTGTCAGTGCCTGGTCAGATTATCCAGCGCAGGCACTCGAACTCACCGTAGTTGGCGATGCGTTTACCGTCGATCAGGAGCAACTGGCCCTGCTGCAACCGGATTTGCTGCTGGTCTGGGAGAGCGGCACACCAGAGCATGCAGTCGACGAGCTCAGAAAATCCGGCTATGTCGTGGAGTCGATACGAACCCGTGGTCTTGACGATGTCGTCAGTGCCTTGCGCAGAATCGGTGAGCTTACTGGGCGCTCGACGCAGGCGGAAAAAGTCGCGGCAGATTATCAGAGCGCGCTGGACGAGTTGCGTGAATCACAGCGGGGTCGATCATCGATTCGAGTTTTCTACCAGGTCTCCGCCAAGCCGCTTTATACGGTCAACAACGAGCACTTCGTGAGCGAGCTGATCGAACTCTGTGGTGGCGAGAATGTTTTTTCCGACCTCGAGGACCTCGCGCCCGGGGTTGCCGTAGAAGCTGTCGTGGATCGGAACCCCGAGGTGATGCTCGCAAGTACCGATGCCGGCGACGACGCGTTTAAAGAATGGCAGCGCTGGCCGGCGGTTGCGGCCAATCTGTACGGCAACCTGTTTCTGTTACCGGCGGATGAGATAGCGCGCGCGACGCCGCGACTGGTCCAGGCGGGTGGCGCGATGTGTCTTGCGTTACAACAGGCCCGTTTCAATCGCGACGCATTCAGCGAGCGCTGAGGATACGGGCCAGTTGCTTTATAGCCGCTCCCTGTTCCATAGAACTTCCTCGCCCGATTCTGCTCGCGCGATGACACGAGCAAGGACGAACAGAAGGTCGGAGAGTCGATTCAGGTACTTCACAACCTCAGGCCGAACGTCTTCGATGTTGGCTAATGTGTAGGTACGACGTTCTGCGCGGCGCACGATGGTCCGAGCCAGGTGACAGGCGGCAGCTGCCTGCCCGCCGCCCGGCAGAATGAATTCCTTGAGGCGTGGAAGCTCATCATTGAAGCCATCGAGCTGGTTTTCGAGGCGGTCGATGAAGTCCTCCGTAATCGCCACGTGGCCAGGTATGCAGAGTTCGCCACCCAGTTCGAAAAGGTCGTGCTGCACCTCGGTCAGGCATAGCCGAACAGCCTCGGGAACCGTGTCATTGGCGAGGATCATGCCGATAGTGCTGTTGGCCTCGTCAACCGTGCCAAAAGCTTCGACTCGTGCACTGTCTTTGGCAGTGCGCGTGCCGTCACCGAGACCAGTAGTGCCGTCATCGCCGGTACGCGTGTAGATATTGCTGAGTCTGTTTCCCATGCTCTATTCGCCCTTATTGCCAGCGGTATCGCAATTCGACGAAGCCGCTACGTTCCTGCATGCGATAGTCTGCCGCAGTTTGATACTCAGTATCGCCAATATTCTCGATTCGTGCACTGAGCTGCCACTCTTCATTGAGCTGCAGCAATGCGCTTGCGTTTGCCACGACGTAGCCGGGTAGCACGACGCCACCGAAGTCCTCACGATTGCCGCTGGCGAGAACAGATAGGCCGAGGCGATGTGCACCAAGGCTCTGCGTGAGGCTGATCGTTGCAGTCTCTTCGGCACGTCGTAACAAGCGCGTGCCGCTGTTCGCGTTCTCCGCCCGCTGTTTCACGAGGTCGGCTCTCAGCACGAAGCTCTCACCGCGATATTCATAGCCCAACTGTGCGCCGCGAATTCTGGCTTCGTCGAGGTTTTGCAGGGTGAAGGTATCGAAATCGAATTCAATCAGGTCCTGAATCTTGTTCGCATAGAACTCGATATTGAAACTGTGTCGGTCCCCGGCGAGGTAGCGAATGCCAAACTGTTGCTCATCAGCTATTTCCGGCTTCAGGTCGGCTGACCCGCCGAAGCCGAAGCGGTCGGAGGCGTCCGGTGCCCGGAAGGCGTGGCCAAGGCCGAGGTTGAGCGTCACGGCATCGCTGATGGTATACGCGTATTCCGTGTTCCAGGTTGTATGGTTGCCGAAGCTCTCATGGTCGGTGAGCCGGAGCGCAACGAAAGCCCGGTGCCGACCGAGCGCCAGTTGGTCCTGGACGAATACGGCGCGCGTCATCGTTGTCTCGTCGAATCCGGAGCCAAACGACAGCGTGCTGGCATCCTCGTCGACGAAATAGATGCCGCCAGTCAAGGTATGATTTTCCAGCGCGTGGCTGTATTGCCAATCGAGGCTCAGCCGTTCCGAGCGGACGAAATCCGGGGTCTGTTGCTGCCGAATTTCGTCCTGTGCGAAAGACAAAACCAGCTTGCTGCTGCCTGCTGCTGTCGGGCGTGATTCAAGCGCCAGAGACGTTACGGCATTCTCGTAGTCCTGATCGACCGGGGCGAGGAAGAAATCAAGGTACTCGACGTTGCCTTCGCCACGCCAGTGGCGAAAGCTCAGCTCATGCTGGCCTGTTTTTCGTGACGCATAGACATTGGCGGAAAGGTTTTCATAGCCGCGCTTTATCTCGGAGTCGATCCGCGGCGCAAAGCCATCGGTGTCCTGCCAGTCGAGGTTAATACCGAATTCGGCGTTGTCGGTTCGATTGCCGCCGGATACATGGCCGGACTGCGTCGCAAAGCTGCCACTGCCAACGCCAGCCTCGGCATAGCCCTCCTTGGTACGCCGCGTGATGACGTTTATTACTCCGCCGATAGCGTCTGTGCCAAACAATGCTGACCGCGCGCCTTTGACGATCTCGATTCGTTCGATCATCTCCGGCGAAATATTCTGCACCGCAGCGCCGCCGATTGTACCGGGATTCATGCGTACGCCATCGATAAGGACCAGCGTGTGATTGCTCTCCGTGCCTCGCAGGAAAACCGATGTAGCCTGCCCGGGGCCACCGTTGCGGCCAATGTCGATGCCGGCCTGAAACCGCAGCAATTCCGATAAATCCGTGGCCAGCGACAACGCGATATCCTCGCGCGTAATTACAGTGACGGGAATGGTCGCGTCCGCCTGTTGAATCGGCGTTCGCGTAGCCGTGACAATTATCGTGTCGCCCTGGGTGATATCGACCGCAACTGAAACTGCCGGGATCGAGAGCGTTGCCGCCAGCAACAGGACATCGCAAATTCGCATCAAATCCTTCCCAAGCATGCCGCCCGCACGCATCAATAGTGACAATCTGAATGATGCGGAAGGAGGCTGGACGCTGAATTCACACGCCCGAACATGCGCCCGCCGCGCCATTCGCGTTTCACCGGGCCGGTCTCCGGGCTGACGAGCGGACTAGTCCTGCCGTAACGCCTTCCCGCGAAAAAATATCCTTCGCAGTGGCTCTGCATCATCGACTTTCGGTTTCGCAGTCGCGATGCAGGGGTTACGGTTTTTACTCGATCACCGTTGCGGGGGCAGCGCCGGAATACAGCGATCGACCGTTGGTCGAGCGCAAAACACCGGCTTCCCGTTCACCCGAAACAAGCCATCTCGGGTTCACCTGATGAAGCGGAGACGATAGGCAGGTGCCGAGAGTCTGTCAAGCGGCCTCTCGATCTGCGCATGCGCGCATGCTTGTTTATTGGCGCCGGTGTGGCCATAGTTGGGCCGTTTCAAGCAGAGCACAGGACATAGACCGTGGATACGTATTCCGAAAGCAGCGCGTCGGAACACTTGAAAGTCGCGCTGGCGGCGGCGAAAGAGGCGGCTGCTATCAGTCGTCATTATTACAGCGGCAACTTCACGGTCACGACGAAGGCGGACAGGACGCCGGTAACCCAGGCTGACGTTGAATGTGAGCAGGCGATAAGAAAACTGCTGCTGCAGCACTTCCCGGAGCATGGTTTCTTCGGTGAGGAGACGGGTAAGACCCAGGACGATGCGGAATTTCTCTGGCTGGTCGACCCGATCGATGGCACCAAGGGTTTTGTACGTCAGTACCCGTTCTTTTCTACGCAGATTGCCTTGATGCACCGTGGCGAGATTGTCCTGGGCGTGTCCAGTGGAACGATGATGGACGAACTGGCCTGGGCTGAGAAGGGGAAGGGTGCGTGGCTGAACGGGCGTCGTCTCGCAGTTAGCGAAATCGATGATCCTGATCGCGCGGCAGTCTCTGTCGGTAACCTCAAGTCCCTCGCCGGCAGCGACGGCTGGTCGTCGCTTGGACAAATCGTCGCGCGCGCGGACCGAATTCGCGGCTACGGCGACTTCTATCACTATCATCTGCTGGCGGCGGGAAAAATTGAGGCCGTGATCGAATCAGACGTGAATATTCTGGACATCGCTGCGCTCTCGGTCATTGTCACCGAGGCAGGCGGCGTGTTTACGGATCTGAATGGCGATAAGCCTACGCTGCAAACCCGCTCGGTACTCGCTGCGAACCCGGCGCTTCACACCCGCTACCTCGAAATGCTAGCCGGGTTCGTCGCCTGAAGCGATAAACAGCTGTTGGGCGCGCCAGCTGACGGCTTCCATGGGCGTCGAATAGAGCCGGCTGAGGCGCTCGCAGTCCAGGATCTCCTGTACCGGGCCAAGGTCCCAACGACCGTCACCATAAAGCAGGAGACAGCGGTCGGCGTACCGCACCGCCAGGTTAACGTCGTGCAGGCTCGCGACGACGATGGCGCCGGCGTCGGCTTTTTTGCGGAATAACCGCAACGCATCAAGTTGATGCTGCGGATCGAGATGGTTGGTGGGCTCGTCAAGCAGGTAGACACCAGGGTCCTGCGTCAGCACCTGCGCAATCGCAAGTCGGCGTCTTTCGCCACCCGATAAAGTCAGCACATCGCGCCCTGCGAGCTCCTCTAACCCCACCGATCGAAGCGCCGCTCTGGCGACGGAGAAATCGTGATCAGACTCCCAATTGAAGCGACCGATATGGGGATGGCGACCGATCATGGCTGTATCTAAAACGGTAGCTGGAAAGACGTCGTCAATGTGTTGCGGTAACAATGCCAGCTGCCTTGCCGTTTGCTGGCGAGGGGTCGTCGCTACGTCTGCGCCATTGAGGATAACGTTCCCGGCGTCAGGCGCGCGCAACCCTGCGAGCGTGTGCATTGTCATCGACTTGCCGGAACCGTTCTGCCCGAGAACCGCGATCATTTCGCCGCCAGTCGCATCGAGATCGAGAGCTTCGACGAGCTTGCGGCCGGGCACGGTTACCCGCAGACCCTTGCACGAAAAAAGCATTGCACCATTGCC
>Ga0316201_10000277_pt1 | contig 26940 bp, 23 predicted proteins | sample CS6wburrow_MG_FD_204516 | JGI IMG/M metagenome (GOLD analysis project Ga0316201, IMG submission 204516) | Coastal sediment microbial communities from Delaware Bay, Delaware, United States - CS-6 worm burrow | ecosystem: Environmental > Aquatic > Marine > Coastal > Sediment | place: USA... | reverse complement strand
ATGTTCATCCTGCTCGGTCTTTCGTCGCTGGGCTACCTGCTGAGCGATGCGGCGATTCGCGTCAAAGAATACGAACGCACGGTCACGGTCAAGGGGTTGTCGGAGCGCGAGTATCCGGCCGACATCGTGATCTGGCCGATCCGCTTCACGGAGGCGGGCAACGACCTGGCCGCGCTGTACGGGAGGATGGAGCAAAGCGCCCGGCAGATTATCGATTACCTGGTGGCCATGGGCGTGGACGCCGCGGCCATTTCGGTTTCGGTGCCGCAGATCACGGACCGCTCGGCGCAGGCCTGGGGTGCTAACGAGCAGGTGGCGTTCCGCTTCGTATCCACCCAGGCGGTCACCGTATATTCCAACGATGTGCCGGTGGTGCGCGAAGCTATGCAAGGCCTGGTCGAACTGGGCAAGCAGGGTATTGTCCTGTCGGGAGATCCGTACCAGGACAGCGTTGAATACCTGTTCAGCGGGCTCAACGAGGCCAAGCCAGGAATGATCGAGGAGGCCACCACCCGGGCGCGAGAGGTGGGCATGAAGTTCGCCGATGATTCAAACAGCCGGCTGGGCAAGATCCGCAAGGCCACGCAGGGACAGTTCTCTATCCAGCCACGCGACACCAATAATCCGCACATCAAAACCGTTCGCGTGGTCTCGACGGTGGAGTACTACTTAGCCGATTGACGTAGACCGCTTCGGGGCCACTCGCCTAGTCGTCCATCTGGTACTGCCCGTTCAGTGCAAAAACATGTTCACGCCAAACCCGGTCAGACTGCTTCGCGTCTGTCTCCGGCGCTTTGATCAGTTTGCGGATCATCTTGCGCTGCCGGTTTGAATTACTCGGCTTGCCATACAGTTCGGTGGCATAGCCCGCGAAATCCCGCACAAACAAGCCAAACATCTGGTTGAGCAGGTCCGGGTCCGTTTTGTCCATCCGCGCTTTTTCAAGGATCAGGTGCCCATAAACCACGAGCGTGAACAATTCGCCCAGGGCCAGCAGGTAATCGAGGTCTCTGGCCTGGTGCTCGTCCGGTTTCGCGACCATTAACAGTTTCCGCAGGTCCTTTATCTGTCTTTTGAACACTTCGATATTGGGCAGATCGAAGCGATCGTAGGTTTCGCGGTAGTCGTGGAAGCGGATTTTGCCGAGTCCACGGGTGGGGCCCTGGTGGAACAGGAAGGTGTCGTCGGCGAGGTCTTCGCGCAGTGGAATTTCCGGGTAGTCAGCCGGCGCGAACAGGTAGTTCTTCATGAACTTCACGATCAACGCCATGTTGACGTGGGCAGTGCCTTCCAGCTTGGGCAGTGAGCGGATTTCCACGGCGGCGATTTCGAAAAACGGCTCCGCTTCAAAGCCCTTCGCGGCGATCACGTCCCACAGTTCGTCGATAACCTTTTCGCCCTCCATCGTGACTTTCATTTTCACGATCGGGTTGAACAACAGGTAGCGGCGGTCCTCGGCAGAGGCGTTGCGCAGGTAATCCGATGCGCGGTAGGAGAACATCTTCATTGCGACCAGGCGGCAATACGCGTCGGTTAACAGGCGCCGGATCTGCGAGAAATCAGTGACCTGGTGATCGAACAGGGTTCGGTTGGCAGCGTGGTTCATGGATTCGTAAAACGCATGCGTGCACAGGCCGATCGCGCCGAAGCCGAGGTTGAACTTGCAGTAGTTGATGGTGTTGAGCATGTCGTCCCAGGCTTTCTGCCCGGTGCTCAAAATGTCTTCCTCGCTGATGGGGTAGTCGTGCAGGCGGTACTCGGCCACGTAGTTGGACGCGTTGACGGTATTTTTCACGCATTCGTATTTTTCATGTTTCGAATCGACCACAAAAAATACGTACTCGCCGGTTTCAGAGTTCTTGCCGAAGGTGGAGACCAGCGCGGCCTCGTTGCCGTTGCCGATGTAGTATTTGCTTCCGCTTGCGACGTAGCTGCCATCCGGTTGAGGAATCAGCTGCATGCTGCTGGAGTAGATATCAGCGCCGTGTTCCCGCTCTGAAAGGCCGAATGCAAATACAGCGCCTTCCCGCAGCAGCTGCGCAGCGCGCTGTTTCACTTGTTCGTTGTCGCCGTTGAAGATGGGCCCTAGTCCCAGCATGGATACCTGGAAGGTGTACCAGTAGGTGATGCCGTAGAAGGCTACGATCTCGGCGAACTCCACGTTGCGGCGGGTATTCCAGGCAGCGTTCTCACCGTATCCCTCGGGGGTCATCAGGGTTGCCAGCACCTGGTGGCTTTTCATGAAATCGACAAAGTCGTAGTTCCAGGCCCGATCGTGGTAATCCTGCTTGAGTTGCTTCAGGCCGCGTGCCTCGAACCAGTCGATAACGGCTCGCATCATGTCGTTGGTGTGTGCGTCGGGGTGCCCGCCGACGTAGGTTTCAGGATTGAACAGGAACATTTGCTTTTCCCCGGAAGTGAATGAGTTTCTACTTCAGATTCTACCGTACTCCAGCGTATGGTAAAGCGACAAAAACGCCTTTTTCAGCCACCCCGGCGACCTTAGCCGCGGCTAACACGCGCCCAATGAGTTTTCAAAAAAACACCACTTTCTGGGTGCTGGGCATGTTTATCCTGCTCAGCCTGGATGGCCGCCCATCAACTCGCTATATCCTTCAAGTCTTCGATCAAATTACCTCTTCTAGACAAACAGTGCCAGCCACATAATGAGATTTTGATTCAGGCAGCAAGCGGATGAAATTGACGGCCAATGCTAAACACGTCAGTGTATTTCCAACAACACTATAACGATTGACATTTAACGTTATGCGTTATACGATATCAACGTGATCAAGAGCTTCGGTAACAAGCACACCGAGGCTCTATTCTCCGGGAATTGCCAGCGCCGCTGGCTGGGGATTCGCGCTCGGGCAGAGCGGAAACTGGCAATGATTGACGCTGCCCCATCGCTTGGCTTTTTGAGGGCGCCACCCGGAAATCATCTCAAGGCGCTGAGAGGTAGTCGAAAGGGTCAGCACAGCATTCGCATCAACGATCAATGGCGGCTCTGTTTTCTTTGGCTTGATGGTGATGCATTCGATGTGGAGATTGTGGATTACCACTGAGGAAAAGCTATGGCTGAAAATAACATGCGCCTCATTCATCCCGGGGAAATTTTGCGCGAAGAGTACCTTGTTCCGCTGGGAATGAGCGCCAATGCGCTTTCTATTGCCTTGCGCATCCCTGCCCCACGAATTAATGACATCGTACTCGAACGCCGCGCGGTTACCCCGGATACGGCACTGCGATTGGCTCAATATTTCGGCGGAGACGCAGAAGGGTGGATGAACCTGCAAGTGGCTTATGACTTAAGGCGGGCCGAGCAGATCGTGGGTGAGAAAATAAGAAGTGAAATTGTTCCTCGTGCAGCCTAATCAAATGATGTTGTCACCAAATTTCTGATTTCCAAGTACCTTAGAGCTTTACGTTACCCGGAAAGCCTTGAATAAAGTGTTTTTGGCCCTCGGGTTTTTTCATGCCCGCCAAAACCTCCCGGGATCGTCCCGGGCCGCGCCGATTTGAGCCTCAGCTTGCAGGGCGCGTTGCTAAATACTGCTAAAGCCCTTCCGCGGAACCCGGCAGCGCAGATTGCTGTCGGCGAAGTCACCGCCTTTCTGGAAAAACCCAGCCCTTTGAACGAGGTGATTTTCTGCGTCTTTGACGACGACACTCACGCGATTTACGAGGCCCTGTTACCCTGAATCGACCCAGGCAGAATCGAATTAACCGATATACCCGAACTACAGGAACGACTCAGAGACTTCGCCGGCTTCACAAACTGGCAGGTTGCGGTTCTGCTCGGCGCGATAGACGCGCCTCACCGGCACTTCGTTGCAGGCGAATTCCATGAGCCAGGCTTACTAACCGACTTGCAGTTCACCGAACGTGCTGCTTCCGGGCGGCAGCGTGGTGCTTTCCCATCGTCACCTTGAATACGGAGAACGTCATGAAAGTGTCACAAAACCTTAAACAAACCGTCATATAACATCCTTAAAATTCACCTGCTTAAGATCATCACGGCCTTGATGGCTGGATTAGCTAAATAGCAGAGGTGAATCCCTTATGAATATACGCATTCTAACAATTGCAACTGCTGCGATTGCTGTCTATAGCAGCAATCTGCTGGCTCGCGATTACATCAGTATTGTCGGATCTTCAACAGTTTATCCTTTCGCCACCGTCGTGGCGGAAAATTTTGGCAAGAGCACCCGCTTCAAAACCCCAAAGATCGAATCCACAGGTTCCGGTGGCGGCCTTAAGCTGTTTTGCGCCGGTGTGGGCATTGAGCATCCGGACATTACCAACTCTTCTCGACGCATCAAGACCTCGGAAATCGAAAGCTGTGCGGCAAACGGCGTCACCGATATCATCGAAGCAAAAGTCGGTTATGACGGAATTGCGCTGGCGAATTCACGGACCGCTCCGATATTTGATCTGTCCACTCGGGATATTTTCCTCGCCCTGGCCAAGATGGTCCCCGATCCGGCAGGTGGGGAAACCCTGATACCCAATCCGTACAAGACCTGGAACGAAATAAACGCGGCATTGCCGGCCGACCGGATCGAAGTCCTCGGTCCGCCGCCGACTTCGGGCACCCGTGATGCTTTTGCTGAACTGGCCCTGGAAGGAGGGTGCAAGAAATTTGACTTCATCAAGGCGATGAAAAAGGAAGATTCTAACAAGTACAAGGCCGTTTGCCATGGCGTTCGTGAAGACGGTGTATATATAGAGGCCGGCGAGAATGACAACCTGATTGTCCAGAAATTACAGGCGAACCCCAAGGCGCTGGGCGTATTCGGATTCAGCTTCCTCGATCAGAATTCTGACGTGGTACAGGGTTCCAGAGTCAACGGCGTCGCGCCTGAATTCGATAGTATTGCCGATGGCTCCTATCCCGTTTCCCGTTCACTGTTCTATTACGTCAAGAAAGCCCACGTGGGAAGTATTCCGGGCCTGGCGGAATATAACCGGGAATTCATGAGCGAAAAAGCCATCGGAGACGAAGGTTACCTTACGGACAAGGGCCTGATCCCGATGCCTAAATCCGAGCGTACCAAGTACCAGACCAGCGTTACCGGCATGAAACCGCTGACTGGGCTGGATTAATCGCACGGTTCAAGCGGGACGGGGGCAACAATCCGTGCAGCCATTACTGCTACTGATCGTAATCGCGGGACTCATGGGCTTCGGCTACTATTTTGGCCGAAGCCGCTCCGTTTCCATGGCCGAAGGATTTGGCGGTTCGAACCGTTTACACTCTCTGCCGGCCTATTACGGTTTTTACGCAGCATTGTGGGCCGGCTTGCCTGCCCTGGCTCTTCTGGTGCTCTGGATGTTTTTCCAGGACACCATCATCACCTGGCTGGTTATCGGCAGTCTGCCTGCCGACTTGCAGGATCTCCCGGCGGAACGGCTGAACTTGCTGGTCAATGACATTAAAAACCTGGCGACCGGCAACATCGTATCTTCCGAAATAACCGCGCCGATCCAGGCTGCCGCAGACCGCTATAACCAATTACGCGAAGTTGCCCGGACAAGCATCTGGACGCTGGCCATCTCCCTGGCCCTGATCAGCCTGGTCATCGCCCGGTCCCGTATATCACCACAACTACGGGCTCGTAATTACGTGGAAAAAACCGTGATCAATGTCCTGGTGATCTTTTCCACGATTGCCATACTGACCACGCTGGGCGTCGTGCTTTCGGTGTTTTACGAATCCCTCCTGTTTTTCAGGAAAGTACCTGTTTCCGAGTTCCTGCTGGGTACTGAGTGGAGCCCTCAGATCGCATTGCGTGCCGACCAGGTGGGCGCCTCGGGCAGTTTCGGGTCCATTCCACTTTTCACCGGCACCCTGCTGGTCTCGGCAATTGCTATGGTCGTTGCGGTGCCCATCGGACTGATGTCCGCTATTTACCTTTCGGAATACGCAGGACCAAGATTCCGTGCCGTGTCCAAACCGTTGCTCGAGATACTGGCCGGTATTCCGACGGTTGTTTACGGTTTTTTCGCAGCACTCACCATGGCCCCCTTCATCCGCTCACTGGGTGAATCATTCGGCCTGGAAGTAGCATCGGAGAGCGCACTGGCAGCCGGGCTGGTGATGGGCGTGATGATTATTCCCTTTGTTTCTTCCCTGTCGGACGATGTTATCAATGCCGTTCCACAAAGTCTGAGAGAAGGATCCTATGCGCTTGGTGCCACGCATTCGGAGACGGTCAAAAAGGTGGTTTTCCGGGCGGCACTACCGGGAATCGTTGGCGGCATTCTGCTTGCGGTATCCCGGGCCATTGGCGAAACCATGATCGTGGTGATGGCAGCCGGTCTGTCAGCCAACCTGACCGCGAACCCATTGGAAAGCGTCACGACGGTAACTGTCCAGATAGTGACCTTGCTCACCGGAGACCAGGAATTCGACAGTGCAAAGACATTGGCCGCCTTTGCCCTGGGATTGTCACTGTTCGTTATCACACTGATTCTGAACGTGATCGCGTTACATACGGTGCGCAAGTATCGGGAACAATATGACTAACGAAACGCAACGGACAATAGACATCGTTCATGCGGGCTTGCGGAAGCGTTATGCCAGGGAAAGACGTTTCAGGCTCATGGGACTTATGGCTATCAGCCTCGGCCTGTTATTCGTCTCCATCCTGTTTTTGGACATCAGTCTCAAAGGGTATACGGCTTTTCAGCAGACCTACCTGCGCCTGCAGGTTTACTACGATCCGTCGATCATTGATCCGGCGGGCACCACCAGACCTGACGACCTTGCATTTGCTGACTACGCGGCGCTTGTGAAGCAAAGTCTGCGCACTGTATTTCCCGATGTGACCGACCGCCAGGACAAACGGGAGCTTTACAAGCTGGCGAGCCCGGGTGCCGGACAGGCACTTGCTCGACGCGTGCTCGCCGATCCATCCGTGATCGGCAACCGTGAGGAAATCTGGGTCCTGGCAAACGATGATGTCGACATGCTGGCAAAAGGCAAAATTGATCGCGATGCACCGGAGGATGTGCGCCGGCTGGATGACCGGGCGCTGGCATGGATCGACCGTCTCGAGCAGCGGGGCGACATCAGGAAACAATTCAATACCGGCTTTTTTTCCTCGGGTGACTCCAGGCAGCCGGAACAGGCCGGCATTGCCGGAGCACTGATGGGCTCGTTTTACACTCTTTTGTTGACGTTGCTGATGTCCTTCCCGCTGGCCGTGGGAACGGCAGTCTACCTGGAAGAATTTGCGCCCAGAAACAGGTTGACGGACCTGATCGAGGTCAATATCAACAACCTCGCTGCGGTGCCGTCAATCATTTTTGGCTTGCTGGGTCTGGCGGTATTTATTAATTTTTTCGGCGTGCCCCGATCAACCCCACTGGTCGGTGCGCTGGTGCTGACCCTGATGACCCTGCCGACCATCATTATCGCCAGTCGTTCCGCGCTGAAATCGGTGCCACCTTCCATTCGTGAAGCAGCACTGGCCGTTGGTGCTTCTCCCCTGCAGACCCAGATTCACCACGTCCTGCCGCTTGCCATGCCCGGAATGCTGACAGGTACCATCATCGGCATGGCCCAGGCGCTTGGTGAAACCGCACCGCTGCTGATGATCGGAATGATCGCCTTTATCGTGGATGTTCCGCAGGGTGTAACCGACCCGGCTACCGTGTTACCGGTGCAGATTTTTCTCTGGGCAGACAGTCCGGAGCGGGCGTTCGTCGAACGCACGTCCGCTGCCATCATGGTGCTGCTGGCTTTCCTCGTGGCAATGAATCTCCTGGCGGTATTGTTGCGCAGGCGATTCGAGCGTCGCTGGTAATTGAACTACAGGGAATGAGATGACTTCCGTAAGTACCGTGATCGATTCAGAGAACAGGGATGAAATAGCTCCCGTGTCAGCAGGTGACCGCGACGGCCCGCAGGATGGCTTCAAGGAAACGGTGGGTGATATCTATCATCCCCGGCCGCGGTTGACCTGCCGCAACGTCGATGTCTGCTACGACAACGGGGCCGCACATGCCATCCGCAATGTCAGTCTCGATATTGGCGAAATGGAGGTCCTGGCCATGATCGGGCCGTCCGGGTGCGGAAAGTCGACTTTCCTTCGCTGTCTTAACCGGATGAACGACACCATCGATGGCTGCGAGGTGACGGGCTCCATTCGGCTCGACGGCGAGGAAATCTACAGCAAGGACCTCGACGTGGTACCGCTTCGCGCCCGGGTCGGAATGGTATTTCAAAAGCCGAATCCGTTCCCCAAGTCTATTTATGAAAACGTTGCCTACGGTCCACGCATTCATGGGTTGGCGGCGAACAAGGCTGAGCTGGATGAAGTCGTGGAATCCAGTCTGAAGCGCGCCGCGTTGTGGGGTGAAGTCTGTGACCGTCTGCATCAGCCCGGCACCGGCTTGTCTGGCGGGCAGCAACAGAGGTTGTGCATTGCGCGGGCCATTGCGGTTTCTCCGGAAGTGATCCTGATGGATGAACCCTGTTCCGCACTGGATCCCATTGCCACGGCCAAGGTCGAGGAATTGATCGACGAACTGCGCAAGCGCTATACCATCGTAATTGTTACGCATTCCATGCAACAGGCCGCCCGGGTTTCGCAGCGCACCGCTTACTTTCACCTTGGGAATCTGGTCGAGATGGATGAAACCGACCGGATTTTCACCGATCCGCAACATCAACTGACCGAGGACTACATCACGGGCCGCTTCGGCTAATGGCTATCATGTTGAGAGAAGAGAAATGACAAGTACTGAAACCAGGCACACCGTTCACCGCTTCGATGACGAACTCAATGAAATTGCAAAACTGGTCGATCAAATGGGCACCATAGCAGTCCAACAACTACGCCGGGCAGTCAAGGCACTGAAAAAAGAAGATCCCGCCCGGGCCCACAAGGTGATTCGAAGGGATCGGAAGCTAAACAACCTGGATATTGAAGTCGACGAAAAAGTCATTCAGCTCATTGCACGGCGCGCGCCCGTGGCAAAAGACCTGCGACAGATCATTGCTGTGGCCAAAGTAGTAACGGACCTTGAACGCACTGGCGACGAAGCGAGAAAAATTGCAGCCTTGTGTGTGCGATTCCACGAATCAGATCACCATGTACCCAGCGATAACATCCTGCGCGATATCTATTCAATGTCGAAGTACGTCAGCGTTATGCTCGAGGTTGCGATGCAGGCATTCTCAAGCCTGGACATCGAGAAAGCGTTCAGCGTATTGCTGATGGACGAGGAGCTGGAAATCCGGTTCGATTCGATATTGCGTCACCTGAGCACCTACGTGATGGAAGACGCCCGCAACGTAGGACATTTCGTGGATATAGTCCTCGGAATCCGCGCATTGGAGCGATTTGGAGGCCACGCCAAAAACATCGCGGGCCACGTCATTTTTCTCGCCACGGCCAACGACGTCAGGCATCTCGATGCTGATGAAATCCGACAACTCCTTGACCTTGAAGAGGAGTAAACAAAGATGCTTCGCGCCGACAAGGCGGCGAGCAAGAAACGCAGGGGGAACGGAAAAGTCAGCACCTTACGAGGCTCTGTTATCCTGAATCGAATCAGGGAGAATTGAATTGACCGATATACCCGAACTACAGGAACGACTCAGAGACTTCGCCGAGCGCAGAGACTGGAAACAATTCCACTCACCGAAAAATCTCTCGATGGCCCTGATCGTGGAGGCAGGGGAACTGGCCGAGCATTTCCAGTGGCTGACCCAGGATGAGAGCTTCAATTTACCGGACGATAAGCTGCAGGACGTGGGTGAAGAACTGGCCGATATCTTCGTCTACCTGGTCCGCCTGGCTGATCAGCTGGGTATTGATCTGCCCGAGGCCGTTGACCGGAAGATTGCCCTTAATGAAGCCAAGTACCCGGCTGACCTGGTGCGGGGCAGTGCTAAAAAATACAGCGAGTACTGAATCTGCTGTGCTGGGTAGCTTGCTCAGCGGCCCCCCTTTCTCCGCGCGCGCCGCGACAACATGTTCAGACCCTCGACCACGGCAGAAAACGCCATCGCGGCATAGATGTAGCCTTTCGGAACGTGTGCGCCGAAGCCTTCTGCGATCAGCGTGGTGCCGATCAGCAGCAGAAATGCCAGCGCCAGCATGACGATGGTTGGATTGCGTTGAATGAAATTCGCCATGGGTGTCGCCGCCAGCAACATCACGGTCACCGCAGCCACTACCGCGATCACCATGATCGGGATGTGCTCGGTCATGCCAACGGCGGTGATGATGCTGTCCACGGAAAACACCAGGTCCAGCACCAAAATCTGCGCGATCGCGGCGGACACGCTCAACGATGGCTGGCTGGTGTCGAACAGGTCGTGCTCGGGGTCCGGGTCGACATTGTGGTGAATCTCCTTGGTAGCCTTCCACACCAGGAACACGCCGCCCGCGATGAGAATCAGGTCACGCCAGGAAAAGCCCTTCCCGAAAACCTCGAACACCGGCTGAGTCAGGCCGATGATGAAGGCGATCGTTCCTAACAACAGCAGGCGCAGGATCAGCGCACCACCGATACCGATCCGTCGCGCGTTCTCCCGCTTATCGGGGGGCAGCTTGTTGGTCAGGACGGAAATGAAGATCAGGTTGTCGATGCCCAGGACGACTTCCATTGCCACCAGCGTGGCCAGGGCGACCCACGCATTGGGATCGGCGATGAGGCTTAACAGGTATTCGGTCATGTGCTTGCGTCCGGGACCATCAAATAAAATGGGTCAATAAAGGGGGCCGGATACATTCTAACCATTAATTGTGTCCGGCATCTTTTTCGGGCACCATTTTCGCTCCCATCCCCAGCTTCCCGGTAGACTGCCAATCGACCACCAGGAGAAACAAATGAAGAGGAGTGTCTTTGCCGCGCTGTGTTGTGTTGTTCTTAATGCAACCGTATTTGCCGCTGACTGGCCGATGTCCAATGACCCCGGGTTTGACACCTCTGTCGAAAACCCGATGTACGGGCATGCCAAGGGTCCAGTCATCCTTCTGGACGCTGCGCACCATAATTTTCATGTCACCGAGGGGTTCATAGAGCCTTTCGCCGAACTTGCCGCATCTGATGGTTATAAGACAACGGTAGGCGCCTCCCAATTTACGCCTGAATTTCTGCGTTCATTCGATATCGTGATGGTGATTACCGCGCTGCCGTTCGAATTTACCAGCAAGACTGAAGTCACTACCGAAACCACGTTTACCGGCTCAGAAATCGAAGCACTGTATGACTGGGTAGCCAGCGGTGGTTCTTTGCTTGTATTCAGCGAACATGCCCCATTCGACCAGGCAATCAATCCACTGTTAAACAGGTTTGGCGTCACCTCCAGTGTCGGCACGATCGCCGACCCGGTTCACTATGATAAGAAGCTGGGACGGGATGGCTGGGTTGTTTTCTCACAGGAAAACGGATTACTGAATGCAGACCACCCCATTGTGAAGGGTCGAGACGAATCAGAAACCGTCAACAGCGTGGTTGCTTTCGGTGGCAGCGCCTTGACGGGTGCTGACTACGACAATATCTTTCGATTATCTGACACGGCCGAAAACCGCCGGCATGCTACCGGTGTGGGACCCGATGGCATGGGTGATTCCCAGGCGCTTGCAGGAGAAGTGGGTGAAGGAAGAATTCTGGTTTTCGGTGATTCCAATGGTTTTACGGCAATGAATTTTGACCAGGAAGATGGTTCAGTGAAATCACTGGGCATGAACACCGCGCACCACGACTGGAAGCAAATGGTACTGAATTCACTGCATTGGCTATCCAGGGACCTTTAGTACTTTAAACTAACACCATGACAGACATAGCCGAACGGCTGGCCAGGGTTCGCCAGCACATGTCCAGCCAGGGGCTGGATGCCTTGATCATCCCCCGCGCCGACGAGTACCTGGGCGAGTATATTCCGGAGCGCAACGAGCGCCTGCGCTGGATCAGCGGTTTCACCGGCTCGGCGGGCGTGGTTATCGTGCTGCGGGACCGGGCAGTGATTTTTGTCGACGGGCGTTACACGGTGCAGGTCAGGAAGCAGGTTCCTGAAGATCTGTTCGAAGTGCTTCACCTGGTCGAGACGCCGCATCTGCCCTGGCTGGCCGAGCAACTTCAGGCCACCTCACGCGTGGGCGTTGACCCGCGTATGCACCCCTACCGCTGGTACCAGGATGCCCGTAAAACACTGGGCGAGGCCGGCATTGAACTGGTGTGCACGGACGGGAATGCCGATGACAACATCGTGGATGCCTGCTGGGACGATCGCCCCGATCCGTTGGTGGCGACTGCTCTGTTGCAGCCGGAATCACTCACCGGCCGGTCCAGCCTGGACAAGCGCCGGGAGATTGGTGCGTCCCTGGCCGGGCAAGGCGCGGACGCAGCCCTGGTGTTCGCGGCCGATTCGATGGCCTGGCTGCTGAATATCCGCGGGCAGGACGTGCCTTGCCTGCCGGTGGTGCTGGGTTACGGTTTGTTATTTGGTGACGGCCGCGTGCAGTTCTTCACCGATCCGGCAAAAATTCCGGAAGGCTTCGAAGCGCATGTCGGGGAAGGGGTCGAGGTTCTGCCCGAGGCCGCGGCCCCCGCGGCGTTCAAAGCCCTGTCGGGTAAGAAGATACTGGCCGACCCGGACACGGCTAACGCCCGCTGCCAGCTGGATTTGCTGGACGCCGGCGCCGGGTTGATCGCCGGTGCCGACCCGGTGATCCTGCCCAAGGCGTGCAAGAACGACGTGGAAATCCAGGGCATGCGCGAGGCCCACATCCGCGACGGCGTGGCCGTGGTCCGTTTTCTGCGCTGGCTTGATGAGGAGGTGGCGGCCGGCCGCCTGCACAGCGAGGCCGAACTGTCCGATTGCCTGTACGATTTCAGAACCCGGGGCGAGCATTTCCGCGAGCCCAGCTTCGATACCATTTCCGCGGCAGCCGTCAACGCGGCGATGTGCCATTACAACCATCTCAACACGGATGAAGTGACCCGGCTGGCGATGGATTCGGCCTACCTGGTGGACAGTGGCGGCCAATACCTGGACGGCACCACGGACGTCACCCGCACCATCGCCATCGGCACGCCCCCGGATGAAATCCGGCGGCGTTTCACGCTGGTCCTCAAGGGCCATATCGCGCTGGACCAGGCGGTATTCCCGGCCGGCACTACCGGCTCGCAGCTCGATGTGCTGGCGCGGCAGTTCCTGTGGAACGAGGGCCTGGACTACGACCACGGCACCGGCCACGGCGTGGGCTCATTCCTGAGCGTGCACGAGGGCCCGCAACGCATCGCCAAGCAACACAACGGCCATGCGCTGAAGCCCGGCATGGTGGTCAGCAACGAGCCCGGTTATTACAAGGACGGCTGCTACGGCATCCGCTGCGAAAACCTGGTGGTGGTGCGCGAATGGGATGGGGCGCTGCCTGAACATGGCGCCGACACGAACGACGGCCCGCCGATGATGGCCTTCGAAGCGCTGACCCTGGCGCCGTTCGACCAGCGCCTGCTGGAACCGTCCCTGTTGACGCAGCCGGAAGCAGATTGGATCGACCGCTACCATGAACAGGTATTTCGTGAGCTCAGCCCGCGGCTGGATGAAGCCGACGTTGCGTGGCTGCAGCAGGCAACGCGGCCGTTGGAGGCAACATGAATTGGGATGCCATAGGTGGGGTGATCTCAGATTTCGGTTTCGGCGAGAAAGCTCAGAAATGAACAAGGACGCCCGATTCTGGGACAAGCGCGCCGAGAAGTATTCGCAAAGGCCGGTTTCCGACGCGGAAACCTACGAGAAGAAACTGGAAATAACGCGCGGCTATTTCACGCCCGGCTCGGAAGTGCTCGAAATCGGCTGTGGCACGGGGTCCACGGCGCTGGCCCACGCGCCGCATGTCAAACACGTCCTGGCGACAGATATCTCGCCGGCAATGATCAACATCGCAAAGGACAAGGCCAGGGCCGGCCAGGTTGAGAACATCACGTTCGAAGTGAGGGCGGCCGGCGATCACGATATTCCAGATTCCCGGTACGACGTCATCATGGCGCACAACCTCCTGCATTTACTCAAGGACCCGCAAGCGGTCATCGACGCCGCTTTCCACGGGCTAAAACCGGGTGGTGTGTTTGTCACCAGCACGGCCTGTATAGGCGACATGAGCTGGTATTTCCGGCTGATTTTGCCGGTTGTCAACGTTCTGAAACTGATTCCCTTCGTAAACGTCTTTACCCAGGCCCAACTCAGCCAAAGCCACAAGGATGCAGGATTCGAAATTGAACAGCAGTGGCTGCCGAAGAAAAACGCAGCTGTTTTTATGGTCGCCCGGAAGCTGGCGGCGGGCCTAGAAAAAGCGTAGATTTATCTGCAAGCAAGAATCAGCACGGACGCAGATAATGATCAATACATCTCCGCTCTTGAAGAGCCTGGCCCCGGCCGTATGTTTAACCCTGTTTTCTCCGCAACTGCTGGCCCAGCCGGCGGACTACTACGACGGGGCTGACAGTTCATCGCCAGGGGCCTTGCGCCAATCCCTTCACGCAATCATCGATGACCATCAACGCTTTCCGTACACGTCCTCCGTGACCGACACCTGGGACGTGCTGGAAATCGCCGATGAGTTGCAAGGGGACCAGGGCCGCGTGATCACACTCTATCGCAATGCCGCATTCGACAAACACGGTGGTGGCAACAATTTCTATAACCGCGAACATGTCTGGCCGAAATCCTACGGGTTTCCGGACAATGACAGCACGGTCAACTACCCCTTCACCGACATGCATTCCCTGTTTCTGTCGGATGTCGACTACAACTTCGTGCGCTCCAACCATCCTTTCAATTACTGCGATGCAAATTGTTTCGAGTACGTCACGCAGGCGAATGACGGTCGCGGGGGCGCGGGGGGTGGGTATCCGGGTGACTCTAACTGGCAGACAGGCGAGTTTACCGAAGGCACCTGGGAAGTCTGGAACGGCCGCCGGGGCGATGTGGCGCGGGCCCTGATGTACATGGACGTTCGTTACGAAGGCGGCACCCACGGCGTCACCTCAGCCAGCGAACCCGACCTGATTCTGACCGATGATCTGCAGCTGATAGACGACTCACGCACCGGCAAAAACGAGGCCACGGGTTACATGGGCATGTTATCGGTGTTGCTGGACTGGCACCGGCAGGATCCCGTTGACCCGGTGGAGATGCAGCACCACGAGACGGTCGCGTCTTTCCAGGGCAATCGCAATCCCTTTATCGACCACCCGGAGTGGGCGTCATGCGTGTTCGAGGGCCAGTGCAGCTTCGGCATCAACGCCGGTCTGAACGACGCCTGGTACAACCCGGCCACAAACGGGCAAGGTTTCCTGGTGGTTGTTTGGGAGAATATCCAGATGATGTTTGTCGCCTGGTTCACCTATGACGTCGAGCGACCGCCGGAGGACGTTGAAGCCATTCTGGGTGAGCCGGGTCATCGCTGGCTGACCGCCCAGGGCCCATACACCGGCGACACGGCCTTGCTGGATATCTATGTCAGCAGTGGTGGCGTGTTCGATTCCGCGGTTCCCGCGGTGGGCCCGCCGCTTAAGGACGGCACCATGCAGCTGAAATTCAGTGACTGCAAAACCGGGGTGATTACCTACGATATTCCTTCGGTCAGCCTTTCGGGTGAAGTGCCTCTCGAGCGGATCGTGCAGGACAACGCGGCTTTGTGCGAATCACTTGGCCAGCAGGCTGCGCAAGAATAGCCGGGCTGTTCTACCACTACCGCGTTACCCGCGCTGCAAAACAGCCTGGCCTGGCGTTATGCAGGTGCAGGTAGTCGATAGAACGATCTTCGAACATCCTGGAAATGGCCTCGCCCAGGTCTTCGCCATCAACGACTTCGGCATCCGCGAGACTCACCCGGCAGGGGTAGCCGGGTTTTTCGTCCACAACGATCCGGGCGGCATTGATCCCGGCCAGTTCCTGCCCGGACATTCCAAATAGCGACTTGAAGGGTTCGGCGGGTAAGGCGTGAATCTGAAAAGACATGCGGGCTCCTGGTCATCGTTTGATGAATCTTGAAGCCTCGACCTGCCGGACGGCCACCCGATTCTTGCGGTGCAAGAGCCTTCGACTGGAATTGCGACTACCGAGATATCATCAAGTGTAAGAAAAGATCTATATTATTGATATATAGGGATTATATCTGATAACTAATGTATAATAATACAGTATATATTCTATTGGAGTTCGCCATGCAGCACACCCACAATTACCCCCACCCCATCCCCTCCTCCCGCCAGTATCCCGATCCCCGGCATTTCCGTGACCTGGAACGCCTGGGCGAAGAAATTACCCAGCTCGCAGCGCACATCCACGCTGCTACTTTTCAGTTGCTGGAGTTGATTCGTGAGTTCGACGAACAGCAGGGCTGGGCCGGTGAGGGCGTCAACTCCTGCGCCCACTGGCTGAACTGGAAGTGCGGCATGAACCTGGGTGCTGCACGCGAGAGGGTGCGGGTGTCTCATGCCCTGCCGGAACTGCCGTTGATTTCTGCAGAATTCCGCGAAGGCAAGATCAGTTATTCCAAGGTACGGGCGATGACCCGGGTGGCGACAGCGAAGAATGAAGAGAATCTGTTATCGATTGCCCAACACGGCACGGCCGCCCACGTGGAAAGATTGGTCAGCCAGTACCGGCGGTTGCAGCGTGACGAGGCTTTGGAGGCGGAAAACGTACGGCACGCGCAGCGGGAATTGTCCTGGATGATCGACAGCGACGGTATGTGGCTGTTCCGGGGTAAGTTCACGGCCGAGCAGGGGGCGTTGATCTGCCGTGCGCTTGAAGCGGCGATGGACCAGATGTTCCACGAAACCGCAGATGAGTCCGCCGACGTTTCCGCGGAAATGCTTGCCGGGGTGGACGGTTGCCTTCCAGTCCCCCACCCGGTCGCCACGCGCCGGGCTGATGCATTGGAGCGGGTGGCAGAAGCCTGGCTTGCCGGGAAAGAGGGCGAACGTTCCGGCGGGGACCGTTATCTGCTCCACATTCACACTGACGGGGAAACGCTCAAAGCCGGTGGCTGCAAGCGCCGCGACAGCGCGGAGTCCGAACTGGAAGGCCATGGCTGCGTTTCCGCGGAAACGTCACGGCGCATGGCGTGTGACTCATCCGTTGTTCACTGGCATGAAGCCCCGGATGGCGAAGCACTCAACATCGGCCGCAAATCCCGCAGCATTCCGCCGGCCACCCGGCGTGCCCTGCTGCGCCGCGATGGAGGCTGCCGTTTTCCGGGCTGCACCTGCACCCGCTTTGTCGATGCCCACCATATTCACCACTGGGCAGACGGCGGTGAGACCAACATGGGTAACCTGGTGTTGCTGTGCCGCAGGCATCATCGGCTGGTTCACGAAGGGGGCTTTGGGGTCAGCCGCAAACGCGCGGGCGACGTCGAGTTTACCTATCCCGATGGCTGCGTGATGGAGCCCGGCCCGGATCAGCGTTTCCGCGGAAACGTGGTGTCCATCAAGGCCGGCAATCGCGGTCGGGGACTGGACATCACCCCCGAAACCCTCCCGCCACGCTGGCTTGGGGAGGAAATGGACTATAGCCTGGCTGTCACGGTGTTACAGAGCAGCGAGTGAAGTCGCTTCAACAATCCTTACGGCGGAGCTACATGCTAATCACAAACTTCAAAAGTAAGCCCGGCATGTTGCTCTAACCGCGCCAGCAGTGCATCGCCCAGCGCTGTCGCTGGCGTCCAGAAACCGCCGCCGACCTCGCTGCGGGCAATATCCTGTGCCAGGCAAGCCCCGGCCTCACCGAGAATTTTCGCCGTTGAGCCATAGCCCGGGTCGCGATCACCGGTCACCCGGGTAGTCAGTTTATTGCCGCTGGCGGTTGTGCCGTAAAAACGCAAATCGTACATGCCGTCGCGCTGCTGTTCCGGCGACGGGCCTTCACCGGGCTTGGGCAGGATGTAGTTTTCCATCAGCCAGCGGGTCGGCGGCAGTACGGCGCCTGCCATGAAAGCGCCCAGGCCACCGGTTAAAGCACTGGCGGCCAGCCCGCCTTTCAGTCCTCTGCCCATGCGCATCGATTCGTCGTAGAGAAAATCCACGCCGTAGTCGTAACCGCTAAGCGCGTTGGTGCGGTGCACGATGCGGGTATTGACGCCGGCCATCACGAATGGCCCCAGCCAGGCGCCGGTTTGCGGGTCGCGTGTTGGCGTCTTGATATTGAGCTGGCGGGCGCGGGCCTGGCCACCGGGGACCAGTGAATAGGGGTTCGCCAGGGTTTTGCGCAGGGCGGAGTCTTTCGCCATTTCCCGGGCGATGTTGACGATGCTGGCGACCGTGCCACCTGAGGCGCTGCCCTTCATGCGCGCCACCTGCATGCGAATCTGCGTGGCTGGCTCGCCAAATTTTTCCAGCGCAGTCTTCTGGTGGTGATGCACCCCCAGGTCAGAAGGGACCGAATCAAAGCCGCAACAGTGAATGATCCTCGCTCCGGATTTTTTGGCTTGCGATTCATGTGCCTGCAGCATTTGCAGTATCCACTGCGTCTCGCCGGTCAGGTCCACGTAATCGGTGCCGGTCTCCACGCAGACCTTCACCAGCGTGGAGCCATACAGTGCGTAGGGCCCCACGGTAGAAATGATCACGCGCGACTGCACGCACATGTCGTGCAGCGCTTTTTCGTCTGCGGCATCCGCCGTTATCAACGTGATTCCGGAAGCACCCTCACCCAGCGAGGCCCTGACCGATTCGAGCTTTGCCTTTGAGCGGCCCGCCATCGCCCATTTCAGATCACCGCCTGCGCCATGTCGCTCGAACAGGTAATCGCAGAGAATCTGGCCAACGAAACTGGTTGCGCCAAAAACGATGAGGTTAAAAGGTTGGTCGCTCATAAGAGTACTCTCGGTTTCAGCGGCTTACCCCGCCCCGGTCTTCTGAATACACCGCTCAACCATTTCGCGTTGCACGGCCTGTGGATCGCCGGCGGTTTCGTAGAATTCGTCCAGGTAGGCGGCCAGGCGCTCACGCACGCTCTGATCCAGGCCCCGCAGATCTGCGATCAGGGCGTAAAGTGTGTCGCGGGTCTGCAAAAATTCGGAAACGGAAGCCTCGACGTAGCGGTTGTTCTCGCAGAATCCCTGGTAAAGGCGTTGGCGGACGTTGTCGATGCCCAGTCCCGTCTCCGGCCGGGCATAAGGCGTGTTGACGAATCCGGACATGTCGAAATCGTAAGGAATTGCCAGCAGCAGATCGCCGTCCGCTCCGAACATTGAATAGTTGTGACAGCACTCCCCTTGCGAACCGAGGATCGGTGAAAAATCCGTGTTGCCTATCAGGTACTGGAACACCGAGGTCAGGTTCAAGTGGTCGGCTTGAATGTCTGTGACTCGCTCGGGAAAGATGTTCAGCCGTTGCCTGTCCAGGCGATCGGCCAGGCGGTTTTCGTGTTCGATCAGGAAGGCGCTGCGCACCATGCGCGGCCTGCGATTCTCGCTGTCGACGTAGGTGACATCGAGCAGGCGCACCTGGAAACTCTTATCGGTCAGCGAGTTGAGTATCCGGTAGGCCAGGTATTCCCTCAGCACGCTTTGCTGGTATCGCCCGGAATCCTTGCAGTGTACGACCATCTTCAGCTTGTTCTGCTGGTCGAACAGCGTGCCTGCCACCTGGGATCGTCTGAAATTCAGGTACATCGGCGGAAAATCACAATTGGTATGCCGGTATTTGCCGCGGGTGCGAATCTGCAGGTCCAGTTCAACCGCCGCGCCGTCCGGGCCCTTGTATGCAAAGCTTCCCTGGAATTCTATATCCTTCGGCCGTTCGTTGATCAAGCGGCTGAACGGGGCGGTGATCTCCACGCGCAGAGCCGCATCATCCTGGAATAGCGGATCGGGTGGGGCAGCATGGGCATCCGGCACGGCGAGAACCGTGAACAGGATCACTACAGCTACAAACACACGCTTCATTTACGACCTCTGAAATATCGACCAACTGACCGGCGCTTATTGTATATGGGTTCAGAGCCCTTTTTTGCAAAAAGAGCGCTGACCCTTTTGTTCCCCGTTTCTGATAATCTCTTGCAGAGAAATAAACCGGGAGAGCCCGATGCGGCCAGCACTCATTCCAGTAATCATCCTGCTCGTGGCCTGCAGCGAAAAACCCGGGCAAGAGCTCCCCCGTCCAACGCTGCAGTTTGCTGATCGCGCCTTCGTCAACGGGGCTGTTTACACGGTGGATGCTAACCGTTCCTGGGCTGAGGCAGTCGCCATCGGTGGCGGCCAGATCATCGCAGTCGGAGCAAATAACGAAGTCCAGACAATGATTGGGATCGCTACTGATAAGGAATGCGACCTGTTGCGGCTTCCGACGCTGGAGGACGTTCAGGAAAAGCTTGCCCTGTGCCGGCAGTTGGCCGGTTTCGGCGTGCTGGACAGGAACCTTTTCGAGATTCCTTCAGCTGAGATCAGCGACGCGAAGGTGGTCATGACCGTTTTTGACGGGGATGATGTTTACCATCAGGAGTTTTGATGATGAGTTTCTTCGCCGAGCTTAAGCGCAGGAAGGTTTACCAGGTTGCGGTGATTTACACCGCGGCGGCCTGGGGCCTGCTGCAGGCGGCGGACGTCATCTTTCCGCGCCTGGGCTTGCCGGACTGGTCGGTCACTTTCCTGTTTGCGCTCGAGGTGGTCGGCTTCCCGCTGGCGCTGATCCTGTCATGGATTTTCGATATTAAATCCGGTGGCGTGGTTCGCACCGGCATGGCGCCGGGAGATGCAAGTGATGCCCGGGCGGCAACGGCGGCCCGTGAGCGTGAATCGCTGGCGGTGCTGCCGTTCAGCAACATGAGCGATGATGCCTCGCTGGAGCACCTGGCGGACGGGCTGGTCGAGGACCTGATTACCCGCCTGCAGGGCCATGTCGGCATCCCGGTGAATTCGCGTAATTCCTGTTTCGTCTACAAAGGCCAGGCGGTCGATGTGGTGAAAGTAGCCGAGGAATTGGGAGCGGCCTTCATCGTCGAAGGTAGCGTGCGTGTGCAGGGCGATACCGCGCGCATCACGGCGCAGCTGATTGACGCCAGCAGCGACCATCACATCTGGGCTGAAAAATTTGACCGCCCGCTGGGTGACATATTCTCTTTGCAGGATGAGTTGGTCGAGGCGATGGCGCATTCTATTACCGACCACCTGTCCGACAAGGAAGCAGAACAAGCGCTTGACGCCGATGCCCAGGCTATCGACGCTCCCGCCGCCGATCAGCCGGTTGGTATCCGCAAAGGCTGGGTGGCGGCGGCCTCGGCGCTGGTGCTGGTGCTGGCCGGCGTACTGACCTGGAGCCTGGAGCAACGCGGCGACGAGCGCCGGGCACGCGAGGTGGCGCTGCCGGAAATCGAGCAATTGATCGAGGCGGACGAAGTGATCGAGGCCTTTACCCGCATCCAGGAGCTGGAGCTGCTGCTGCCTTCCGATCCGTTACTGCTGAAATTCCGCGATGCGGTCTCCACGCCTGCCTCGATCCGTACAAAACCCTCCAGCGTACAGGTGTCGTACCGGCCGGACGACATTACAGACGCCGAGTGGATTCCGTTGGGCCTTAGCCCTCTGGAAAAGGTGCGCCTGCCCAACGGCCACCTGCAGCTGAGGTTTGAAGGCGAGGCGCTTGTGACCACGCATCGGTTGGTGCGAAATCCCACCGGATTGTTGCACAATTTTGATGCTTCACCGATGGCCAGGGAGTTGTGGCCTGAAGGTGTTTTTGAGTTGGCGGCTGTCGAAGAAGGTCGCGAGGGGATGGCCTATGTCGAACCCTGGTCGGCGAATATCGCGTTGCCGCATCATCAAATTGAGCCAGCGGCGTTCGTACCGGCCTACTTCATCGACATCCACGAGGTCACCAACGCCGAATACCAGTCCTTCGTGGACGCCGGTGGCTACAGCGAATACCGTTACTGGTCGAACCTGGATTTCGGCGAATCAGAGTGGCCTGAAAGGGTGGCCACTTTCACCGACCAGACCAACCAGCCGGGCCCGGCGGGCTGGGAGATGGGTCGCTTTCGGCCCGGTGACGATCAGCTGCCGGTTACCGGGGTCAGCTGGTTTGAGGCCGCTGCCTACTGCCATTATGCAGGCAAGGAGCTGCCCACGTTTTACCACTGGTACCGGGCCGCACTGGATTACATGGAGGTGGTCACTCCGGTAGCGCCGGCCGTTATCCGCCAGAGCAATTTTGCCGGCAAAGGGCTGGCGCCGGTCGGGCAGTACCCGGCGATCAGTTTTTACGGCCTGCAGGACATGGGTGGCAATGCCCGCGAATGGCTGGCCAACGCGGATGGCGAGATGCGCTGGATTGCAGGAGGGGCCTGGAATCAGACGCCTTACATGTTCCTGGACGAGGAGTTCGAGATCCCTGGCGCTCGCGGGCCGGCCAATGGTTTTCGCTGCATGGTCAACGCGGACGGCGAGCCCACGCCAGAACCGTTAACCGCGGCCACGGACCTGCGTGGCGGGACCGATCCCCGCACTGTCACGCCGGTGGATGAGGAGACGTACACCATTTACCGCGACCAGTTCGGTTACCTGAAGCAGGACCCGGGTTCGCAGTTGCTGTCCACGGAGCAGATGGCTTACTGGCGGCAGGAAAAGGTCCGCATTGACTCGCCCTACAGCGCCGAGGGGATGGAAGTGCTGCTGTTGATTCCGGACAATGCTGTCCCGCCGCTGCAAGCCCTGGTGATGATGCCGGGTTCGGATGCGTTTTTCAGTGGCGCCCGCCTGGACGGCTATGACTGGGCCGACTACGAACCTTCGCTGGCGGCCGTGCTGCAGTCGGGGCGTGCTCTGGTGCTGCCTGTCTGGGACGGAACCTTCGGTCGTGGCTTGCGCCTTTCTTCCAGCCCGGACGCGCAGGAATGGCGCGAGTTCACACGTAGCCGGGGGCTGCGCTGGCGCCAGGACCTGGGAGCTACCCTGGATTACCTGGAAACGCGCGAAGAGATCGACAGTTCCGGTATCGGCTACCTGGGCATCAGCGCCGGCGCTTCTGCTCCGCTGTCGATGCTGGCAGTAGAGCCCCGCGTGAAGACCGCGGTATTGGTCGCAGGCGGGCTCAGTGGGCTCGATGACCACCCCTTGGTGCAGCCGGCGAATCACGCGCCCCGGATCACCATTCCAGTACTGATGATCAATGGGCGTTACGATCAGAATTTCCCCCTGGAAAGCCGCCAACAACCGCTGTTCGACCTGCTGGGCGCAGATGCCGACCGCAAGAAACACGTAATCTATGATTCCGGTCACATCGGTTACCCGGTCAGCCAGCAGCACCGCGAGATCAACGCCTGGCTGGATAAGTGGCTCTGACGTGAGAAGACTATGGACCTGCTGAATATCCTGACCGTTAACGCCCTGCGTTTCCTGCCGCTGCTGGCGACGCTGGCCGTGGTGACTTTCCTGCTTATGTTCCTGAATCGGCACTTCAGGAAGCGCTGGAAAGACAATCCGGACCTGCAGTTCCGCTTCCAGCTGATCATGCTGGCCCTGACGATGGCGGGCGCCCTGGCGGTGATCATCGCGCTGCCTGTCGACGATGTGTTGCGAGGCCAGTTGCTCAGCCTGATCGGTATTCTTTTGAGTGCGGCGATCGCGCTGTCTTCGACTACTTTTATCGGTAATATCCTGGCCGGCATCATGCTGAAGGCCGTCAAGAGTGCCCGGCCGGGCGACTTCATAACCGTCGGTGAGTTGACCGGCCGAATCACCGAGATGGATTTGCTGCACACGCAGGTGCAGACTGAATTCCGCGACCTGGTCACGGTGCCCAACCTGTTCATGGTGACCCAGCCGCTGCATGTCGTGCGCAAGTCCGGCACCATCGTTGGTTGCACGCTGTCGCTGGGCTACGATGTGCATCACGAACGGGTCACGGATATTTTGCTGGCGGCCGCTGCCCGGGTCGGGCTGAAGGACGCTTTTGTCCAGGTCACCGATCTGGGTGATTTTTCGATCGGCTACCGTGTTGCTGGCCTGCTCGAGGACGTGCAAAGCCTGATTTCGGCCCGCTCCGACCTGCGCAAATCCGTTCTGGACGCGTTGCATGGCGCAGGCATCGAAATCGTCTCGCCCAACTTCATGAACACGCAGGCGCTGGAGGCAGGGCAGCGTTTCATGCCGGAGCAGGCTCCACGTCCGGGCAAAGGCCGGGTAGCCGGAACCCGGGCCGAAGAAGTGGCGTTCGATGTCGCCAAGGAAGCGGCCTCGATCGAAGAATTGCGCAGCGCGCTTGAATCGGTCGAAAAGGAACTGGACGCGCTGAACAACGGCGAGGGTGATGACAGCGGGGCCGCCAGGGAACCGTTGGAGGCTCGCAAGATGCGCCTGGAAGCTGAACTCGAGGCGGCCGAAGCGCGGCGCGCCAGCGGTGAACATAAAGCCTGAATTTTAACCCGGACCGGTATGCCCCGCCTCTCAAAATCCCGCATTATGTCTTCGCTTCAATGCCTGAAGCGGGTCCATCTCGAAATCAACCGCAAAGAATTGGCGCACTACTCCAGGCAAACCGAAGCCGCTTTCGCGCTCGGTCACCAGGTCGGCGAAAGGGCTGTCCAGCTTTATGGCCGGGATGGCGGCACTTATATTGAGTACAACGGCGGCCGTTTCGCCGGGGCGCTCAGCCAGACGGCGGACTTGATGAGCTCGATGTTCCGGATACCGGTATTCGAGGCCACGCTGCAATACGAAGGCGTGCTGGTTCGCGAAGACGTGCTTCTGCCTGTCTCTGAAGGGGGTAATGACAGCTGGCGTGTTATCGAAGTCAAAGCCTCTACCAGGCTCAAACCTGAATACGTCCATGATTGCGCGGTCCAGGCCTGGGTGCACCTGGGCGCAGGCCATCCCCTGGCCGGTATTTCCCTGGCGCACATCGACAACCAGTTCGTGTACCCGGGTGATGGCGACTACCAGGGGCTATTCATCGAGCACGACCTCACGGAGCAGGTGTTCGAGCTGTTGCCGGCCGTGCCCGTCTGGGTCGAAGCGGCCCGCGAAGCAGTGGCCGGGCCCATGCCTGAGGTGCCGGTAGGCCAGCATTGCACATCGCCCTACGAGTGCCCGTTCATCGAGTATTGCTGGCCGAACGATACACGTTACCCGATTGCCGGCCTGGGTGGCGGCAAGAAGAAATTGGGCCTGTGGGTGATGGATGGTTACTGTGATATCTGCGATGTGCCCTCATCCGAGATCAGTGGAGAGACCCAGTTACGCATTCACCGGGTCACGTTGGAGGGAGTGCCGGAACTGCTGCCCGGCGCGAAGGCCTTTGTAGAGTCCCTGGCCTATCCCCGCTTCTACCTGGATTTTGAGACCATCGCCCCGGCGATTCCCCGCTGGCCCGGCACGCGACCTTACCAGGTACTGCCATTCCAGTGGTCCTGCCACATCGAACGGGCCCCGGGCGTGATGGAGCATGCCGAATTCCTCGACCTGTCCGGCGCACCGCCGATGCGCGCGCTGGCAGAGCATATGATCGAGGACCTGGAATCCAGCGGACCGGTGTTGATGTACACCAGTTACGAGCGTGGCGTGATCGAGAGCCTGGCCGGGATGTTCCCGGATCTGGCCGATGCCCTGCAGGCCATCATCGTCCGCCTGGTGGACCTGCATCCGGCCACCAGGGCCAATTATTACCACCCGGACATGCTCGGATCCTGGTCGATCAAGGCCGTGCTTCCCACCATCGCGCCGGACATGGATTACGCAAAGCTGGAAGGCATCCAGGAGGGGGTGGGTGCCTCTGAGGCTTACCTGGAAGCGATTGATCCCAATACCAGCGAAGAGCGGAAAGAGGAAATCCGTAAGGAACTACTGTTGTACTGCAAGCACGATACCGCTGCGATGGTGCGGTTGGTGGCGTTCTTTGCGAATCAGCCTACTTCAACGTAACACTTTTCTCATACACCATCTTCTTCGTTCCATACAGCAAGTTCAGCTCCCGCTCATATTTTACCGTCACGACATAATCACCGCGATTTTGCATGACATTGAAACTATCCTTCATATCAGCCATCTGGTTGATGTACAGCTGATTGTCAATAGCGCTCTCCACCGCGCTAATGGTGCCCAAAGGCGCCATTTTGCTCTTCTTCTGGAGATTATCCAGGATCGTTCTCACGGTGTTGGATTCGATGTACTGCGGGACGTACTGGATTCCAACGAAAATACCGTAGCCGATGACGGCCAGAAAGAGGATAAAGCCGATGGCAGAGTTGCCTTGTTGAGTGATTCGTTTAGACATAGCGATTTCCCTTCACATTTTGAATTCCATTCCTTAACTCTGATTATAGTCTATGGATAGAAAATTTCATTTGGGCACCTGCCCGATCCCCATCCAATCCTTACCACCCGTCGCTTATCGCCCTGCAGAGTAGGGAGTGAATTGACTTGTATCACCACCATGTTTGCAGTCCGGGAGTAACTTGAACAGGAGTACACCCGCCAGAGAGTGACGCCATGAACATCAACGGCTTGCACCTGTTGCTGACTTACCAGTGCAATTTCGAGTGTGATCATTGTTTCGTCTGGGGTAGTCCTGATCAGAATGGAACCATGACGCTGGAAATTATTGAAGAGATTCTGCGACAGGCGCAGGACGTCGGAACGGTGGAATGGATTTACTTCGAGGGGGGTGAACCATTTCTGTACTATGCAGTACTATTGCGTGGGGTCGAACTCGCTTCTCGGGCAGGCTTCAAAGTAGGTATCGTGTCAAACGCTTACTGGGCGACCGGCCTGGACGATGCGCGGGCAAGTCTAAGGCCATTGGCCGGGATGGTGCAGGATCTGTCGATCAGCAGTGATGCCTACCACTGGGGCTCTGTCGATGATGACCAAACCTGCTGGGCCAGGGCGGCTGCCGAGGAGCTCGGCATTCCGCTGGATGTGATCAGCATTGCTCCACCCGAGGACACGCACGTGGCGTGTAGCCATGGCCAGA
>Ga0316201_10000276_pt1 | contig 26945 bp, 23 predicted proteins | sample CS6wburrow_MG_FD_204516 | JGI IMG/M metagenome (GOLD analysis project Ga0316201, IMG submission 204516) | Coastal sediment microbial communities from Delaware Bay, Delaware, United States - CS-6 worm burrow | ecosystem: Environmental > Aquatic > Marine > Coastal > Sediment | place: USA... | reverse complement strand
GTTTTACCAACCAGATACGGCGGTTGCGTTGCCATGGCTATGTCGCCAAGTTGCATCTCGCGCTGGATGGACTGCCCGAATTTGACAGACTCGAGCCGCCCAACGGTCGCATGATCATTGCGCCGACGATGGACACTATTGAGTTCGCATTTGATCACGCCAAGTATGGCGAGTGTCCTGAAGAGCCTGTCATGGAGATCGTGGTTCCAAGCGTGCACAACGCTTCTTTGGCGCCTGCAGGGAAGCATGTTCTGTCTGCGCACGTCATGTATGTGCCCTACGAGTTGAAGGGCGGCTGGACCGACGCGGCTCGCGATCAGATGTGCGAACGCGCGATCGATACGATCGCCCGATACGCTCCCGGCGTTCGCGAACAAATCGTCCACCAGGAATTCCTGACACCCGAAGATCTCGAGCGTGAGTATCGCGTCACTGGCGGCCATTGGCACCACACCGAGTTCGCGATGGATCAGTTGCTCATGATGCGGCCTACCTATGGCGCCGCCCAATACAGCACACCGATTCCAGGCCTCTACCTGTGCAGCGCGGGCAGCCACCCCGGTGGCGATATCGTTGGTGCCGCAGGGCACAACGCTGCTCGCGAGGTGCTCCGATGAACAACTACGACGCGATCATTATCGGCGCAGGTCACAACGGACTGACAAACGCAGCCTATCTCGCCAAGGCCGGGCTCAATGTCGTCGTTTTGGAGAAAAACGAATTCATCGGCGGTGCTGCGAACTCTCGAGAGCTGCACAAAGGCTGGACGTATTCCATGTGCTCGTATGTTTGCAGCATGATGCGGCAGGCAATCCATCGAGACCTCGATCTCGCCCGGCATGGCCTGATCCTCGTGCCCTACCTTGGCACGGTCAACTTCGGTGACGGCGACGAGCGCTTGTTCTCATATCACAATGAAGAAGCAGCGCATCTCGAACTGAAACGTCATTCACCGCACGACGCGGATGCAATGCACCGTTTTCAAACTGACCTGACGCGTTACTCACAGCTAATTCGCAAAACCCTGATGCGCACTCCGCCTGAGCCATCGTCATTCCGGCCACGCGACATCATGGAAATGCTCTGGCTTGCCAAGAAGTTCTGGGCACTGGGCGAGAAAGAGATCTACGAGTACGTACGCTTCTTTACGATGAGTGCAGCCGAGTATCTTGAGGACTATTTCGAGAACGACCTGATCATGGCCGCCATGGCCAGCCCGGGAATTATCGGTACTGCACTTGGCGTCTACTCGCCTGGCTCCTCGTACATCCTGTTGCATCACGTTATGGGCGATGTAGACGGCAGTATCGGCGCCTGGGGCCTTGCGCGCGGCGGAATGGGTGCCATTTCAAGTTCTATCGCCTCTGCACTACAGGAACAAGGCGGAGAAATCCGAATTAACACCGGTGTACAGAAAATACTGGTGGAAAATCGCAAAGCTGTTGGTGTCGTGCTCGACAACGGTGATGAAATCCGGGCCCGCATTGTCGTTTCCAATCTTGATGCGAGGCGCACGTTTACGCGCATCATGGACAAGAGCGACCTGCCCGATGGCATTTACGAGAGAGCGAAGAATTTCAAAATTCGTGGCTCGTCAGGCAAGGTCAATATTGCATTGTCCGGTATGCCGAAGTTCACAGGTGTTCCCGAGAATCGTTACCTCGCTCGAGGCGGACAGGGATTTACCGGGTCGCTTGAGACCATGGAGCGGGCCTACGACTGCTGGAAACACGGTCGCTGGTCCGACGATCCATTTGTCGAGTCAGTTATTCCATCGGCCTGGGACCCAACCGTCGCGCCAACCGGGCAACACTGGATGTCGAACTTCGTGCAGTACTGCCCGCCCAAACTCGCTGACGGTCCATGGACACCGGAGAAACGTGACGCTTTCGGCGAATCGGTGATCAGCAAGATAGAACGATACAGTCCGGGCTTCAGAGACCTGATCGTGCACATGCAAGTTCGCACGCCACACGAAATCGAACAGGAAATAGGCCTGACCGAGGGCAATATATTCCAGGGAGAATTGACGATCGACCAGTTGTTCTTCAATCGACCGTTCCCGGGTTATGGCCAATACCGCATGCCGGTAAAGAACCTCTACATGTGCGGCTCGTCGACGCATCCCGGCGGCGGCGTTTCCGCTGTGTGTGGCGCGAACTCAGCACGCGAAATTCTCATGGATCTGCGCCGGACGAACACCGTACCCGAAGATGATTTTTACGATGAATAAGCTATGACGACAATCGACCCATACGCCGGCGAACGGCCGAAACTGTCGCCCTTCTATCCCAGGGCGAAAGAACTCAACATTCGCGATGCCTGGTCTGTGTGGAACGGCTACAAGTTTGCTGAGTACTACTACGACGCTGAGTACGAGTACTTCTGTGTACGCAATTTGTGCGCGACGTACGACATTTGCCCAATGCAGAAGTATGAGATTAGTGGCCGCGATGCGGAGGCCATGCTGAATCGCATGGTGACCAGGGATGTGAATAAAATCGGGCTCAATCGCGTTGCCTACTGCGTCTGGTGCACCGACGAAGGTCGCATGATTGACGACGGCACTATTTTCAGATTATCCGATGACAGATTCATGCTGACTTGTGGCAGCCCGTGCACAGCCTGGCTGGAAAAAAGCGCCTTCGGTTTTGATGATGTATCGGTCACCGACGTCACTGATGCACTTGCCGCACTGTCTTTGCAGGGGCCCACGTCGTGCGCCACTCTCAAGAGAATGGGCCTCAACGGTATCGACACGATCAAACCCTTCCAAATTATGCACTTCCCGTTTCACGGGAAGACACTCATGGTATCGCGCACCGGCTTCACGGGCGACCTCGGCTATGAGTTGTGGATTCCAAAAGACCTTGGTCTGCAAATGTGGGATGACCTGTACGAAGCCGGTGAGGAGTATGGCATCCAGCCTTTCGGCGAGGCAGCAACCAATATGGCACGACTCGAAGCAGCGTTCATCATGCCGGCGATGGAATTTAACGAGGCCCTCAGGACCGTCAATTTCGAACATGACCAGACGCCGTTTGAGCTAAGCCTCGGCTGGCTGGTCGATTTCGACAAACCGCATTTCAGCGGTCGCGCTGCATTGCTCAAAGAAAAAGAACGCGGACCCCGATACACGCTGACCAAGCTCGACATTGAAGGCAACAAGCCCGCCGAGGGCTCGTACATTTACAAGAACAAACGATGCACCAGGGAGATCGGCTACGTGACTTCAGCGATGTGGTCACCTGCGGTGAAAGCAAACATCGCGCTTGCCATGATTAAGACAGAGCACCTAAAGGGCGAGCTTTGGGCCGAGATCTACTACGAGAAAGAACTGCGCCAATACAGCCGCGTAGTCAAATGCACTCGCAAGACCAAACCCTTCTGGGCTCCGCCGCGGGCCCGTGCCACGCCACCGGCTGACTACTAGGAACGCACTAGCCAGGCAGGCGCTCGAACTACGATTCTTTTCACTGTGTGTATACTCATCCATGAATTATTGGATGCTTGCCATGCACGCTGATAAATTTGTTGAAAGTTACTTCGACGCCTGGAACCACCGCGACCCGGTCGCCGTGGCGGACCACCTCGCCACAAATGGACTGTATTGCGATGTTCCAGAGAATGTACAGCGTACGCATGATGAGTTGATCGTAACACTTAGCGAATTCTTCTCTGACTATCGGCATCGCTATGAATTGGTCGGCGAGATATTGCATAGCAACGGCACTATCGCCTTTCAGTACAAGATGTTTCCGCTCGGGAAAGCCAGCAAGAGTCACGCCGGGGGCTCAATTAGTGGCGCGGAATTCATGACACTGCATGGCGATGCAGCAATGACGATCACCGACTATTACGACATGCCAGGGCGCGAGAGATCTTCTGAACTCGCCAGCGCCACTGCGCCGAAAAACCGCAATCACAAGTACGCCAAATCCGGGTTGAACGAACAACAATTGACGGAGTACAAGACCCGCCTGGCCGACATCATGCAGTCGCAACAAGTGTTCCTGCAGCCAGATATGACCTTACCCAAACTCGCACAAGCGGTTGGTTGCTCGGTCAATCATTTGTCGCAAGTGATCAATGCCGGATTCGAGATGAGCTTCTTTGACTACCTGAATAACTTCAGGATCGAACATGCAAAGGCGCTGCTTGCCGGATCTGAAGGACAGAGCGGTGCCGTATTGAATGTCGCCTTCACGGTCGGATTTAACTCCAACTCGGCATTCTATGCCGCCTTCAAGAAATGCGTCGGTCAGACACCGGCGCAATACCGCCGCGCGCAACTAAGAAAGTCTCACTGATCCCCTATGCGTCCATGCCTGTAGGCGTGGATTCCCCCGCGCAACACGCATCAGTATGATCCACGCATGATCTCGCGAATTGCAGCGCTCAAGGAGGGAAATGAGAGCGACTGACCAGAAGCAGGAACACACGGGCTCGTACTATGCCGCGTCGGTAAATGAAGTTACCGACTACCCGGAGCTCGAAGGCGCCAAATCGGTGGATATCTGTGTCGTTGGCGCAGGATTCACCGGTGTTGCCACAGCCCTGACCTTGGCCGAAAGAGGATTCTCTGTAGCGCTCGTCGAAGCCAATCGTATCGGCTGGGGTGCTTCCGGCAGGAATGGTGGACAGGTGATCAACGGCATCAGTGGGCTGGAGAAGATCCGCAAGAAATACGGTGACGGCATCGACGGTATGCTGTGGGACCTCAAGTGGCGCGGCAATGACATTATTTATGAACGCGTCGAGAAGTACGGCATCGAGTGCGACCTCAAGAGCGGTTTTCTCGAAGTTGCACCGAAGCCGAAGCAGGTTGCGTACCTTGATGAGTACGCGAAGGAGAGAGAGAGGCACAATTTCCCGCATAGATACGAGATATGGGATAGGGAAAAGACCTGCGCGATGTTGGGCACCGACGCGTTTCATGGCGGCTTCATCTGCTATCGCGATGGCCATCTGCACCCGCTGAATCTCTGCATTGGTGAAGCACGCGCGGCCAGCGACCTAGGTGTGCAGATTTTCGAACAGTCGCCGGTTGTCGGAATCGAGCATGGAGATCGGCCGAAGGTCAAAACCGAGAACGGTTATATCCAGGCGGATGCCGTAGTGTTGGCGGGCAACGCCTACAGCCAGCTGGAGCCAAAGTATCTTTCCAACCTGGTCTTTCCTGCGGGAAGCTACATCATCGGCACGGAACCTCTTTCGGCGGAGGTGGTGCACCGGGTCAATCCGATGGACGTCGCTGTTTGTGACGTCAACGAGGTCGTTGACTACTATCGCCTGTCCGGTGACAAGCGCATGCTTTTTGGTGGCGCCTGTAATTACTCTGGCCGCGACCCTGTCAGCATAAAGTCGTACATCTTGCCGCGCATGCTAAAGATCTATCCAGACCTCAAAGACATTCGCATCGAATTCGAGTGGGGTGGAAAGATCGGTATCGTGTTGAATCGCATTCCCGCAGTTGGTCGTATCAACAAGAACGTCTATTACTGCCAGGGCTACTCCGGGCACGGTGTATGCGCGACTCATGTAATGGGTGAGGTTATGGCAGATGCAATAGGCGGAACGATGGAGCGATACGACCTGTTTGCCGGCATGAAGCACTTCCGGCTCCCTGGTTCACAATGGGTCGGTAACCAGATCATTGCGCTGGGCATGCTGTACTACAAAATGAAAGATAAACTTTGATCCTGACCAGTACCTGCTAGTCAAACTCAATCCAGGTTGTTTTCAGTTCGGTGTAGTCATCGAACGCGTGCATTGATTTGTCGCGGCCATTGCCACTTTGCTTGAAGCCGCCAAACGGTACAGTTACATCACCGCCGAAGTAGTTATTAATACCCATCGTTCCGACTCGAACCGCAGCTGCAACCTTGTGTGCGGTATTAATGTTGTTACTCCACACCGCACCCGCGAGGCCATAGATCGAATCGTTCGCGATCCTTACTGCCTCTTCGGCATCCTTGAAGCCAATGACCGACATGACCGGGCCAAAAATCTCCTCCTGCGCAATTCGCATAGTGTTGTTGACGCCATCAAAAATCGTCGGTTCGTGGTAACAACCACCGGAATCCTGCATGACCTGCTTGCCGCCGGCCACCAATGCGGCGCCCTCTTCCTGGCCGATGTCCACATAGTCAGCAACGGTTTTCAGTTGCCCTGAATCAATCATCGGCCCCATCGCAGTCGATGGATCCAGCGGATCGCCGGGCGCCCACTTCGTGCATTGTGCAACAACCATCTCGACGAACTTTTCTCGAATACGTTCTTCGACAATCAGGCGCGTGCCCGCCGTACACGTCTGCCCGCCGTTGTAGAACACGGCGATCGCAGCAAACGAAGCCGCTTTCTCGAGATTGGCATCCGCAAATACGATGTTGGGACTCTTACCGCCCAATTCGAGGAATGTTCGTTTCAGGTTTGATTCACCGGAATACTGCATAAGCTGCTTGCCGATTTCGGTCGAGCCTGTGAATGTCAGCCCGTCGATATCGTCGTGTAATGACAGGTGGCGACCAAGGCTACCGCCGGGGCCAGGCAGTACCTGCAACACGCCGTCCGGCAGACCCGCTTCACTGGCAAGCCCCGCGATACGCAGAGCCGACAATGGCGTGTTAGAGGCAGGCTTCAGGATGACTGAATTACCTGTCGCCAATGACGGTGCGAGTTTCCAGGCAGTCGTAGATAGTGGGAAATTCCAGGGAACGATGGCCGCAACCACGCCGAGTGGCAGCCGCTGGACCAGAGCCAGGCTGTTGGCCGGTGTCGGTGGAATCTCATCGTATACCTTGTCGATCGCCTCGCCGCTCCAGCGGATCGTACGTACCGCAGATGGCACATCGACACCGGTCGTGTCGGCGATGGGTTTGCCGACATCCAGTGACTCGAGCAGCGCAATTTCATCGGCATGGTCCTGAATGAGTTCTGCCCAGCGCACAAGGGCCATTTTGCGATCGGCCGGCGCCATGGATGACCAGACGCCGCTTTCGAACGCAGCGCGCGCAACCTTAACGGCATGATCGGCATCTTCGATGCCACAGCTCGCAACGTCGGCAAGTTTCTGCCCGTTACCCGGGTTCATCGTTGTCCGGGTCTCTCCGGACAGTGCATCCTGGTAGCGGCCGTTGATGAACGCCCGCCCTTCAATCTTGAGACTCTCCGCTTGTGTTTTCCAGTCCTGCCTTGTTTTTTCCAGCATTATTCAGTGCCTCTTATTCGCCGCCATCGGAGCTACAGTTGCTGCATTGCGCCCTGGCAACTCCGAAGTGATATCCGCAATGGGACTATACAACAAGCTGCCGGGAGCCGGCCTTACCTGGCCAGGCAGCGCGCAAACGTGTGAGCCCGCACTTCCTGAATTTAACGATTTTCGTGACCTGATTCCTTAGAACGAAGGGAACTTTGCCGCAAACTCCAGTGTGCAACTGAGTGCCCGAGGCACGAGGGAGGAGTTATGAAGAAGTTTGCTGCCTATATCATTGCTGCGCTGGGATTTGGCATCTACGGTGTTGTGACCGACGTCGATCGCGATGACAGCGGTGCGATCGTCGGCCAGGGTACTCTTGATGCATTCCAGGTTCGCCTGGGCGATTGCTTCAACGATCCGGACTTTGAAGTCGACGAGCTCTCCAGTCTGCCGGGTGTTCCTTGTACCGAACCTCACGACAACGAAGCTTTTGCCGTATTTGATCTGACTCTCTCGTCATACCCTGAATACGATATTGCCGATATCTCCGAGGCTTCCTGCGTAGACCGCTTTGAGGCCTACGTCGGCCGTGATTACGAAACATCCTCACTTGATGTAGTCACGATGTACCCGTCGCCCGAAAGTTGGGCCCAGAGCGATCGTGAAGTTGTTTGTGCGCTTTACGACATGAGCGGTTCCAAACTTGTCGGCACCGTGAAGGGTAGCTCCCTTTAACTAGGCAAAATTCGTTCTTGCTATACTCGTTCGCTGCGCGCGAACGGGATCTGCAATGAAAGGATATCGCTGGGTCGTCCTGGCCGTCATTATCCTGGCGTCCTTTATTGCCTACACACTGCGCACCAACGTCAACATCGTTGGCGAAACAATGATGCGCGACCTCGGCATGACCGAATACCAGCTCGGCCTGGTTTTCTCTGCGTTCGCAGCCGGCTATGCCCTTTTCCAGTTTCCGGGCGGCATGATAGGAGACAAGTTCGGTCCCAGGAAAACCATAACAGCGATTGCAATTGCCTGGTCCCTGCTAACCGTTATCACGGCATTGATCCCCGGATCCGACGTATGGACTGTCGGATACACGGTCGGCGCGCTCATTCTCACGCGTTTCCTCGTCGGCGCGGCAAATGGCCCGTTCTTCCCCGTAACAATCGGCGGCACCATCGAGCGCTGGTTCCCGGTCAGTCAATGGGGACTGCCTAACGGATTGTCGAGTGCAGGCCTGACCCTGGGCTCGGCAGTCACCGCACCGCTCGTTGTCTGGCTGATGCAAGACTACGGATGGAGAAACGCCCTGTTGATGGTGGCCCCGGCAGGCCTCATTGCCGCCCTGGCCTATTGGTTTCTAGTGACGGACGACCCCGCCGACCACCCAGGAATCACACAAGAAGAGCTGGACTTCATTCGCTCAGATAGACCTCCTGCAGAAGCAGACATTGAAAAGGGCGCGTGGAAGCTGGCGCTGAGAGACAAGAACGTACTTCTGATTGCGCTGAGTTACTTCTGCATGAACTATGTCTTTTACCTGTTCTTCAGTTGGTTCTTCTATTACCTCGTGAGCGTGCGCGAATTCTCCGCGAGCGATGCGGGAATGTTCACAGCTGCGCAGTGGATCCTGGGCGCAGTCGGTGCAACCGTGGGTGGATTCAGCTGCGACATGCTGGTCCGAAAACTCGGGATACGGCGTGGCACGCGCTACCAGACGATGACAGCGCTCATTCTGTCAGCCGTATTCCTGTATATCGGGGCAACATCGGCCAATGTGATGATCACGGTCGTCACACTCTGCTTCAGTTTCGGCTTCACGCAACTCACGGAAGCACCGATGTGGGTTGCCACGATGGGCGTGGCGGGCAAGCACTCGCAGGTCGCTACGGGCGTGCTGAACACGGGAGGAAATATTCCAGGCGTAATTGGCGGCTTGATGGTGCCTTTTATTGCCGGGTGGCTCGGCTGGTCTGCCGCCATCATTAGTGGCTCGCTGTTCGCGATTGTGGGCGCCCTGCTCTGGCTGTTTATTCGTGCGGATGAGCCTATCGCGGAGACGCCTGGCTCTTAGCTCTGCTCGAATACCGGGTCCCCAAGCACTGCAAAGTCCGGTGTAATTCCCAGGCCGGGCGTTTCAGGCGCCTTCGCTGCCCCTGCCTGTTTGTCATCCAGGCCACTACCGGTTTTGACACTAACGTAGGCGTTGAAATCTGTGGCGGCGAAGCGATAGTCGTCCGGCGTCGAGTGTGAAAGATGTGCGATGGCGGCGGTGATGAAATCGCTACCCCAGGTATCTTCAATGTTCATAGGAATGCCGAGACTGACACAGACATCGCGAGCGATCTTCGCTTTGGTCAGGCCACCGAATTTGGAGATTTTCAGATTGATCGCGTCCATGGCACCGTCCTGATGCGCCCGGATCAGCATCTGCAATGAATCGATATTCTCATCCAGGATAAATGGCAATGCGGTACGGCGCCGGATCGTCAGGCTGTGCTCATACGACACGCAGGGTTGCTCGATGTAAACATCGACATCGCTCACCGCATTGACGACGCGCGCAGCATCGTCGATGCGCCAGCCCGTGTTCGCGTCGGCAACAAGGATTTCGTCATCGGCAAGTATCGATCGAACCGCACGTATCCGTTCAATGTCTTCGAGCGGATCGCCGCCAACCTTGAGTTGGAACTTCGAATAGCCCTGACCGCGATACTGCTCGACATTCGCGGCCATCTCGGCCGGATCCCGCATGCTGATCGCCCGGTAGAGCTTAAAACTCTCACCTTGTCGCCCACCCATCAGATCGCAAATCGGCTTGCCGGTGGCATGTCCCAACAGGTCCCAGCATGCCATGTCGATGGCTGACTTGGCGTAGGGGTGGCCGTTCAAAACAGTATCCATGAGTGCATTGATGCGACCAACGGCCGTCGGATCCTCGCCAATCAGGTGCGGTGCGAGCTCCGCTACACCGGCACGGGTGCCGAGGGCAAAGGCAGGCAGGTAGGCCGAGCCGAGCGGGGTATTTTCGCCATAGCCACAAATACCTTCATCCGTCAGCAACTCGACAATCGTCGAATCAAAGGTCTCGACATAGTGTTTGCCGCCCGCCCAAGTGTAGCGCCCTTCGATGAGGGGAAGATCGACCTGGTAGGCCCTGATTGCCGTAATTTTCATGATTTGGCTAGTCCCATTTCAACGCCGCAGCGAGGTTTTTGCCGTCTGATTCTGACATACCACACAATGGTGGTCGCACATTTGCCCACCGCGCATCACCGGTCTGCATCGCCAATAGACGTTTTTGTGCCGGAATGGGTGCGTGCTCCTGGATCGTAAGGCGCGTCTGTCGCACCGCCTCATGTGCCTTTCGTGCCGCGTCGATGTCACCCTGATCGAAGAGCTCGACCACCCCGGCGATCGCCTTGGCATTGACGTTTGCCGTTGCCGTTATGCATCCAGGGCCACCGAGTTGCAGCGCGTCGATTAACGGCAACTCCGATCCCGGATAGACAACCAGGCCATCGATCTCGAACAGCCTCTGCGTGTTCTCCCAATCGCCCGAGCTGTCTTTGATACCGATGATTTGCTCGGGAAAGTCGCCATGAAGTCGCGCAGTTAGCGACGGCGGAATACCGACGATCGCGATCGGTGGGATGTGGTAAAGAAAAACCCGGGCATCCGAGCCAATCGCCTTAAGCAGCTCTGCAAAATATCGGTACAGACCGTCTTCATTGACCGCCTTGAAATAGAACGGCGGCAAGGTCATGACAGCGGGACAACCGAGGTCCAGGCACGCTCGCGAAAGGCGTGCGGTATCGGCAATATTGGATAGCCCGGTTCCTGGTATCAGCCTGGCCGGCTCAATGCCGGCCTTCACGAGGGCACCGAGTGCCCGGATGCGCTCATCAATTCCGACCGACAAGGCCTCACCGGTGGTGCCGAACGGAGCGAGCCCTGCACAGCCTTGGTCAAGCAGACGATTTGCAAGGTCGATATAGAGATCGGTCGCAATCGACAAATCGTTATTGAATGGCGTCAGTATGGGCGCGATCACACCGCGCATCGGCTCAAATGTCACTCCGGTATCTCCTCGTTAGTCGCTCGGGAGAGATCAGCATCGATTGACCGCCCGGCCAGATAATAGTGTAGCGCGGCCCAGGGCCCCATGATGATAACGGTGAGCATCAGACTGTAACGCAATGAATCGTTACCAAAGTACGGCGCGAGATTGTCACTGAGGGCCCCAACGACAAGTGGCCCAAGACCGAGGCCGATCAGGTTCAGTATGAGCAACATGATGGCCGATGCAACGCCACGCATGCGCAGTGGCACAAGACTCTGCGTCTGGGCCAGTACCGGCGCAAGATAGAAATTCGAGATCGCAGCAGGAATGATAAACAAGAGCAGGCTCGAGTGAGCCGTGGGTGCGAGATAAACACCCAGCGACATCAGCGCCGCGATCACCTGCGACAAAGCAATGAACCAAAGCGCGTTTCGTTGTCGTGCCCGGCCAAAGTAGTCTGCAAAAAAGCCGCCTGTGAAAAATCCGAAGCCCCCTGCGAAGCCGAGAATCAGGCCGAGCCAGATACCCAGGGACACGATCTGCATTTCGTAGCTGCGGATGATAAAACTCGGAAAGAAACTGATCACCGAGTATCCGACGAACGAAGAAAAGCCTGCCGCAACCGCCATATGCACGAACGAGCGACGCAGGAAAAGGTAACGGAATACCTCGAGCAGCGGTGGATGTTTCCCGCTGTCCTGCCGATTCTCCGACATCCCCCTGGCTGGCTCGACAACGGTGGTGCGAACGATGATGGCGAGCAGTACGCCGGGAACACCTACGATCAGGAATGCTTCGCGCCAGCCGATGTTCTCAACAACCCAGCCACCGGCGATATACGCCAGCATGATGCCGGCCGATATGCCGAGCGTGTAGAAGCCCATTGCTGTGGAGCGTTGCTCGGGAGGATATAAATCCGAGATCATCGAGTGCGCTGCCGGGCTGCACCCCGCCTCCCCAACACCGACGCCAACGCGCGCAAGACCGAGTTGCCAGATATTCGTCGCAAACCCCGACAACGCGGTCATACCACTCCATACAGCAAGGGCTACGGCGATCAGGTTACGGCGATTCCAGCGGTCCGCAAGCAACGCGATCGGCACACCGAGCGTGGCGTAGAACAATGCAAATGCCGTACCGGCCAGGAGGCCGAGAATCGTATCGCTGACGAGAAATTCGTCGCGGATTGCGGGCAGAAGGATGGCGAGTATTTGCCGGTCGACAAAATTGAACATGTAAACGACGGCCAGCACGACCATCACATAGCGCCGCGCCAAGGGCGAAACTGTCGCGTCATTTGCTGTCTGCAAGCTGAGTTTCTCCGTTGCCGCTGTTGGAATGATAAATCGAAAGCAACGCGACGCAACTGCATGCAAGGCCGGCTACTACCACGACGTCCTGCAGGCCCCAGATGCTGGCCGCGGCGCCGACAACCAGGCTGCCAAGCGCTGTGCCACCGAAAGCGATGACACCCCACAAACTGCTGACGCGCCCACGAACCTCGTCGTCAACCAGCGTTTGAATCAGTATTTGCGAACCGACACCGCACATCGAGAGAATAACACCCAAAGCCGTGACGATTGCCACGCCTATCCAGAAGTCACCGAGCGCACCCAGGAACGCGATAAGCACACCAGCCAGGACCACCGCGCCACGGATGACTGCGACGCTCAACCAACTGACACCTCTCGACAGGATCAGACCCGCGACTACCGCACCGGCGCCTATCGACGATGTCAGCGTTGCGAGACCGGCGCTGCCGCGCTCGAATACTGCGTCTGCGAATACCGGCATCATCTCGAGTGCGCCACGTCCGAAAACCGAGGCCACGGCAACGACAACCAACAAAGCCCGAATGCGAGCGTGACCCAGCACGTAGCTCACGCCCTCACGCATTTCATGCCACACATGACGTCTGCGTTGCTTCTTTTCCGGGGATGGATTGAGTCTCACGATGATCATCACCGCGATCAACGCAATGTAGGAAACGCCATTGACCACAAAGGCGGAAGCGACCCCGTAAGTCGTAATCACAAATCCGGCAATCGCAGGCCCGACAAACCGGGAGACATTGAAAGAGATCGACGTGATGGCAATGGCGCTTTCGAGCTGCCCTTTTTCCACCAGGTTGGGTACGAGGGACATGCGCACCGGCATGTGCGCACCATCCAGCGTACCCTGCATGAGCGACAGCATTGTCAGTACAAGGATGTCGACCTGCCCGAGCAATGCGAGTAGCCCGAGCAATAACATGTTGAGCACACTCATTGAGTTGATAAACAGGGATGCTGCGCGGCGATCGAAGCGATCGGCAAGTACACCAAAGATCGGACCGAACACGACGGCTGGTGCGAACTGTGAAAACGCGACCACACCGACCCAGAACTCGGATCCCGATAGCTGCCACGCGTACCAGCCCAGGGCAACCCGGTAAATCCAGAGTCCGTGGAGGGATATCGTATTACCCGTCAGGTAGATCAGGTAATTGCGATTCGTGATGGCAGATTTGGTCACGACGCATCATAGCATCGTGCCAGGCAAAGCTAATTTCGAACGAACAAGTTCTTGATGATGTGTCCTGCGATATTGGGATTCTCGCGCAAGCGGCGAATCGAGTAGTGGTACCAGAGTTCTCCAAACGGCACGTACACGCGGAGCGAGTGGCCACTCGCGACAAGTCGCTTACGAAGGCGCTCGGTTACACCGAGCAGCATCTGGAATTCGTACTGGTCTTTCTCAATGCCCAGTCGCTTGATTGATGCTTCCGCGCGCTCAACGAGGATCGGGTCGTGCGTCGCGATTCCGACTCGTGCCCCACCCTCCAACAGCTGATCCAGCAATTCACTGTAGGAATCGCGGATGTCATCGGGGTCCGTGAAGGCGATCTCCTCGGGCTCGATATAAATGCCTTTGCACAAGCGAATATCGGTCGGCCCGTCCGCCAACAGGTCGGCGACGTCCTGCTTGCTGCGACGAAGAGCGGACTGGATGACTGCACCGACCCGGTCGTAGTCCCGCCGCATCTCGCGATAGATATCGAGGGTGATCGAGGTGACGCTCGAGTCTTCCATGTCGATGCGCACGAAATTACCGTGGTCACGCGTGGTCTTCAGCACTTCGTGCATCGCCGCCCTGCAGCCATCCACATCGAACCGCAGACCCAGTTCCGAGAGTTTGACTGAGATGCCGCATTGCAGGGCATTGTCTCGGATGCCATCGAGCGCCTCGCGGTACAGCTGCAGCGCAGCGCTAACCTGCTCCGAATTCGTAATGTCCTCACCAAGCACGTCGATCGTGCCGGTACAGCCGACTTTATTGAGTTCCCGCACCGTTCGATACGCGTCATCGAGATGCGTACCTGCGATATAACGACGCGAAAACCGCCAAATCAGCGCGCGCGGCATCATTGGCATCATGCCGATCAGTAATCTGTGAATCGGGTTAGCTGGCATCAAACGACTCCACCGTTTGCCCCTTTGCGATCACAGTTTCTGCAACAAGGCATCTTCTGTCTGTCCGCATATACCGATATAGTCTGTGCCATGGCGAACATACTAATAACCTACTCCACCACGGATGGTCACACACGCGGTATTTGTGAACACCTGAAAAAACGTGTGGCCGAACAGCATGACGTGGTTTTGTCCGCAATGGACGACAATCCGGGCATCGATCTCACACCGTTCGACAAGGTGGTCATCGGCGCCAGTATCCGTTACGGCAAGCATCAGCAGCAGGTACTGGACTTCATCGAGCGCAACCAGGTGGAACTTGAAAGCAAACCAAACGCGTTTTTCTCGGTGAATGTCGTTGCGCGCAAACCCGAGAAAAACACGCCCGAGACCAACCCCTACCTGCAGAAATTTCTGAAGAAAATCGCGTGGAAGCCAGACAATCTGGCTGTTTTCGCCGGAAAAATTGACTACCCGAGGTACGGTTTCGTCGACAAGCACATGATTCGTTTCATCATGTGGATGACCAAGGGGCCGACGGATCTGACCGCCACAATCGAGTTCACCGACTGGAACAAAGTCGACGAATTTGGTGAACTCATTTCCCGAATGTAATCAGGCTTTGCTGCTCGCCGTTTTGAGGATGAGCTTCTCGATACCGAACAGGACCAGTCCGACCGCCAACAGGCCCGCAACAAACTTCCAGGACTCGGCCGACGAATACGAGGCCATCCAGACGCACAGTCCCAGTGCCAGCACCGGAATCGTGTAGCCACCCCAAAGTTTGAACGCAGTAGCAACGACCTCTCGGTCGGCTCGTTTCTTGATTATCGGCAGGGCCGCGATGGACACGCTGTAGACAATGAGTCGGGTCAGTGACGAGGCAATAGCGAGCTTCACGAACGACCCGGACAAGGCGATGGCTATCGAAATGCCACCGAGAAAAATAATCGAATGAGCAGGTGACGAGTATTTCTCATGAATCGCTCCGAACCACTGCGGCAACAGGCGTTGCTCCGCCATCGACAAGGTTAGTCGCGACCCGCTCAACACTGAGCACGCCAGGTTGCCGCCGATCGAGAAAACGGCAGTTATTGCAATCACGATCGCCCCTGCAGGACCGACAATTTTGCGCGCAACATCTGCGAGCGTCGCACCACTATCGAGAGCATCGGGAAGTACGGCAACGTAGACCAGCATGATCAGGAAGTAGAGCGTCGTGATGAGCAAGACGGTTTTGACCATTGCGTTCGGAATCGTGCGCCTCGGGTTCTGCGTCTCACCTGCTGTCATCAATATCGACTCAAAACCGATGAAAGCATAGAACAGCAGCAGCATCGTGCCACCCGGGTCGTCGATAGTCGGCAGCGAATCGGGAAATAGCAGATCGACACTGACAAACTGCATGCCAAGCAAAATCAGCATCAGCAACGGAATCACTTTGAAGAAGGTAAATATCCCCAATGTGCGAATGCCGTCTTTTACGCCAAGCACGTTGATCAATGTCAGGCCACTGATAACGACAATCACCACCACGGAATGGCCCATCGCGGTGTCGAACCACGCCCAGACCGAACCAAGATACAACGCCATCGCGTGTGAGTTAGCCGATATGGATGCAATGCGGCTGACATAGTAAATCCAGCTCGTGCCAAAACCGACGATCGGACCAAATGCTGTCGTCGAATACAGTGCCGGCCCACCGGAGTCCCTGAAGTAACTACCGAGCTCCGCAAATGCCAGCACGACGAGAATGATCAACAAGCCTGCAGCTACGAACAGCCACGGACTCAGTAAACCTGCTCGGCCGGCGACGGCGGACGGAAGTGCGAAAATACCCGCACCAATCATGCCGTTGAGTACCAGGAAGGCGCCACCTATCGTGCCGATGCCGCGGATCAGTTGAGCTTTTTGGGTTGTCACCGAATCAATAAACCGTATGACCTGCCGATCGACAGATCATACAGGTTGATTCGCGTCTAGCGAGCGACAGCAGCCAGATTCAGAAGTGCCGGCACGTCGCTTGGCTTGTACAGGTCGATCTGCGAAAACGCGACCGGGTTCAGTGGCTGCGCAGTGATTACGAGGGTCGACTTGCCCGCAAGAAATTCTTTGTACGGGTCGATCATGTACTGGTCGAACTCAATACCATACAGGTCGCCAAAAAATTCGAAGGACTCAATCTGGGCACGCATGGTCTCAACGGGTGTCAGTCCGCGCTGTTCACAGTATTTCAGGACGCGCCCATTCAACGAACGGTCTGTAAACTCGATGTGCATGTTACTTAGCCGCGGCTGGGAAGACGCACCCTTCATCATCTCGGCAACCATGTTGCCCGCAAGTGCGACGCTGGCGTCCATGTCCCACATGTCATCCATTCTGACCTGCATGTCGAATGAGAAGCGAGAATCTTCGTCGCGAATACTCATGTACATCGACATGATCTGATCTTCGTAGCCAAGCGCTGACAACGCGGCAGGCGAAAATCCGTATCTGCCGGTACATTCTGCAGCCGCACTATCCGCATTTTCTGCGTCCCGTGCGACCAGCGAGAATTCGTAGAAATCCTTGTAATAGTCAGCATTCGCTGGAATTCGCATGCCTTCGACGAGGAAGCCAATCTGCTCGGGCATCCCGTCCGGTCCCATTGAGGACAGATCGCTAAGCGAGATCAGCGACAGGAAGCTTGGCGTGTCAATACCGATGCGGTCGATGGTGAGGTCATCTGAGTAACCATCCATACGAATTCTGACACCGTCTACCGTCAGCTCACCTGACAGCGTTGAGCCGATACCGTCGTATTCGACATTGGCGTATGGCGACATCATCAGGACCGCCATATCCATGGCATCGCTGACCTCGCTGTGGAGATAAATCTTCGCGCCACCGTAGCCGAGGGCACCGATTAAAATTGCCCAAATAATAAAATTCTTCATCCGCTGGACCCGTTTTCCGCATTGACCCGATATCTGCGGACATGGTGACGAAGAACAGGCGGTGACGGAACAGAGTCCGTCACAGATTTAACAAAAGTCGGCGAATATCGGAACGTCACCATTGCTAGAATACACTTGGCTATGGACGACCAACTAAAAAACGAGATCACGCGCAACGTGGAACTCGCTCTGCGCGAAGACGTAGGTGATGGCGATGTCACAGGTCAGCTGGTCGATGAGGCGAAGACCATTGACGCCAGCATCATGACGCGCGAACGCATGACAATGGCGGGGCAACCCTGGGTAAACGAGGTATGTCGCCAGGTTGATCCGTCCATCGAGCTGCATTGGCGTTGCAGTGATGGAGACAGCGTCGATGCAAACACGGTGCTGTGCGACTTAAGCGGTCCCGCGCGCTCCCTGCTCACCGCCGAGCGAACGGCGCTGAACTTCCTGCAATTGTTGTCCGCAACGGCAACAACAACGGCCCGGTACGTGGCAAAGACCGCGGGAACCGATTGCCGCTTGCTGGATACGCGCAAGACGATTCCCGGGCTAAGGCTCGCGCAAAAGTACGCGGTTCGCTGCGGCGGAGGTCACAATCACCGTGTCGGTCTTTACGACGCTATCCTCATCAAGGAAAACCACATTCTGAGCGCCGGCGGAATTGGCGCGGCGGTCAGCGCCGCGCACGAGATGCAGCCGGGCATGCCCGTTGAGGTCGAAGTGGAATCGCTGGATGAGCTACGGGAGGCGCTGGCCGCGAAGGCTGATCGCATGTTGCTGGACAACTTCCCGATCGATGTACTCAATAAAGCCGTCGCGGTGAATCGTGACGAAGGCAAGCCGCCTGCGGAACTCGAAGCATCAGGCGGCATGACACTCAGCGAGATCGCTGCGGTTGCCGCCACGGGTGTCGACTACATTTCGGTTGGTGCGCTGACCAAAAATATCAGTGCGGTCGACCTGTCAATGCGATTTAAATAGTCGAGTCAAATAGCGATCATGCGCTCGACCGCCTTGCGTGCGCCGACCGCAACGGCGGTGTCGATCTCAACGCGCGGCTCGAGTGTGTCGAGTGCGTCATAAATATTGGCCAGCGTGATGCGCTTCATGTGCGGACACAGATTGCAGGGCCGGATGAACTCGACATCAGTGATGTCGGCCGCAACGTTGTCGCTCATCGAACATTCGGTGACCATCAGCACGCGCCTCGGCTTCTCGGTCTGAACGAAAGCCTGCATCTGTGCTGTTGAACCAACGAAGTCTGACGCTTCAAGCACATCAGGTGGGCATTCGGGATGGGCGATAATGGTTAATCCGTCGTAATCCTTCCGGTACTGATCGAGCTGCGCTCCGGTGAAGCGTTCATGCACTTCACAATGCCCTTGCCAGGAGATGATTTTCACATCGGTCTGCTGGGCAACGTAGTTGGCAAGATACTCGTCCGGCAGGAAGATGACCTGGTCCACACCAAGCGACTCGACGACCTCGACAGCATTACCCGAAGTGCAGCAGATGTCCGACTCTGCTTTTACTTCGGCTGACGTATTGACGTAAGTGACCACGGGCGTATTCGGATGCTGCTTGCGCATTTTCTGGATGTCCGCCGCCGTAATTGAATCGGCCAGCGAGCACCCTGCCCGTTCATCCGGTATCAATACGATCTTGTCCGGGTTCAGCAGCTTGGCAGTTTCCGCCATGAAATGGACTCCGGCGACCACGATGACGTCCGCGTCGGTCTCGACGGCCTGTCTTGCCAACGCGAGCGAGTCGCCGGTTATATCGGCGACACAGTGAAAGATCTCCGGCGTCTGGTAGTTATGCGCGAGTATTACAGCATTGCGCTGTTTCTTGAGCTCGTTGATCGCGGCGACATACGGTGCATGTACAGGCCATTCAACATCGGGAATGACGGTTTTGACGCGCTCGTAAAACTGCGCTGTGCTCTTGAGAGCCGCAGGAACATTGGGTGTGGGTAGCATGGGTCACCTGATTGCCACTAAAGCTAACGTTTGAAACTAATTATGCTCAATGTGAGCATATTCGATATACTCGCAAAGAGCATAATAGGTGTCAAGCCATGAAGCCGGGTCCCGAACAAACCATCATCAATCTCACAGCCGTGATCGTCGCCGTCACGGACGACCAGCCACGTGTGCTCATCGTGGACCAGGATGGCGAGGGCCTGCCGAATGGTCCTTTCGACCCGCTCAAACACGACAGTCTCGAAAGTGGCCTGCGGCAATGGGTCGAGGCGCAGACAGGGCTGGACCTCTATTACGTCGAGCAGCTGTATACCTTCGGCAACCGCAATCGCGACCCAGGCGAGATACTCGGTGGCCCGCGCGTGGTGTCGGTGGCCTATATGGCGTTGACGCACGAGGATGCCGTGGACGCGCCGAACGCCGAATGGCGTGACTGGTACAGTTTCCTGCCCTGGGAGGACTGGCGCCTGGGGCGGCCGACCCTGATCGAGAAACAGATTGAGCCTGACCTGGACCGGTGGGTCAGGAGGTCGCAAAGTGAGTCCCGCCGGCGGCAGCGTCGCGACCGCGTCAACGTAACTTTCGGTCCTGGTGCCGCATCAGACATGGATGCCGTTTTGTCGCTCGAGCGTTTCGAACTGCTGTATGACGCAGAACTCGTAACCGAGTCCCTGCGCGACAGAAGCATTAACCGCGAAGTTGCAGACGGCATGGGTAATGAACTCGTCTCCGACCATCGCCGCATCCTGGCCTCGGCGCTGGGGCGCCTGCGTGGAAAACTCGCCTATCGTCCGGTTGTGTTCGAATTACTGCCTGGCGAATTCACACTGCTGCAGCTGCAGCGCGTCGTCGAAGCGCTGAGTGGCGCCAAGCTTCACAAGCAGAATTTCCGGCGACTCGTCACCGCTGCCGATCTCGTCGAGCCTATAGGGCGCACGAGCAAGATTGGAAAGGGGCGCCCCGCCGAACTGTTTCGATTCCGGCGTGAGGTACTGGGCGAGACGCAGACCATCGGTCTGTCACGGCCGATCATGCGTGACGTCGACGCCTGATCACTTTGCTAGAATCCCCCAATGGCGAAAAAACTGAAAAATGAAAAAGGCCTGCTGCGCGAAGCGCTGCAGATGATCATGGACGACGCAACGAAACGCGGGATTGTCGAATTTGAGGCAACCGATTCGCAGGATCTGAAAATCGAGTACGCGTATCGCCTGCTGGTGCATGACAAAGGAATTGCCCCGCTGCCGCGTGGCCAGGAATCGTTACCGAACATCCGGCATCGGCTGGCAATGTGGGTGACGCACAAACTACCGAGCGATCACGAACTCCTGAAGTAGTTGATGAGAAAACAGGTAATAATTGCTGATCGTGACTTTTATTAACCCGATGGAATCCGTGTATGTCGCAAGATAACGATCAAGACGATGTTGTCCTCTCCGAACTCGCCGACAATGAACTGATCGAACAAATGTTCGACGATTTGTACGACGGCCTGGCTGAGGAAATCGCCGAAGGCACGCAAATCCTTCTCGACCGTGGCTGGGACGCGAAGCAGGTTCTGGACGATGCCCTGGTTGGCGGCATGAATATCGTGGGTGAAGACTTTCGTGACGGCATCCTGTTCGTTCCGGAAGTGCTTCTCGCTGCGAATGCGATGAAAGCCGGAATGGCACTTCTGAAACCCATTTTGTCCGAGACCGGCGCCGAACCCGTTGGCAAACTCGTCATAGGCACGGTTAAGGGTGATATTCACGATATTGGCAAGAACCTGGTCGGCATGATGATGGAAGGCGCCGGCTTCGAAGTTATCGATCTGGGTATCAACACAGATGCGGAAACCTATATCGCTGCGCTTAAGGAACACCGACCGAATATTCTCGGCATGTCAGCGCTGCTTACAACGACCATGCCGTACATGAAGGTCGTCATCGACACACTCGTCGAACAAGGCTTGCGCGATGATTTCATCGTGATGGTCGGTGGCGCTCCACTGAACGAAGAGTTTGGCCAGGCCGTCGGAGCCGATGCCTATTGCCGGGACGCAGCGACGGCTGTCGAGGTCGCCAAGAAGCTGATTCTCGAGCAACGGGCTTCATGACCAGGCGTGGCCATCGTCAAAAGAGAATAGCGAACCAGATTCGCCAGCTACCGTGGCGCGAAGTCAGCAATAACTACACGCCTGTTGAAATTCTAAGCTCTGACCAGATCGAGATCATCATCGAGACAGCTCTCGACGTGCTCTCGTCGCAAGGCATGCGATTTCTCGAGCCGTCCAGTCGCGACACCCTGCGTAAGGCCGGGGCAGACGTCGACGACAGCACGCAAATGGTGCGCCTTGACCCTGCACTTGTGCGCGAGAAACTCGCGCTCGCGCCTGCCGATTTCGGCCTACGCGCGAGAAACCCCGAGCATAATCTCATGATTGGTGGTAACCGCATTGTCTTCACCTCGGTGGGTGGGCCGGCCTTTTGCAGCGACCTGGAAAGAGGTCGCCGTCCAGGCAACTACGAAGAGATGTGCGACTACCTGCGCATTGTGCAGAGCCTCAACATTGTCCACCAGGAAGGCGGTGGTGCATTTGAGGCAATGGACCTGCCAGCCCGGACGCGCCACCTCGACCTCTATCTTGCCCAGCATCGTCTGCTTGATAAGAACTGCCAGGCCTATGCACTGGGTCGCGAACGCACCGTCGATGCCATCGAGATGGCATGCATAGCGCTTGGTGCAGGTCGCGAAGAATTGGCACAGCACCCCGCCCTGCTCGCGATCATCAATACGAATTCACCGATGCAACTCGACATTCCGATGACCGAAGCGGTAACTGAACTTGCCGGTGCTGGCCAGGTCTGCTGCATCACACCGTTTACGCTGGCCGGTTCGATGAGTCCTGCGACCCTGGCCGGCACACTAATGCAACAGACAGCTGAAGTACTCGCTGTCGCGACATTCGCACAGATCGTCAGGCCCGGCGCACCGATCCTGTACGGCAGCTTCGCATCAAATGTCGACATGCGTAGTGGCGCGCCGGCACTCGGTACGCCTGAATACACCAAGTGTGCCCAGGCAAGCGGGCAGATCGCCCGCCGCCTTGGCCTGCCATTCCGTTCGAGCAATACGACGGTATCGAACTGTGTCGATGCGCAAGCCGCGTTCGAGAGCCAGATGTCGCTCTGGGGCTCCGTGATGGGACATGCAAACCTCGTTAACCATGCAGCCGGATGGCTTGAAGGTGGCTTGACTGCATCCTTCGAGAAACTCATCGTGGACGCCGAGATGTTGCAGATGATTGCCGAGTACCTGCGCCCGATAGACGTCAACGACGATGAACTCGCCGTAGAAGCGATCGCCGAGGTTGGGCCCGGCGGTCATCATTTTGGCACCAGCCATACGCTCGCACGGTACGAATCCGCGTTTTACTCGCCGATTCTATCCGACCGCCAGAACTTCGAGAGCTGGCAGGAAGCCGGGAGTGAGGACATTGCTGTGCGTGCCAATGCCATCTGGAAGCAACTGCTGAATGAATACGAGCAACCGCCCCTCGACCCTGCCATTGAGGAGGAACTGGTTGCCTACGCGGACAAACGCCGGCCGACACTCTTGGCCGAAGCAAGCTGACTACAACGAGTAATTCGATGCGACCGACACTGAATATCCTGTCTGATGAACTAATTATCGAGATCCTGACTGAGGCCAAGCGCATTATGGCCGAGACAGGCATCGAGGTACGTGGCGAGAATATGCGCCAGCGACTGCTTGACCACGGCCTCAAAACCGATGACAAGGGGCGTGTCCTGTTCACACCTGACGTCGTCGACGCGGCAATTGCGAGCACGCCAAAATCATTCACGCTGTATGACCGCGACGGTCATCCCTACACGGAAATTGGCGGTAACAACGTGCACTACGTACCGGGCTCCAGTGGACTTAAGATCCAGGACCATCGGAGCGGCGAAACGCGACTGTCGAATTCGACCGACTTCATCGAGTACGCACGCCTGTGCGACGGTCTCGAACACATTGCCTACCTCGCGACGGCATTCTCAACCAACAAGGACATTGAATCACAGGTGTCAGACGCGTGGCGTCTTTACATGACATTGACAACGTCGAAGAAACCGGTGGTCACGGGCGCATTCTCTGAGCACGGCGTGCCGCGCATGGTCGAGATGCAACAGATGTTCCGAGATGACCGCGCGGACCTCATCGCAAGACCTATGTCGATCTTCACAATAACGGCCACCGGCAACTTCCGTTACGGCGAGGACTCCTGCCAGAACATGCTCGACTGCGTTGAGGCCGGCATACCGATCGAAATCGTCCCGGTCACGCTTATGGGGTTGATTGCGCCCGTGACGCTCGTCGGCGCGCTCGTATTCCATTGCGTCGATGTGTTGACCGGTCTCACAATGGCGCAGATCGTGCGCCCCGGAGCACCCTTGCTGTTTGGTGGCGCACCCGCGACCTTCCATATGAAGGCAGCCAGTTCGCCCATGGCGGCTATTGAGGCGCAACACCTGAACGTTGCTTATGTTGCGATCGCCAAGTCACTCAGTCTTCCAACACAGGCCTACATGGCACTCAGCGACGGCAAGTTTCTTGACGCACAGGGTGGCGGCGAAACCTTCAGCAGCGCCTTGCTGGCTGCAATTGCCGGGGTTAACTCCGTTTCCGGCCCGGGGATGCTCGATTTCGTCCTGACTTTCAGTCTGCCGAAACTGGTTTTCGACAATGAAGTCTGCGGCCAATCGCTACACTTCGTACGCGAACTCGAAGTCCAGGATGACCTGCCAACATCACAACTCGTCGCCGACCTGATGCGCGACGATCACCTGATCACATCACCGCACACATTGGAAAAGTGGCCGAATGAACTGTACCTGACCGACCCGGTTATCGATCGCGCCAACCGCGAGACCTGGGAGGAGACAGGTTCCAGGAGTCTTTACGACCGTGCTTGTGAGCAGGTTGAAGAACGGCTGGCAAATTACACGCCTATCGAAACCGACGCGGCGATCGACACCGCGATGCGGCAACTCATCATGGATGGATTCGAGAAACAGGAAAGTCTGCCCGACCTGCCACCTCCGCCCGAACCGAAGGCACCAAAAGCAGTGCCAGGCCGCCGCGGTCGTGCCGGCCGCAGGCGCCGCAACTAGTCTGTAGGCGCTGCACGGCGTCGACGGCGGCGGCGCCCCGATTCGCCTGCCTCGACTACTTTCGCCGCCGGCTTGGTGACAGACGCGAACAACAGGGGAAACGTATCTGTCTTGTTCGGCAAAGCCATCGCGTCGACAAAATACTCCTGGAACTTCGGCTCGATCGCGGTTTCGATCTTCTCGACTTCACGTACGACCTTCTCAATCTCGCGGCGTGCCGCGACGTTGAGCAAGGCAATTCGTGCACCCGTGCCTGCCGCGTTGCCGGCAGAATTAACTTTCGCAAGGTCACAGTCAGGAATCAGCCCGAGTAGCATCGCGTACCTGGGGTCGATATGGCTGCCGAATGCTCCCGCAAGACGAATTCGATCGACGGACTCTATGCCGGCACGGTCCAGCAATAACTTCACGCCTGCGTAGAGGGCCGCCTTGGCCAGTTGAATCTGCCGCACATCGTTTTGCGTCACAACAATGCGCTGTTGACCGTCGTGCAGGAGGAAGGACCAGGTGCGATCGTCGGCAATCAGCCGATCGCTGCGGTTTGAGAGCGACCCATCGACCACGCCGTCTTCAGTAACCACACCACTCAGGTACATTTCGGCGACAGCCTCGATAATTCCCGAACCGCAAATTCCGGTGACGCCAAATGCCTCGATCGATTCTTCGAACCCCGGATCGTCTGACCAGAGCTCGGAGCCAATGACACTGAAACGAACATCAAGCGATTCTGCATCCACTCGTACGCGCTCGATTGCGCCCGGCGCCGCGCGCTGACCGCAACTTATTTGTGCGCCCTCGAAAGCCGGGCCTGTCGGGCTCGAACAGGCGAACAGCCGGTCTTTGTTGCCGATGACGATTTCAGCGTTTGTCCCAACATCAACGACGAGCGACACCTCATCGAGCAGGTAAGGTTCTTCGGACAGGATCATCGCCGCGGCATCTGCGCCCACATGTCCGGCGATACACGGCAATACATATACGCGGGCACCATCATTGACGCCCAAATCGAGCTCTGACGCCGTGAGATTGAGCGCAGCGTCCGTCGCCAGTGCGAACGGCGCGCTGCCGAGTTCGACCGGGCTGATACCGAGAAAAAGGTGATGCATGATCGGATTACCGGCGATCGTCACGTCGACAATCTCGTCGATTTCGACGTCGGCTTCGAGTGATACATCGCGGATCAGGTCGTTGATACCGTTACGCACGGCGGCGGTCAGCTCAACCGTACCTTCCGGGTGCATCATCACGTAGGAAACCCGACTCATCAGGTCCTCGCCAAAGCGAATCTGTGGATTCATCATGCCACCGGTCGCAACGACGTCGCCGCTGGTCAGGTTGCACAGGTGGGCGGCAATTGTCGTCGACCCGATATCGATTGCGATGCCGTAGCCGTCGCGTTTGAACCCTGGCCAGATCGCGATGATACGGCTGCTGTCATGCACAGCAACAGTTGCGCACCAGTCCCCCTTGCGCAGGGCCACCTGTATGTGGGGAAGAATCGACGCATCGACGTCCAGGCCGGTCAATTCCCATGACGCCTCTAGTGCCTGCAGCAGTCTTTGCACGTCGCCCCTCGGGTCGTGCATATCCGCTTCCTGCACCTCGACGTAGTGCAGGTGCACGCCGGTATCGAGCGTGATATCGCGATGCTCTGCGTCTTTACGCACGACCTGCCGATGCATCTGGCTCTCGGCCGGGACATCGATCACCAGATCACCCTGGATCTGTGCCTGGCAACTCAGTCGGCGCCCCTCGGCCAACGGTTTCAATTTGCGGCGCCGGCTGTAACGGGTCTCCACATCGCCGATCGGCGTCAGGTTTTCCGCCAGGGAGTGAATTGCGTGTTTGGTAAAGTCGCCTTCGGCACAGGTGACCTGGCAACGACCACAGAGCCCACGACCACCGCAGACCGAGTCGACGTCAACGCCGAGACTGCGTGCCGCGTCGAGCACAGGAGTGCCAGGCGGGAAACTGCCCCGCTTGCCCGACGGTGTAAATACGACCCTGGCGTCTTTCGTTGCCATTTTATCCACGGCGACGTCGGCGGCGGCCGCCCCGAACGCGCGCTTCGCCATCAGCGCTCGGCTCGCGATACTTCGCAATCCACTTCCTGCAGTCCGGGTCGTTCCCCATCATGACATCGGCACCGAGC
>Ga0316201_10000275_pt1 | contig 26994 bp, 23 predicted proteins | sample CS6wburrow_MG_FD_204516 | JGI IMG/M metagenome (GOLD analysis project Ga0316201, IMG submission 204516) | Coastal sediment microbial communities from Delaware Bay, Delaware, United States - CS-6 worm burrow | ecosystem: Environmental > Aquatic > Marine > Coastal > Sediment | place: USA... | reverse complement strand
AATTGCAAGATGCCGTAGATCAGCGCCTCAGCGGTCGGCGGACAGCCGGGCACGTAGACGTCGACCGGAACCACGCGGTCGCAGCCGCGAGTGACCGAGTAGGCATAGTGATAGTAGCCGCCGCCGTTCGCGCAGGAACCCATCGAGATGACCCACTTGGGGTTCGGCATCTGGTCGTAGACTTTGCGCAACGCCGGCGCCATCTTGTTCGTCAGTGTGCCGGCCACGATCATCACGTCGGACTGCCGGGGACTGGGCCGAAAAACCACGCCAAAGCGGTCGAGGTCGTAACGGGAGGCTCCGGCCTGCATCATCTCCACCGCGCAGCACGCCAGCCCGAAGGTCATCGGCCACATCGAACCGGTTCTCGCCCAGTTGACGAGCGCGTCCACCGTCGTGGTGACCATGCCGCGGTCCAGCAACGGGTTCTCATCGGCGCCAGGACGCAGGATGTCATCGACCGTCTGCAGCGGCACGGGATTGTTCATTCCCATTCCAGTGCTCCTTTCTTCCAGATGAAGATGAACCCTATCACGAGCTCGGCGACGAAAATCGCCATCGCCACGAGGCCAAAAACGCCGAGGTTGTCCAGAACCAGCGCCCAGGGAATGAAGAAGGCGATTTCAAGGTCAAAGATGATGAACAGAATTGCGACAAGATAATAGCGGACATCGAATCGCGAGCGCGTGTCCTCGAAGGCCTCGAAGCCGCACTCGTATGGCGAGCCCTTCTCGCTATCCGGTGAGCGGGGGCCGAGAATTCCCCCGGTGAGCAGCAGGATGGCGCCGAGCGCCAGGGAGATGGCGAGAAAAACCAGAACGGGAAAATATTCTGCGAGCATGCTCTCTCTCAATAGTGCGGCCCAACCGCTCTGCCGCGTTGTTCAATGGTGCCCAAGGCCGGACTCGAACCGGCACGGCTTTCGCCACTACCCCCTCAAGATAGCGTGTCTACCAATTCCACCACTTGGGCCAGGTCGTTCCCGCCGGAACCAGGCGGGATCAGCTGTCGTCGCCGGCAGGGACGAGGCCTTCCGCTTCGTCCCCCACGGCCGGCAGATCGTCGGCAATCACGCCTTCCGCCCCCTGCTCCGACGCGGCGTCCTGGACGGCGTCCTGGACGGCCTGCTCCAGTGACGGCATGTCAGGCGCTACAGGCTCCGCCGGCCCCACGTTGAGGTCCGGAGCCGACTGCTGCTCCTCGACCTGAACGGCAGCGGACGGCTGCTCCACGACGCCGAGGTCCGTCTCAGGCGCCTCCATCATCCGCGATACCAGCACGGCCATGGTCAGGCTGATCGCGCAAAACAGCGTGGCCAGCACCCAGGTGGAGCGGCTGAGGAAGTTCCCCGCTCCGCGCGAGCCGAACACGGTGCCGGAGGCGCCGCTGCCGAAGGCGGCGCCGGCGGTTGCGCCCTGTCCCCGCTGAATGAGAACGAACGCGATCAGGGCGATCGCGACCAGCACGTGGAAAATGTTCAATACCTGCATTGTTGAATCCGTCTGTCGAGCCGAATCAGGCCACGGCGTCGCGGATCGCCAGGAAGTCCTCCGCCTTCAGCGAAGCGCCCCCAACGAGCCCGCCGTCGATGTCCTGCCGGGCAAATAAATCGGCGGCATTGGAACCCTTCACACTGCCGCCGTACAAAATTCGCAATTGACCCGCGATTATATCATCCCGGGACGCGAATTTGTCACGGATGAGCGCGTGCACGGCCTGCGCCTGCTCAGGCGAGGCCGTTCGGCCCGTGCCAATGGCCCAAACTGGTTCGTAAGCCACGACCGCGCGCTCGAAGCCCGCAATGCCGCTGCGCCCCAGAACGGCCTCGAGCTGCCGGTCCACAACCTTTTCGGTCAGGCCCTCCTCGCGTTCCTCCAGCGTTTCGCCAACGCACAGGACAGGCTCGAGCCCGGCATCCAGCGCGCGCTCGAACCGCTCGGCCACGTCATCGTCCGTCTCACCGTACAGCGTGCGCCGCTCCGAATGGCCGACCAGCACGTAGCGGCAACCGAAATCCAGCAACATGCCGGCGGATACCTCGCCGGTGTGGGCGCCCTGCTCGGCCGGATTCAAAGTCTGCGCACCCCACGCTATGGGCGTATCGGCAAGCAGCGACTGCACCAGCGGCAGATAGGGGAACGGCGGGAACACCGCCAGGTCGACGGCCGCGCTGGCGGGCGCCGCCAGAAGGCTGTTCAGCAGGTCTTGCACCATGGACGTGGTGCCATGCATTTTCCAGTTTCCGGCAACCAGGATCTTTCGCATTTCGGACTCCTTAGCGGGGCGTTGGGCAGGCGCGCGCCAGAATACCGGCGGCAACCGCATATCTCAAGCGGCCGGCGTGCGTCACATGACTCCGGTCACGATCCGGGCTTATCGCCGGTATCCGGCCATCTGGAAAAGACGACCCGGGGTGGCAATGCCGGCAGCCGTCCGGCGGAGAGCCGGCCGCTCACAACAGCTTCAATTTGTCCAGAAAGCCGATTTCCTCGGCGGTCAAGCGTCCGATCTTACACTGTTCGAGGGAGCCGGGCATCATGGAGGAAAACGCCGAGAACGGGATTCTGCCGCCCATGATCTCGGCGCGCCTCTGGGGAAACAGCGGTTCCTGATCGGGATCGGCGAACCCGTGCGGAAACAGCGGCTCTCCGGTGGATATCGTGTATTTGTCCGTAGCGCCCAACACGTGCATCAACTCGTGGGTGAACACCACTAGATTCGTCGACCTGGCCGATTCGGTCGCATAGGCCTTGACGATTCCGTAGCGACCTTTCCTCATGCCGACCGAGATTCCCATCTCGTCGCTACTACCCGTACCGTGAAGCAGCAGGAACATCTGGACGTCGGGCCGGATCAGGCCATCGCTCATTTCCCTGCGCAATGCCCACCAACGCATCTTGAGGCTCCACCAGGCAATCGCGGCAAAATCGAATTGCCCGGGCACCGGCGGCGGGAGGCCTGCCTCGACCGGCGCAACCTGGAAGCGAAACGCGGGAGTAACCGCGAACCCGTAGGGCCGTGACTGCTCGCCGAAGAAACGGTTGACCGCGTCAAAAGTGTTGCTATCCACGTTTCTCGCGTATTTGAGCGTCGCCGGACTCTGGTCCGCGACAATCGGGTGCACCGTCACCAGTATCGGCCGGTCCCAGGCCGCCATCCGCTTCTCGGTGATCCAGGTGCTGGCGACGATTCCAAACAGGATGCTGAGCAGAAACACCACCCGCATGAGTTTGAAGACACTCACGTTCCCGCGACCATCATGTTCCGGATCAGGACAGGCCCGCAGTGGATGTTGCCGCGCGTGTCGATGTCCGAGCCCGCCGCCACCACGTTGTCGAACATGTCGCGGAGATTGCCGGCGATCGTGAATTCCTCGACCGGGTGGGCGATTTCGCCATTTTGCACCCAGAAGCCCGCGGCGCCCCGGGAGTAATCGCCCGTGACCAGGCTGACGCCCTGCCCCATGACCTCGGTTACGTACAACCCGTCGCCCATCGCGGCGAACGGGTCGCCCGCCCCTTCGCCCCCGGGCTCGAGCAGCAGATTGCGAACCCCGCCCGCGTTGCCGGTCGTGGCCAGACCGAGGCGCCGGGCCGAGTAGCTGGATAGCACGTAGCCGGTCAGAACGCCGGAGTCGACGATGTCCCGCTCCCGGGTCACGACACCCTCGCGGTCGAACGAGGCGCTCTTCGCGCCCCGGGGCAAATGCGGCCGCTCACGAAGCATCAGCCAGTCCGGAAACAGCCGCTCGCCGGCGCAATCGCGCAGAAAGGACGCGTTCCGATACAGCGCGGCGCCCGAAACGGCGCCGATCAGGTGTCCGAGGAGGCCCTTCGCGACCGCGGACGAGAACAGGACCGGCACTTCCGCGGTCTGAGGCCGCCGGGCTCCGACCCTGCGCACGGTGCGCCGGGCGGCTTCCCGGCCGGTCCGCTCGGGGTCCTCGAGATCGTCGAGGCAGCGGCGCGTATCCCAGCTGTAATCGCGCTGCATGCTGTCCCCCTTCCCGGCCAGCAGAACGCAGGACTGCCCGTAGCTCGTACCCGCTCTGCGCCCGGTGAAATGGTTGGTATTGCCGTAGACGGAGAGACCCAGGTCCGCATTGAAGCTGGCGCCTTCCGAGTTGCTGATCCCTTCCACGGCGCGCCCCGCCTCCTCGCACTGCTGCGCGCGCGCAATGGCGGCCTCCGCGTCGACGGCCTCCGGGTGCCACAGATCAAGATCGGGAAAATTCCGGGCCAGCAAATCCGGGTCCGCAAGCCCGTTGCTGCTGTCCTCCTGGGTATAGCGGGCGATATCGATAGCGTGCCGGACGCAGGATTCCAGGGATTCCCGCCGCAGGTCCGCGCTGCTGGCGTCGCCCTTGCGGCGGCCGATCATCACCGAAACGCTGATCCCCCGGTCGCGCATGTGTTCCAGCGTTTCGACCTCACCAAGACGCACATTGACCGACAGGCCGAGGCTGCTCTGGGCGCTGACCTCCGCCTCGGTGGCTCCGGCTTCGACGGCCAACCGCAACGCATCGCGCACGTGACCCTCTAATTGATCGAGTTCCGCTTCACGGTCCAGCGATCCCTGCGTTACCATGATTGATTCGGACATTCTGCTATCCCCTACTACTGCGAATCTTGGTGAACCCCGTGCCAAAAGGCAAGGAAAAATTTGGCGGGAACGCCGACATTTCCAGCAAGAGTCAACGCCGCCGCGAAGCTCTGGCGGTCAAGTCACTGGCGGCGCGACTGATCGATCTCAGCCCATCGCTTATGGCCCAGGTACCGTTGGACGAATCGGTTCGCTCGGCCGTCAGCGACGCGCAGCGCATCCGGTCGAACGTAGCCCGCAAGAGGCAGCTCCAGTTCGTTGCCAAGCTACTCAGGCGCACCGACCTGGAGCCGATTGTCCTGGCGCTGGAGGATCTCGAGCATCTGGCCCGGCGGGCAACCGCACGGCAGCACCGGGCCGAGGCATGGCGCGATCGTCTGCTGGCGCTCGGCGACCCGGCCCTCGGCGAGTTGATGGAGCTGCATCCGGACAGCGACCCCCAGGTCATCCGGCAACTGGTCCGCAAGGCGCAGCAGGAATCGGCCCGCGGCCTGCCGCCTGCCGCCGCCCGGAAGCTGTTTCGGACGCTGCGCGAGATGGACGAGTCGGAACCGCTCCCCGCCATTACGGACCGCCAGCTGTAACTCCCATCACCGTCAACTACGTCACCTGGCCCGTTCGGTCGAACGCAAGACGGGAGACCCGGCCGGGTGGGACACGCCTTGGCTGGCTTGCAGTGTGCGTAGCTCGGTGGTGCGGGTGGTGGGTGCCGACCATTTATCCGCCGAGGGCAGGGTTCCGCCCGGGGCGATTTTCAGGGATGAAAATCGAGGGCTGAATGGGCAGGAGCCCATCCAGCCCGGTCCCGATCAGGCGGGTTCCTGACCGAGGGAAGCCCGCAGGGCCGGATTGGCATGGGCGGCACTCACCACCCGCGCCATCGAGCCCCACGGTGATTCCGATTGTAGGCTGTGGACAATCCTGCTGGGATTCGCAGCTAGCCGTCCGTGCCGCCGACCGTCAGCCCGTCGATGCGCAGGGTGGGTTGGCCGACCCCGACGGGAACGCTTTGGCCGTCCTTTCCGCAGACGCCGATGCCGGCATCAAGCTCGAGATCCTTGCCCACCATCGAAACCCGGGTCAGCACATCCGGTCCGTTTCCGATCAGGGTCGCGCCCCGCACGGGCCGCGTTACCCTGCCATTCTCGATGAGATAGGCCTCGCTGGCCGAAAACACGAACCGGCCCGAGGTGATGTCGACCTGCCCGCCCGCGAAATTGACCGCGTAAAGCCCACGGTCCACCGAGGCGATAATCTCCCCGGGATCATGGGACCCGGGCAGCATGAACGTGTTCGTCATGCGCGGCATGGGCAGGTGCGCAAACGACTCGCGGCGCCCGTTGCCGGTCGGCGCCATGTTCATCAACCCGGCGTTCAGCTTGTCCTGCAGGTAACCGCGCAAGACACCGTCCTCGATCAGGACGTTGTGCTGCGTCGGCGTGCCTTCGTCGTCGATCGTCAGGGAACCGCGACGGCGCTCCAGCGTTCCGTCATCCACCACCGTGACGCAATCCGCCGCCACCTTTTCACCCATTCGCCCCGTGAATGCGGATGTGCCCTTGCGGTTGAAGTCGCCCTCCAGCCCGTGCCCCACGGCCTCGTGCAACAGCACGCCCGGCCAGCCGGGGCCCAAAACCACGGTCATCGTGCCGGCCGGCGCCGCAATCGCGTCCAGGTTCACCAGCGCCTGGCGGACGGCCTCGTCGGCGACGTCGCGCCATGCGCCGCCCTCCAGCAATTCATCGTAGCCAAAGCGGCCGCCGGCGCCGTCCGAGCCCTGCTCCCGCCGGCCGTTCTGTTCCGCAATGACATTGACGTTCAGGCGGACCAGCGGGCGTACGTCGCCTGCCAGAGTGCCGTCGGTGGCGGCCACCAACACCGTCTCGTGGGTTGCAGACAGGCTGACTATGACCTGGCTGACGCGGGGATCGCGGGACCGGGCATAGGTATCGATCTGCCGAAGCAGGTCCACCTTTTCGCCCGCGCCCAGGGCGGCCATCGGGTCCCCGCCCCCGTATAACTGGCGGGGCTGCTGCCGTTTCCAGGCCTGCACCTGCCCCTTGCTACCGTGCCTGGCTATGGCCCGGGCCGCACCGGCCGCTTGCAGCAGCGATGGCAGGACAATTTCGTCGGCGTAGGCAAAACCGGTCTTGTCGCCGGAAATGGCGCGAATTCCCACGCCCTGCTCCCGGGAGTGGACACCGTTGCGCACCAGCCCGTCCTCGAGCACCCAGGCCTCGTGGGTGAGCGTCTGGAAATACAGGTCGCCGGCATCGACGGCCGGGCCCATCAGTCCGTTGAGCACGCGTTCCAGTTCCTGGTGGCCCAGGCCGCCCGGAGCCAGCAATTCGCGTTCCGCGGTTATCAGCGCATCAGTCATTTTCCGTCCCTGCCATTCGCATTTCGTTCCGTTTCGGTGCGGACGCCTCGCTCAACCGTCCGAGCGCTCCACTTCCACCGGCTCGAAAACCGGATTGTCCCAGCTGCCCGTGATCGCATAGCGCACCTGGGTGGCTTCCGCCAGCTGGTCGTGCAGCAAGCCCTGCAGCGCAAGACCGGCAGCGGCCCCGCCCGGGCCGGCCGCCAGGGCTCCGATGATCGGCAGCGTGTTGCCGACGCCCGGCCGAATCGTCAGTAATTGATCGTATTCGCGCGCCACCAGGTCCGTGCGTCCGCTGATACTGATACTCGCGGCGGATGACCGCAGCAGCACATTCTCGGTGCTGGCCGTTCCGTTCTGCATCTCGAAGGTCCCCGTGGCGATGTCGAAGGAAAAGCCGGAGTCGAACACGTCGCGGAAGTCCAGCGCGAGACGCTTGGGCAGCGCCGGTATGCTCAGGAGGCCCAGCAGCCGCCCGCCGCCCGCGCTCGCATCGGTGATATTGCCATCGATGACGCTGAATTCAACCTCGCCGTTGAGGCGCGAGAGCCCAAAGGCGGCCGGCGAACCCGGCCACCAGGCGTTGAATGAAACCACGGTCTGACCGCCCTGGACCGGCGATGCGAAGTCCAGCGATTGCAGAAAATCCCCCAGTGATTCCGCGGTCATGTGAATGTCGAAGTCGGAGCGATAGCCGTTTTCGTCGAGCAGCCAGTCGCCACGGGCCTGAACGGCCAGGCGGTCCGACGCCGCATCGACCTTTTCGAAATGAAAGCCGTTGGCAATCGGATAGGCCTCGATGCGGGTCTCACCGAGATCGATCCCGGCGTAATGAAACGACCGCGCATAAAGGTGCAGCGCCGGCAAATCCGCGGGATCGGTTTCCATCTCCAGGCCGGTCGTCAGGGGGTCGCCAAGCGCCAGCCGCTCGAACTCCGCGGACAGGCTCGTGGAACCGGTGTCGCCCGTCGTGTAACGCACCTTGCCGTCGATATCCGCGCTCGAGAATTCCGCATGGATGTCAGTGCCTTCGACGCTGAACGCCAGTCCGACGTCCGCAAACATGCGGTCCATGAACACCAGCTCCGCCGTGTCGACGACGCCGCTCTCCAGGGCGAGACTGCCCATGCTGCGGCCCTTCATCGCCTCTTCGATGACGACATCGAGCCACCCATCGAGGTCCAGCACCTCCGACCCGCCCTCAATGCGCACCAGGCCGCTATCCGGCAGCGGCGCGCGCCCGCCCCCGAGGCGAATGACGGCGCGTCGCGGGGCGTCGGCAGCGGCCGGCAGGTCGAACCTCAATGTCAGCCGGTCCGCGAGTTGCATGTCGAGGATGCGCTCATCGCCGGCCAGCGGATACCGCAGCAGCAAAGGCCAGCTCTGGCCGGCCGGCTTGTCCAGCGGCGCCGGCAGATTGAGCGCCACGCCCTGCAACTCCGACTCGAGCTCCAGGAAGGCGCGGGCCGGCTCCTCCGAACCGCCGCCCGCGAGAACGTCGGGCGCCTCCTCCGCCACGACGACCGAGCCCCGCCACCGACAGACGCCGCGGGCCTCGGACAGCGCGCTGAAGTCCTCCAGCAGAAATTCCGGAATCACGTCGGCAATGGCGAAATCACCGGTCATGTCGGCGCGAAACTTTTCTGCGCCATCCGCATCCGCCTCAAGGTCAAGGCTGGCCGGGCTGCCGCGGTATGTCGCTTCGAGGCCGCTGCCGGTAAATCCCCGCTCGTCGTAGTCGAGCGTTCCGCCGATGCCGCCGATCGTTATCTCCAGCGATGGATCGTTGAATTCCGCATCGCTGATGGCTACCGACCCATCCACGCTGAGCGATCCGCCGGCCGCCCGAAACGGAATGGTGATCTCGCCGCGCGTGTCGGCCGCGCCACTGAACGTGAATCGTGACAGGTCGGCGCCGATCTGTTCCTGAAGCGGCGTGCGCTGCAGGAAATCCAGGAGGGCCGGCACCGTGGTTTCGGGCTGCTCGTAATCGATGGTCAGCACCGGAACGCGGAAATTGGGGATGGAGGCGCTCATCCTCGGCACCGGAATTCCGCCGAGATCGCCGACGCTGCCGCGGATTTCCAGGCCGGCGTTCACGAACCGTGCAACCATGTCGACGTCCCGGGCAGCGGGCCAGCCCTGGTGATAATCGATGAGGCCGCCCTCGACGGTCGCGACGGCCTCGAATCGGCCCGCCCCGGAGGTGAACGGCCACTGGTCCATGTCGCCGTGAATCAGGACCCGGCCGGATTTAACCTCGCCGCCCCCAAGCCCCCTGCGCAGCCAGGACTTGACCGTGTCGGTCAGTATCGATTCCGGCCAGTACGGGCCGAGCCGCGCCACGTTGCCGCGGCTGACATTGACGTTGACATCCACGGCGGGCTTGCCGCTGTTGCCGCTGATGAGCATTGAGCCCCGGGCCGCGAGATCTTCGTTCTCGATCGAACAGTCGCCGGCATTCACCTGCCAGCCGCGTCCCCACCTCAGGTCGAGCGCACACTCCGGGATTTGGACGGTCAATGGCGCGCGAAACATCCGGGGCCAATCCACCCGCACCGCATCCCCGGACACCGCCAGCCGTCCCGACTCACGGTCGAGCACGACACGCGCGTCGAGACCCTGCAGATCGGGCCACCTTGGCCATTCCCGCAGAGAGGCCTTCCGCACGTCGCCCCGCGCCGTTTCCAGGCGCCAACGCGAATTCAGGACCAGATCGAGGTCGCTGACCGAGCCGCTTGCCGCACCCGGCAGGAAGACCGGCCAGGGGGTGCCATAGATGGAGAGGATATCGCGGGTGAGGCTCAGCGGCATGCCCAGCGGCAATTCGTCCGCGCTGATCCACAACCCAAGGTCATCCGCCGTGTCGCGCGCCATAGACAGGCGCGGCGCGATCCAGGAACCCTCGCCGTCGTCGTACGAAAAATCCGCCAGATCGAGCCGCCAGCTCCCCCGGCCCTGGAACCGCCAACGCAAGCGCGTATTGACGCGCTCCAACCAGAGGTCCTGGTAGTCGTTCACCAGGCGTCCCTCCCTGAGGTCCGCTATTCCCTTCAGCAAATGCCCATCCTCGGGCGACCAGCTGCCCCACAGCTCGGCATTGAGCCAACCGGTCAGCGGCAGAAAGGGGTTCGGCGGCAACCGGCCCTGGAAAGCCGCCAGCATGATCTCCCGCGTCGTGGCCTGCCAGGCAGCGGCATCGATGCCTTTCTCGCCGCTCAGCGTAAGCAGCGCGGTGGCTTCGATTTCGCCAAAGATCAGCTCGCCGCGTTCATCGTAGAGGCTGGCCTGAACCTCGGTGGACAACTCGTCGCCCTTGAGCTGGAGCCGACCGCGAATATCCCGGAATCCAAGCTGGATACCGTAGACCTCGTCGCGGTAGAACAGGCTGGAATCCTCGAGGACCACCTCGCCGACGCGCGCCAGTTCCCGCAACGCGGAGCCCTGCTCCTGGCCGTCGCGGTTTCTGACGCCGAACCCGGACAGCCGCAATTCCTTGTCGGCGGTTCGCAGCAGTTCGAAATCGGCTCCGACGACGCGAAAGTGATAGAGCGGAAATCCCGGCAGGAGCGCGTTCAGAGGCCTGAATTCAAGCTCCGCGGATTCGATGACGACTTCGGCTGCCGCCCCAACTGCGCCATCCCCGACCGGCTGTTCGGACGACAGGAGCTGCATCCCTCTCAGCGACAGGCGCGGCCCGAAGGCGGACCAGTCACCCTCGAAACTCTCCAGCACCACCGGCTGCCCGAACTCCTGCGACAGCCAGGCCTCGAGTCGCGGCTGGTAGCGGTCGCTGTACGGCATCAGCAGCTTGCCGATACCCATCACTACCGCGGCCAGCACCACGAGGATGGAAAAAGCCGTCCACAGCAATGTTCTCGCGCGCCGAAGGAAAGTTTTCAGGGATGCCATCAGTTTTGAAATGCTGCCCGGTCCAGTATGGCTTTAGAGCAGTACAACGTCATACTGTTCCGGACTGTACTGATCCTCGCGCTGGAAACTGATCGTTTTGCCGATCAGTTCTTCCAGTTCGGCCACCGTCCCGGACTGCTCGTCCAATATACGCTCCACGACCTGCGAGGGGGCCAGCACCATGAGTTTGCTGGCGTCAAATTGCCGGCTCGAGCGCATGATCTCGCGAAAAATCTCGAGGCACACCGTTTCCGTGCTCTTGATCGCGCCCCGGCCTTCGCAGAGGGGGCACGGAACGCACAGGCGCCGCTCGAGGCTCTCGGTCGTGCGCTTGCGCGTCATCTCCACCAGGCCCAGAGACGAAATCTCGGACACGGTCGACTTGACGTGATCGCGCTCCAGGGCGCGCTGGAATGACTGCAAGACCTGCCGCCGGTGCTCGGCGTCGGTCATGTCGATAAAGTCAATGATGATGATGCCGCCGAGATTCCGCAACCGCAGCTGTCGCGCGATACTCTGCGCAGCTTCGAGGTTGGTCTTGTAGATCGTCTCCTCCAGGGTCCGGTGCCCGACATAGCCGCCCGTGTTGACGTCGATCGTGGTCATGGCCTCCGTCTGGTCGAACACCAGGTAACCGCCCGATTTCAGGGGCACCGACTTACGCAGCGCGTTTTCGATTTCGTCCTCGACACCGAACAGGTCGAAAATGGGTCGATCGCCCGAATATTCCTCGATCCGCTCCAGCCAGTCGGGCAGGAAGCGCCGGGCGAACTCTCGGGCGTCGTGCAGCACAGCCGGGGAATCGATGCGCAGCCGCTCCACGTCTTCATGCATCAGGTCCCGCAGGGCCCGGGTGGAGAGCGACAGGTCCTCGAAGATGCACGAGTGCGGTTCTGCCGTGGCGGCGCGTTCGCTGATCGCCTGCCAGACCTTGCTCAGGTAGACCATGTCGGCCGAAAGCGCGAAGTCATTGACGCCTTCCGCATTGGTGCGAACGATATAGCCCTGCCGCTGACTGTCATCACGCAGCGTGTGGACCAACTCTTTCAGCCGGGCGCGCTCGGCTTCGTCTTCGATCCGGGTCGAGATCCCGACTACCTCGCTATCCGGCAACAGCACCAGGAAACGCGATGGAATGCTGATATTGGTCGTCAGGCGGGCGCCCTTGCTGCCCAGTGGATCCTTGATTACCTGGACATCGATCTGATCGCCAGGCCGCAGCAGGTCCGAAATCGAAGGTTCGGGTGGGGCGTCCTCACCAGTTGTCACGGGATCGTGACGCACCATGTCACGGGCATGCAAGAAGGCGGTCCGATCCAAACCTATATCGATGAAAGCCGCCTGCAAACCGGGCAGGACCCGCGAGACCACGCCCTTGTACAGGTTGCCGATGTACCCCGTATGGCTGGCACGTTCGAGCCACACCTCCTGCAGCATGCCGTTCTCGACCAGCGCAACTCTGGTTTCGGAGGGTGTTGAATTTATGAGTATTTCTTTGCTCACGACCCGGAGATTCGAGGCCAAACGATTTAGGATAGCACTTCGAAGCGGTGCAGTAATTCGGAAGTTTCGTACAGCGGAAGGCCCATCACGCCCGAAAAGCTGCCCTCGATGCGTACAATGCGGGCCGCCGCCGGACCCTGCACGCCGTAGGCGCCCGCCTTGTCCATCGGTTCGCCGGATTCGCAGTAGGCGTCTATCCAGGCCTGTTGCAGCGGCGCGAAGGTCACCCGGGTTACGTTGAGGCAGTCGGCGGCGCGGTGCGCACCCGCCTGCACGGCAACCGCCGAGTAGACCTCGTGCGTCTGTCCCGAGAGACGCTGAAGCATCTCGGTGGCCTCACCCCGATCGGCCGGTTTGCCCAGGATATCGCCTTCGAGTACAACCGTGGTGTCGGCGGCCAGCACCGGCAGGGAACCCTCCGCCCTGCTCCAGACTGCCGCAGCCTTCTCGAGCGCCACGCGGACCACATACGCTGCCGGCTGTTCGCCGGGGAGGACCGTTTCGTCGACGTCGGCCGGAATCACGCGAAAGGACACGCCGATCTGCCGGAGCAGTCGGCGGCGCCGCGGCGAGGCGGACGCCAGTATCACCTGGGGCCGGGCGGGTGTCTGCTGCATTTCTTCAGCTCATGCCCGGTGGTAGGGATGTTTGCAGGTGATAGTCCAGGCGCGGTAGAGCTGTTCGGCGAGGACCACCCGCACCAGGGCGTGCGGCAGGGTCAGCCTGCCCAGCGCCCAGACGTCCTGCGCGCAACTGCGGCACTCACTGGACAGGCCGTCGGGTCCGCCGATCAGAAAGCCCACTCCGCGCTCCTCCCGCATCCAGTCCTCGAGCCGGCCGGCCAGGTCCTGCGTGCTCCACTGGCGGCCGCGCTCGTCGAGCGCAATCGTTCGATGACCGGCCGGTATCGCGGCGAGCAATTTGGCGCCTTCGGCCGCGCGCGCCTTCGCCGCAGGGGTGTTGCGGCTCCGCCTGGCGAGCGGGATTTCCCGGAGTTCCAGCGACAGCTCACGCGGCAGTCGCCGCGAATATTCCGTCCACGCCTGCTCGACCCAGGCCGGCATCCGCTGACCTACTGCGGCCACCATTAATTGCATCTGTTTTAAGCCGGGTTGACGGCCGTGCTGCGCCGCTCCCGACTGGCCTCCCACAATTTCTCCAGATTGTAGAACGCGCGGGTTTTCGGCAGCATCAGGTGAACAATGACGTCATTGAGATCGACCAGCACCCACTCCGCCTGCCGCTGTCCTTCAACGCCGAGCGGCGGGCAGCCCAGGGCCTTCGCCTTCATTATCAGATTCTCCGCCATCGACTTGATGTGCCGGGTCGAATTGCCGCTTGCGATCACGAATACATCGGTCAGCGGATTCTGGCCGGACACGTCGATTTGCTGGATATCGGTGGCTTTGTAGTCTTCCAGGGCATCGAGGACGAGGTCCCGGAGCTGGTCGGACGTGAGGGCGTCCGCGGCGGTTTGACTGGTCAAATGCGCTTACCTTGGCTGTAGAGCGCCCAGTTTATCCTTTCCGCACTGCACCCGCAAAACAAAAAGGGCCCGCCGCCGGGTCAGGCGCTCCCGTACAGACCCTGCGCGTGGATGTGGTCGAGGACGCTTCGTGGAAGCAGGAATCGTGGCGAGCGGCCCTGCGCCAACAAGTCCCGAATGAGCGTCGAGGAGATGTCCAGTTGGGTGACTTCCAGGGCCAGCACGCAGCCCGCTTCGGAACCACTCAGTGCGCGAAGGTCGGCCGTGCGCCGCGTTTCGATCTGCTGCCGCAACTCACCGCGGCAGTTGAAATGGGCCTCCGGCCTTCGCATCACCACAATGTGCGCCAGCTCGAACAGGCGCCGCCACTGGTGCCAGCCGTCGAGCGCATTGGCGGCATCCTGCCCGATCAGCAGCAACAGGGGCGCCCGGCCTACCTCGGTGCGGATTTCGGTTAACGTGTCCACCATCCAGGAGACGCCCGGTCGCCGGACTTCGCGGTCATCGACCCGCAGACCCGAGCATCCGGCGACGGCCAGGCGCACCATTTCGAGACGCTGCTCCGCACTGGCAACGGGCTGCAAACGGTGGGCCGGACGGCCGGTGGGAATCAACCGGAGATCATCGACCTGGAGTTTATCGCGGGCTTCCACCGCCGCCCGCAGGTGGCCGAAATGCACGGGGTCGAAGGTTCCCCCCAGGATACCGACAGCACGCCGGCGGTCCGTTTCTTCCGATCCGCTCATGCCGCGCTCAATCGAGGGCCGCCGAGGACGGATCACAGAGAAACCAGAGCAACCGATCGAGGGTTTGCCAGGCATCGCCCTGCGCGCGGCCCTTGCTCTGGCGATCGACCAGCCCAAGGGTCCGGAACGCTTCGCCGAACTGGAACCCCGAGAGACGCCCCAGCGCCTGGCGAATGGGCGCCTGGCGGGCCGGCCAGATACGCAAGCGCCCGAACGCCGCCGAATCTTTCTCGCCCGCCTCCATCGCGGCGCGGACCGTGTCCGCCACGGTCAGTTCGCGGTACAAGGCACCGGCAACGGCCTGGATGGCCGTTCCGGTTCGCTGGAGGCCCGCGGCGACTTTCAGGCATTCGTCGAGCCGCCCCTGGAGCGCGCACTCGACCAGCCGAAATGCATCGAAGCGCGCGCTGTTCGCCACGACGCGCGTTACGTCGTCCGCCGTAACCCGCTCGTCCTGCCCGAGCAGCAGCATCTTGTCGATCTCCTGTTGGGCCGCGAGCAAGTTGCCCTCGACGAGTTCCGCCAGTAGCGCCACGGCGCCGGGGCCCGGCTTCAGCCCGGCCCGCACCATTCGTTGACGGATCCAGTCCGGCATCTGGTGCGGCTTGATCGGCCAGATTTCGACCAGCACGCCGGCCTGCGCGATGGTAGTCGCCCATTTCAGCTTCCGCATCGCCGTGCCCCAGTCTCCCGCGCTGACCAGCAGCAGCAGGTCGGGATCGGCCGCGGCAACCAGGTCGATGATTGCCGCCGACCCCTCCCTGCCGGGCCTGCCGGTCGGCAGCCGCAGATCGACGATCCGCCGGTTCGCAAACAGCGAGGGCGCCCCTGCCTCCTCCTGCAGGCGGTTCCAGTCGAATCCCCGGCCGGCGTCATGCACGGTCCGTTCGTCAAAACCCTGGGCCTGGGCGGCCTGGATGATCTGGTCCCTGCACTCCTGGACGATCAGGGGTTCCGTGCCGGCAACCAGGTAGGCGGGCGCCAAAGATCGTGCGAGCACGTTGGGCAGCTGATCGGGTTTGACCGTCACGGGCATCAGCCCTGGCTGACGTAGATCGTTTCCAGCCGCATGACGAGCAGCCGGGCCAGCGTCTCGGCCAAATCCTTCTTCACGTATTCCTGTTCACGGGAGGTGGCCAGAATTTTCTGCTCGTCGAAGCTGATCTCCCGGGCCTGACGCAGCGTCTGCCAGCCGATCAGCTCCTGCCCCTGCGCATCGATAAGCCTGAACTTGACGGTGTGGGTGACCCGGTACTCCCGGACACGGGCGTTGTCGGCGATCGTCAGCACTTCGGTGACCACCCGGTTTTCCGGAATTTCGAGCACGGCGGAAGCCTCTCCGCCTTCGACGAACCGGACGCCGCTCTGCTCCAGCATCAAGCGCACACGGCGCGCAAGCTGGCTGTATTCGTCGTCGATCACCAGTTGCGTGCTGCCCATCTCGGGGGGCAGACGGGCGGCGTCCCGCACTTGAAAACCGCAGCCTGCGAGCAGCATCGCACAGGCCAGCAAGGCGCATGGCAGCCGATTGGACATTGCCGTCAGCCTACCACGATGTTCAGCAGGCGGTCGGGAATGTGCACCACCTTCCGAATTGTCTTGTCCCCCACGTGCCGCTGGACGTTCTCCACGGCCAGGGCGGTCTTCAGCGCCTGCTCCTCCGCAGCGCCCGGTTGCAGCTCGATCCGCGCGCGCAGCTTGCCGTTGACCTGCACCACCAGCGTGACCTGCTGGCGCTCGCGCGCCGCGTCGTCAGCCACCGGCCAGTCCGCGGCATAGACAGACCCCGATCCGCCCAGCTCCGACCATAACGCCTCGCAAATATGCGGCGTGACCGGCGCCAGCATGCGAACGATGGCACGCCACGCTTCATCGACCACGGCCCTCGACTGGGGCTCGCTGTCGTCGAACCGGGCGAGGTGATTGGTCAGTTCCATGATCGCGGCAATCGCGGTGTTGAAGGTGTACCGCCGGCTGATATCGTCGCTGACCTTGGCGATGGCATCGTGGACCAGGCGGCGCATCTCTTGCTGGCCGGAGTTCAGAGCGCCCGGCTCCAGGGCCTCGCACGGCCCGCTGTCGACGTGCGCCATGACCTGGGACCAGACCCGCCGCAGGAAACGCCACGCACCTTCGACGCCGGACTCGGACCATTCGAGGGACTGGTGCGGCGGAGAGTCGGACACCGAAAACAGGCGCATGGTGTCGGCGCCGTAGCGCTCGACCAGCATGCTGGGATCGATGCCGTTGTTCTTCGACTTCGACATCTTCTCGACACCGCCGAATGCGACGGGCTCGCCGTCCTCGCGCAGGCAGGCCGCCGCGGGCTTGCCTTTGTCGTCGCGCTCTACCTCGACGTCAGCCGGGTTGAACCAGTGGATATTGCCGTCGTCCTCCTCCCGGAAATAGGTATCGGCCACGACCATGCCCTGACACAGGAGGCGGGTGGCCGGCTCGTCCGATCCGACCATGCCGGCGTCACGCATCAGTTTGTGATAGAACCGGAAGTACATGAGGTGCAGGATGGCGTGCTCGATGCCGCCGATGTACTGGTCGATGGGCAGCCAGTAGTCGGCCCGCTCGTCGAGCTGGCTGTCTGCGTCCGGGCAGCAATAGCGGGCGTAATACCAGGACGACTCCATGAACGTGTCGAAGGTGTCGGTTTCGCGCTCCGCGGCTCCGCCGCATCCCGGACAGGTCGTCTTGCGCCAATCGGGATCCGCCTTGATCGGGGACTGCACCCCCATGAAACTGACGTCCTCCGGCAGCACGACCGGCAATTGATCCTCCGGCACCGGCACCGCACCGCAATCCGGACAATAGATCACCGGGATCGGGCAGCCCCAGTAACGCTGCCGGCTGACGCCCCAGTCGCGCAGCCGGTAGTTGACCTTGCGTTCGCCGATGCCCTGGTCCACCAGCCATTGGGTCGCCTTTTCCTTGGCCTCGGCAACTTCCAGCCCATCCAGCCACTCGCTGTTGATGGCGGGTCCGTCCTCGACCCAGGCCTCACCCTCCCAATCATCGGGCGGCGCGACCGTGCGGATGATCGGCAGATCGTGGCTGCTGGCAAAATCCCAGTCGCGTTGATCCTGCCCGGGCACGGCCATGATGGCGCCCGTGCCGTAGCCCATCAGAACGTAGTCCGCGAGGTACAGGGGCACGGGCTTGCGGGTGAAGGGATTGAAGAGATAGGCGCCGCTGAATACACCCCGCTTCTCCAACCCGCCCTCGACCGCAAGCCGATCCTCCTCCGTGGCCTCCCGGGCCTGTGCGACGAATTGCTCCACGGCTTCCTTCTGCTCCGACGCGGTAATTTCCGCCACCAGCGGATGCTCCGGCGCGAGGACCGCGTAGGTCATTCCAAATGATGTGTCGGGCCGCGTGGTGAACACGCGCACCGCCCTGCCGTCAGCGTCCGGGACGCCGTCCGCGTCGCAAACCCTCATTTCAAACTCGGCGCCCTCGGAGCGGCCGATCCAGTTGCGCTGCATGGTCTTGACGGCGTCGGGCCAGCCTTCCAGCTTGTCCAACCCCTCCAGCAATTCCTCGGCGTAATCAGTGATCTTCAGAAACCACTGCGGGATGGACTTGCGTTCGACAATCGCCCCGGAACGCCAGCCACGGCCGTCGACGACCTGCTCATTGGCCAGCACCGTCTGGTCGACCGGGTCCCAGTTCACCTCGGCATCCCTTCGATAGGCGATGCCATTCTTCATCAGCCGCGTGAACATCAGCTGCTCCCAGCGGTAATACTCCGGCCGGCAGGTCGTGACTTCACGCGCCCAGTCATAGGCGAATCCGAGCCGCTTCAGCTGGTCGCGCATGTGTTCGATGTTCTGATAGGTCCAGGCGGCGGGGGCCGTGCGGTTCTTGATCGCGGCGTTCTCCGCCGGCAGCCCGAAGGCGTCCCAGCCCATGGGCTGCAGCACATTGCGACCGCACATTCGGTGGTAGCGGCTGATGACATCGCCGATGGTGTAATTGCGCACATGGCCCATGTGCAACGCACCGGAGGGGTAAGGCAGCATCGAGAGGCAGTAGAATTTTTCCGCACCCGGCCGTTCGATTGCACGGAACGCACCTTCCCGCTCCCATTTCTCCTGCGCCCGCACCTCGACCTCGGCAGGATTGTAGGGCCTGTTTGCCATATACTTGGGCTTCCGTGATCAATCGAAAATCAAGGGCGAAAGCATAACCGACGCCCCCGCCATAGGAAAGACCCGAATATGACCTCAGGCACCGATCCGATAGAACCGATTCTGCTGGGCAAGGGCGAACAGCGGCAGTACCTGATGCCCGCCTTCGGCAACCGACATGGGCTGATCACCGGCGCCACCGGGACCGGGAAGACCGTTACGCTCCAGATCCTGGCCGAAGGCTTCTCGCGCATCGGCGTGCCGGTCTTCCTGGCCGACGTCAAGGGCGATTTGGCCGGTCTCAGTCAACCCATCGCGCCGCACCCCAAGATCGACGAACGGCTCGAGAAAATCGGCATCGACAATTACGCGCCGGGTGGTTGGCCAGTCGTTTTCTGGGACCTGTTCGGACAGTCGGGCCACCCGGTCCGCACGACGATATCCGAAATGGGGCCGTTGTTGCTGTCCAACCTCCTGGAACTCAACGACACGCAGGAAGGGATACTGAACATCGCGTTTCGCGTCGCCGACCAGGAGGGCCTGCTGTTGCTCGACCTGGAGGATTTGAGGGCCTTGTTGCGGTTCGTGGCCGATAACGCGCGCGCCCTGTCGCGGGAATACGGCAACGTGAGCAGCGCCTCGGTCGCTGCAATTCAGCGGCGGCTGCTGGTGCTCGACGAGCAAGGCGCCGAACATTTCTTCGGTGAGCCCGCACTTGATCTGGCCGACCTGGAGCGCACCGATCTCAGCGGCCGCGGGGTGATCAGCGTGCTGGCGGCCGACCGGCTGGTGCAGAAGCCGCGGCTCTACGCGACGTGCCTGCTCTGGATGCTGTCCGAGCTGTTCGAGGAACTGCCCGAAGTCGGCGACCCCGAAAAGCCGCGGCTGGTGTTCTTCTTCGACGAGGCGCACCTGTTGTTCGACAACGCGCCCAAGGCGCTGGTGCAACAGGTGGAACAGGTCGTGCGGCTGATCCGCTCAAAGGGTGTGGGGGTTTTCTTCGTCACCCAGAACCCGCTGGACGTGCCCGAAACCGTGCTGGGCCAGTTGGGAAATCGCATACAGCACGCCATGCGGGCCTATACGCCCCGTGAGCAGAAGGCAATCCGCGCTGCCGCGCAGACATTTCGGACCAATCCCCGGCTCGACACGGAGAAAGCGTTCACGCAGATGGGCGTCGGCGAGGCACTGATTTCGACGCTGCAGGCCAAAGGCGTGCCGGGCATCGTGGACCGCACCCTGATTCGCCCGCCGACTTCGCGCATCGGCCCCATTACGGAGCCGGAGCGGCAGCAGGTGCGTTCGCGCAGCCCGGTCGGCGGCCGATACGATCAGGGTCTGGACCGCGACTCCGCGGCCGAGATGCTGCAGCGACGGGCCGAAAAGGCGGCCGAAAAGACAGCCGAGGATACGGAGCGCGTGAAGGACGCAGCGCCGAAACCCGCGAAGAAGCGGACCAGCAGCCGTCAGACACCCACCGAAGCGGCCGTCAAGAGTTTCCTGCGCAGCATGAGCACCACGCTCGGCCGCGAGATCATGCGGGGCATACTGGGCGCCATCAAGAAGCGCTAGGCGATCGCTGTGGGAGGCCGCTTGCGGGCGACGGGATTTCCCGGTCGCCCCCAAGGGGCCTCCTACAGGGCGACGGGATTTCCCGGTCGCCCCCAAGGGGCCTCCTACAGGGCGACAGGTGTTCCCGGTCCGCCCCAAGGGGCCTCCTACAGTTTCTCGCGGATGTGGGCGACCAGGCCATCGAGTCCGGGGATGTCTTCGGGCACGGCGGCGCCCTCTTTCGATAGCGCCGGCTGAATGCCGCTGGCCAGAATCTTGCCCAGCTCCACGCCCCACTGGTCGAAGGCATTGATCCGCCAGACGACGCTTTCCACGAACACCATGTGCTCATACAAGACCAGCAGCCGGCCGAGGTTCGCAGGCGTCAGGCGGTCCAGAAGCATCACAATGGAGGGCCGGTCGCCCGGCATCATGCGGTGCGGCAGCAGTGATTCGAGCTCCGCCTCCGGGACGCCTTGTTGTCGCATCAGCGCACGCGTCTGCTCCGCGGTTCGCCCCACCGCCAGCGCGGTCGCCTGCGCCAGCATGTGCGAAATAAGCTGCTGCTGGGCCTCGCCGTCCGCGTGGTCCGGCTGGATAACGCCGATGAAATCAAGCGGCACGACGGTGGTGCCCTGGTGGAATGCCTGGAACAACGCATGCTGTGCATCGGTCCCCGTGTCGCCCATGACCACCGGGGCGGTCGCCAGCGCCACTGGCCGGCCGTCGATGTCGACCGATTTGCCGTTGGACTCCATCTCCACCTGCTGCAGCCACGCTGGAAGCCCCGCGAGCCGGCTGTCGTAGGGAATCAACCCGTGCACATCGTAGCCGCAGACGTTGTGATGCCAGACGGCCAGCATTGCCAGAACGACGGGCAGGTTTTCGGACAACGGCGCCTCGCGGAAATGACGGTCCATCGAAGCTCCGCCGGCAAGAAGTTCGTCAAACCCGTCCGGCCCCATGGCCACCGCTCCGGTGACTCCGACCGGAGACCATACGGAAAAGCGCCCGCCCGTCCATTCGCCCATCTCCAGTACGTGATCCGGCGGCACACCGAAATTCTCCGCCTTGCCGGCCGCTGCCGTGACTGCGAACAGGCGTTGATTCGCCGCCTCGCGATCCATCGACGCCAATTGCCAATTGCGAATCCGTTCTGCGTGGAGCAGGACCTCACTGGTCGTGAAGCTCTTGGACACGAGGATCACGGCCGTTTCCCGGGGGTCGATGCGCTCGAGCAGCCGCGCACGGTCGAGGGCGTCCACGGAACTGAGGAAATGAATCTGCGGACTGTCCCCCCTGGGCGGAAACGCCTCGCACAGCAGACGGGGGCCGAGCAAGGAGCCACCGATCCCCACGTGCACGACGTGACGGATTGTTACCGCATCGCCCGAACCGGGCAGACGGCCACCGTGCAGCGCGCCCGCGATTTCGCGCATGCGCTCCGTTGCATCTTTCAGCAGCGCCGCCTCTTGCGGGTCAAGCAGATCCGCGAACTTCTGTGAGCGCCAAAGCGGATGCAATACCGGGCGATGCTCGGTGAAATTCAGTTCCGCGCCCGCGAACAGGCGGTCCCGCTCCGCCTCCACTCCCACAGCCTCGGCCAGGTCCATCAGGGTTTCGAAAGCCTCCTCCCCGACCCCGGTCCGCGAAAAATCGACCAGCAGACCCTCGGTCCGCCGGGAAAACCGTTCGAATCGCCCGATTTCCGAGCCCACACGCGCTGAAATGCTTGGCTGATTTTTGTTGTATTTATGCAACAAATCGAAGAAATGACGGATATCGGGATGCTTCGTACTCATCGTTGCTCCTCTGCTGCCTGACCGGCTCCAGCGGGCCGGCGGGGCTGTTAACCGAACATGGCGCGGGGACCGAAAGCGGGGGCTGTCCGGCTCTCTATTGCACCATTCGACATGGGGATATCTATATGTATTTCAGGAACTTTTTCGGGAAATTGAAGTGGGTCGGGGCGGCAATGTTCGATGCCAAAAAAAAACCTCTCCCCGGTTAAGAGGAGAGGCAGGCTTTTGGAGTGATGTACCCGTCTTTCGCGCCCTGCAACCTTGGTAAGCGTTGCAGTTTTACCAAGGTTGGTTGTAATAATACCACTAAAACCCATAATTGCAAACTCGATGTCAAATTACCGATACGGGGACATTGTCGATCAATCGCGTGGACCCGCACCAGGCCGCTGCCAGGATACGCAGCATTCGGTCGCCGGCACCGGGCACCGCCAGGTCCGATTCGCGACGCACGGCCGCGTAGTCGACACGCAGCCCGGCGCTCTCCAGTCTTTCCCGCACCCCTGCCTCAACGGCATCACGGTCGGCGCCCGATGCAACACGGTCGGCGGCCTCCCGCAGCACTCCATTCAGACGCCCGGCGAGCTGCCGGCCTTCATCGTCCAGGTACGCGTTGCGGGAACTCAGCGCAAGCCCGCCCTGCCCGCGGACCGTGGGCACCGCCAGGATCTGCAGCGGGTAACCCAGGTCTTCGACCATCCGGCGGATGACCAGCAACTGTTGGAAGTCTTTTTCGCCGAATGCGGCGACGTCAGGCGTGGTGAGGTTGAACAGGCGGGCCACCACCGAGACGACACCGTCGAAATGACCCGGGCGGAATTCCCCCTCCAGGGTGTTGGCCAGGGAAGGCGCGGCCCGCAGACGAACGGAATCGTCCAGCCCCAGCGGATACATCGTGTGCGCGTCGGGCACAAATGCGAGATCGCAGCCGGCCTCCGCCAGCATGCGCTGATCGGCATTCAGCGTCCGCGGGTAGGCATGGAAATCTTCCCCGTCCCCGAATTGGGTGGGATTGACGAAAATGCTGGCGATGACACGGTCGGCGTGCTGCCGCGCAGCCTTCACCAGCGCCAGGTGTCCCTGGTGCAGATTGCCCATGGTTGGCACCAGCGCCACCCGCACGGCCTCGCGGCGCCAGGGCCCGGTGAAGGACCAGAGTTCTTCACGGGTCCGCGCGGTCTGCATCTCAGTATTCGTGCTCGGGCCCCGGAAAGCGGCCCTCGCGCACCGCCAGGACGAAGGACTCGAACGCCCTCTGAACCGTTGCGGCGCCGGCCATGAAATCCTCGACAAATTTCGGCAGCCCATCGCCCAGCCCCAGCATGTCGTGCATGACCAGCACCTGCCCGTCGCAGCCGCTGCCGGCGCCGATGCCGATGACCGGAATATCCAGCGTGGTGCTGACCTGGCGGCCCACGGCCGATGGCACGCACTCCACGACCAGCATCTGGGCGCCCGCGGCCTCGAGGGCGCGGGCGTCCTGCAATAGCTTCCCGGCGGCGACCTCCTCCCGGGCCTGGACCTTGAACCCGCCCAACTGGTGCACGCTTTGCGGCGTCAATCCCAGATGGCCGCACACGGCCACGCCGCGATCGGTCAGGTAGTCGACCACGTCGATCATGGGGCCGGCGCCCTCGAGCTTGACCATCGCAGCGCCGGCGCCCATCAGGCGAACCGCGCTGGACATCGCGGTTGCCTCGTCGTGGTAGCTGCCGAATGGCATGTCGGCGAGCAGGAAGGTACGCTCGAGACCGCGCTCAACGCATGTCACGTGATAGCAGATATCGGCGAGGTCGACGCCGACCGTCGAAGAGCGGCCCTGTACTACCATTCCCAGGGAATCGCCCACCAGCACGATGTCGACGCCGGCTCGGTCCATGGCGCGGGCGAACGTCGCGTCGTAGCAGGTCAGCATCGCGATCTTTTCGCCATCGCGCTTCATTGCGCCCAGTTCGTGAATGGTCAGGGATGTTCCGGCCATGAGTCCTCCCGCTCGGTGGGGTCGAGCGCCGCGACGGCGGCCGTGTCCCCGGGATCAATCATATCCAGGCAGTCCGCCGCCGGGCCAGTGCCCGGAATCACGAAATCGGGCTCCAGTTCCAGCAGCGGCACCAACACGAATGCGCGCAGGTGCATCCGCGGATGCGGCAACTCCAGTTCATCTGAGCGCATCTGCAGGTCTTCGTAGGTCAGAAGGTCGAGATCGATGCTGCGGGGCCCCCAGCGCCGGGTCTTCGGCTCCCGCCCCAAGTGGCCTTCGGCCGCCTGCAGTTCGGCGAGCAGTTCCAGCGGCGACAATTTTGTCTCGAGCTCGGCTACGGAATTGACGAAATCGGGCTGATCCAGGTAGCCCCAAGGCGGCGAGCGATACAGCCGCGAATGCCGCAGGAGCGTCAGGCGCGGCGCCGCTGCGAGACGGGCAAGGGCCGCCTCCAGCAAGCCCGCGGAATCCTTCCGGTTACCGCCAAGGCCGATCCAGGCGCGCGCCGGCCCTCTCATTCAGCCGGTTTGCCGGGCCCGGCGGCGGTAGCGGCGACGCGGACGGCCGCGCCTGGACGGCCGCGACTTTTCCCCGGGACGCGGCACTTCATGATCTTCCTGAACCTTGGTCCAGAATTCAGCCAGGGGCTCGAGCTCCGGGTTTTCCCTGGCCCTCAGCAGCAAGAAATCGTACCCGGCCCGGAACCGCTCTTCGTGAAGCACTCTTTTCCAGCGCTTGCCCCGGGTCTTGGTGAGGCGCAACTGCAGCATCCAGATCTGCCGCGTTACCGCGCTGAAACGGCGCGGAATGGAAATGCGGCGGGCCTGGGCGGCAATCGCCTCCTCGGCGGCCACCATCATCGCATCGTGGGCAGAGTCGCCGGCGTCCACGAGCGCTTGCGACCGCGCCTCCACCGGCTGCCACAGCAAAGCTGCAAACAGGAATGCCGGAGTCACCGGCTGGGAGCGCTGAACCCGCTCGTCGGTATTTTGCAGCGTATGGCTCAGAACGCCGCCCAGTTGAATCTTGCCGGGTCCGGCGCCGCGGCGCAGACCGGGAAACAGCGCGGTGCTCAGACCGAAGCGCTGCAGCGCCTCCATACTTCGCATGCCATGCCCGGTCATGAAAAGCTTGCAGACTTCCTCGAACAGCCGCGCCGGCGGCACATGCTCCAGCAGGGGCGCCAGTTCAGGAATCTCGCTCGCGGTATCCTCGTACGGTTCTACGCCCAGCTTGGCCACAAAGCGCGCAGCCCGCAGCAGCCGCACCGGGTCTTCGCGGTAGCGGACCCGCGGGTCGCCGATCAGCCGCAAGCGCCGGTCGGTCAGGTCCTGATAGCCGCCCACGTAGTCGCGGATGTCGCCGCTGACGGGATCGAGGAACAGTGCGTTGATCGTGAAGTCGCGCCGCAGCGCGTCCTCTTCCACCGTGCCGAATACGTTGTCGCGCAGAATTCGGCCGTGTTCCACATTGCGGCCGTCGTCGGGATCCGAAACGCCGCGAAAGGTCGCCACCTCGATCAGGGCGCCGCGCTGGCGCACGTGGGCCAGGCGAAACCGCCTGCCGATAAGGCGGCAGCGCGGGAACACGTCCTGGACCTGCTCCGGCGTGGCGGACGTGGCCACATCGAAGTCCTTCGGCGCCTTGCCCAGCAGCAAGTCGCGTACACTGCCGCCCACGATGAAGGCCTCGAAGCCTGCATCCTGCAGATCGCGGACGACGTCGCTCGCATGCGGGCATAACTCCTTTAGCCTGATCTGATGCTCGGCTCTGGGAATGGTCAGAAACTCGTTGATGGTGATTTACGCTTTAGTGACGGGTTGAATGGAGCGGTCCGGCTAGTTTAACATGAGCGCCCGGTTGGTCATGTGATTGTATGACCGCTTAATTCAGGACGCTCCCTTCGTCTAGCGGTCCAGGACGCCGCCCTCTCAAGGCGGAAACACGAGTTCGATTCTCGTAGGGAGCGCCATTTACTGGCTGACCAGCATGACTTTTGTCGTCACTGAAAACTGCATCAAGTGCAAGTACACCGACTGCGTGGAAGTTTGTCCTGTCGATTGCTTTCACGAAGGCCCGAATTTCCTGGTGATCGATCCCGAGGAATGCATCGACTGCACGCTGTGCGAGCCGGAATGCCCGGCCGAGGCGATTTTCCCGGAAGATGAACTGCCAGCGGGCCAGGAGGCCTTCCTCGAGCTCAACGCCGAGTTGTCGCTGGAATGGCCGGTCATCACCGAGCAAAAAGACCCGCCTCCCGATGCGGAATCCTGGGACGGCAAATCCGGCAAACTCGAACTCCTCGAACGCTGATCAGCCCAGCCGGGCACGCACGACGTCGAGAATGTGTTCCGCTGCGTCGGGCTCGCACTCCGTTCCGTCCGCATACTTGATATACACACGCGCCTGCTCGCCGTCGGGCTCGACGTAGGTTTGGTAAGCGCCGCTGTAATCCTCCACATCGTCGCGTTTCCAGAAGGCCATCCGGCTCAGGAAACCCGCCTCCTCGCCACCGAAGGTCTGGTAGTAATCGAACCGGTAGACGCCCTTTTCATCGACCCGGATCCGCTGCATGCCGGCCCGCTCGATGACCAGCTGCAAACGGCGCTGCACGCTCTCGGGCGAATCGTCCACGAGCAGATAGAGTCCTTGCGCCGACCACTTGAAGCGCGAGTTGCTGTCCAGGCCTGAGGTGGTGCTCGAAATCCGGGGTGGTTTGCTTTCCGTCGCCATCGGCGAGAGCGGCATTCGAGGAGCGTTGATTATCAGGGCGGAACTGGACGTCGGCCGCGCCAGACCCTCGGGAATATCGAGCGGCTTGGTCTCGACAGCGCTGTAATACTCGCGGGTGCGCGTATCGCCGCCGGCACAACCGGCCAGCAACAACAGCGC
>Ga0316201_10000274_pt1 | contig 26994 bp, 20 predicted proteins | sample CS6wburrow_MG_FD_204516 | JGI IMG/M metagenome (GOLD analysis project Ga0316201, IMG submission 204516) | Coastal sediment microbial communities from Delaware Bay, Delaware, United States - CS-6 worm burrow | ecosystem: Environmental > Aquatic > Marine > Coastal > Sediment | place: USA... | reverse complement strand
TGTGACGCCATCCATCGAGTGCGCATTGATAAAATCCGACACCGGCATTACACGGCTGCCCGCGGCCTGTACCTGCAGCAGTCGCAGCACGCCGTTGCCGGTGGCAACATCAACACCTTCGCTTGAGCTCTGTATCACTGCTCCGGGCTTGTCTTTATGCGCAAGTTGCATGGCTTGGGCCTGCCAGATACGCAGATTTTCAACTTTACCTTTCCTCTGCCATCGGGTGTAGGCGACAGGCCATGCGTTGTAGGCGCGCACTGCACGCTCGATCTGTACTGCATCGAGACGCCAGTCGATTTCAGCTTCCTGCTTGCTGAGCTTGTTGGCATACGTTGCATGGCTATCATCCTGTGACTCGGCTGTTAATTCACCCCGTTGAAGTAACGCTAGAGATTGAATTAATGTATCGGCACCCAGTTGCATCAAGCGGTCGTGCAGTGAAGAACCGGTATCCTCGGGTTTGATATCGCAGACAGCCCTGGCCAGCATACCGCCGGTATCAAGACCCTCATCCATTTGCATGATCGTGATCCCCGTCTGCCTGTCGCCAGCCAGAATGGCGCGTTGAATAGGAGCAGCCCCGCGCCACCTGGGTAACAACGAAGCATGCACATTAATGCAGCCAAGACGTGGAATGGAAAGCACCGCTTGTGGCAACAGCAGTCCATAGGCCACCACAATCATCAGCTCCGGATTCAGAGCCTGCAGTTGTTGCTGCTCGGCTTCTGGCTTGAGCGATTCCGGTTGAAACACAGTCAAACCATGCTCAAGTGCACGCTGTTTTACCGGTGACGGCCTTGGTTCACGACCACGGCCTGCGGGCCGGTCTGGCTGGGTGTATACCCCGGCGATTTCATAGCCAGAATCGATCAGTGCCTGCAGCACCGGCACTGAAAATTCCGGCGTACCGGCAAATACAAGACGAAGTTTTTCAGCCACAGAGATTCTGTCCGGACTAGCCCGCACTTCTCACCAGGATCACGGCAGCAGGCGCAGGATTCGAGTTCGTAAGCGCCGCTCTGGAGCGAAAAGCGTAGCCATAGCTACGGTTTGAGTGAAGAGCAAGCTTACGGACACGAAGGCCAGCCTGAACCGTGATAGGCAGTTTTGAATAACTCACTGTATTTTTGAATTCCTGGATACACTCCAACGGACCAATGCCTTATCAGTATACTATGCCGCCTGGTGAGAAATGCGGGCTAAATGATCGCAGCCTGCCGGCGTGCCTTCTGGATTTTTTTCTTCACCCGCAACTGTTTGAGCGGTGACAGATAATCAACGAACAGATTACCTTGCAGATGGTCCATTTCGTGCTGAATACACACTGCCAGCAGGCCATCGGCTTCCAGGGTAAATTCTTTACCGTCTTTATCCAGCGCCTTGACGACTATGCGCTCGGCCCGTTCGACAGTCTCGAAGATATCCGGCACCGATAAACAACCTTCTTCGGTTTGCTCAACGCCTTCACTTTTAGTGATCTGCGGATTAATGAAGCACTGTGGTTCGTTTTTCTCAACACTGAGGTCCATCACGATAACACGCTTGTGCACATCCACCTGTGTCGCTGCAAGTCCAATACCGGGTGCAGCGTACATGGTTTCGAACATATCATCGACCAGGCTGCGAATAGAATCGTCAACCACATCAACGGGTTCGGCGACCTTACGCAGCCGCTTGTCGGGATAATGCAGAATTTCCAGTTTTGCCATAACAATCTCGTATAAATTTCCGCAGAAACAGCGATATCAGCTATTTCTGCTACAATCTTTGAAGACTTGCTTCAAAATGGAAGTTTATCAACTAAACTATTGAAAACCACGGATTATCCACAGGGATAACAATAATAATGAAAATATCCGTCGCTCCTGCTTGCGTACACAAAATTAGAACTCACATTTTAACCCTGTTGCTGGCCGTCGGGCTATTCGGCTGCTCATCATCTTCGACAAAAGATGATGCGGCATACGTCGAACCTGAAGCGCAAACAGGAATCATCGTTGAAGCTGTACAGGTACCGCAGGAAATAAGCAAACAGCAGGCTGTCGCAGCCAGCGTCAAGGTCAATCATCCACGTCAGTACATCGTGCAGAAAGGTGACACCTTGTGGGATATCGCCAGCCTGTTTCTGAGAGACCCATGGTTCTGGCCTGAAATCTGGCATCAGAATCCACAGATCGAAAATCCGCACCTGATATTCCCGGGTGACATTCTGACTTTAATATACGTCGACGGCATGCCACGCATCGTAGCTGGCAAGCCAGATCGGGCAGTTCAACAGACAACAACAGTTGTATCAGACGACGTAGGTGCTCTACCTGTTGTCAAACTGTCGCCTTCTATTCGTTCAGAAGAAATCGAGGCCAGCATTGCGACCATTCCGGGAGACGCCATTCGTCAGTTCCTCAGTAAACCGCGCGTAATTACCAAGGAAGAGTTCAAGGACGCACCTTATATACTCGGTAGTGACGATGAACACCTGATTCTGGGCCAGGGCAATCGAGTCTATATCCGCGGAGAAATAGACAAAGAGCGAGTTCGTTATACTGTTGTTCGCGAAGGCGAAAAACTGGTCGATCCGGATACCCAGAAGGTGCTGGGGTACGAAGCAGTTTATGCCGGTGAGGTACTGATCAGTACTTATGGTGATCCGGCTGTCGGCGAACTCACCTTTACCGAGCGTGAAGTCCTTTACGGTGACCGCCTGCTACCGACTGACAAGAGTAAAATCGACAACCTTTACTTCCCAAGGCTGCCAGATCGCGATATTCAGGCCAAAATCATCCATCTGCCTGATGCCCTGTTCGGCATCGCCAAGCTGCAGGTCGCTGTAATCAACAGGGGCAGCCGCGACGGCCTTGAAAGCGGCAACCTGCTGGCCGTCTACACCAAGGGCACAACCGTATACGACCATTACAGCAGGGGCAAGAAAGTTAATCTTGACCTTCCCGATCTGCGCAGCGGTCTGATGATGATCTTCCGCACATTTGATCATGTCAGCTATGGACTGGTGCTGGAATCCACTCGCGTGATACACGAAAATGATGTAGTTAGAACCCCCAAATAAAGCTACACTGTTCAAGGATGAATACTATCGAGAACTGGCTCGCACTATTGCGGGTGCCGGGCCTGCAACCGGATCAATACCATCATTTACTCAATGTTTTTGGATCACCGGAGAAGGTCCTTGCTGCCAGCGCGGGCAGTCTTGGTAAACTCGGTTTAAAAGCCAATATTGTCAGCGCTGTTCAAAATCCGGCGACCGAAATGATCGAAGCTGATCTGGAATGGCTGCAACATGACAATCATCACGTAATCACTTTTCATGACGCTCGCTATCCCGAGCTGCTAAAGACCATCCCGGCAGCACCTCCCCTGCTGTTCGTGCGCGGCGATCCCGATTATCTACAACTGCCGCAACTGGCCATGGTCGGCAGCAGAACACCAACAGCCTCGGGACGCAAAACCGCGACGGAGTTCGCCAGGCACCTGTCAAAAGCAGGCATAACCATTAGCAGTGGACTGGCCAGAGGCATCGATGCTGCCTGCCACCAGGGCGCACTGGGAGGTATTGCGGGCACCGTGGCCCTGGTGGCGCACGGGCTGGACATTGTCTATCCGGCAGAACACCGCAAGCTGGCGGAAGAAATCACACACAACGGTGCTATTGTCTCCGAACATCCGATTGGCACCGCGCCACTGAAGGCTTATTTCCCGCGCCGCAACCGCATTATCAGCGGATTATCGCTGGGCACGCTGGTGGTCGAGGCCGCACTCAGAAGTGGCTCGCTGATAACTGCAAAACACGCGCTGGAGCAGGGCCGCGAGGTCTTTGCCATCCCCGGCTCAATCCACAATCCGCTGGCACGCGGCTGCCACCAGTTGATACGCCAGGGCGCCAAACTGGTGGAGACAGCGGACGACATTCTGGAGGAGCTATCCGCCCTGCTGCCCGGTGAATTACCCTGCCAGAGCGAAGCCCCTGCAGACACCCCGGCCAAAAATCAATCTTCACAGGCACTTGACCCGGATCACCAAAAACTGCTCAAATGCCTCGCATATGAACCCATGCAGATCGACGAACTTGTCAATCGCAGTGGTTTTGCGGCCTCGGAAGTGGCTTCTATGCTATTGATACTGGAGCTGGAAGGCTGCGTCGTCAGTGAAAGCGGACGCTATACCCGCGTGGCATAACGGCTGTTTTCGGGACTCAACCATGGGGAATTGAGACTGCTTCCCCAATAAAAGGTTACTAATAATGATAATCAAACAATCCGTTGTCGACGTTTTGATGTTTCTGTTTGAACGTTTTATGGGTGATGAGAACGAAACCCTTGATGAGCGCGATGATGTAGCCACCCGCCTTGAAGAGATGGGATTTCAGAATAATGAAATCGGCAAGGCTTTTGACTGGCTTGAAGACCTGGCCACGATCCAGGATGGCGGGCACTATGCCCCGGTAAACCAGTCAAGCATACGCGTTTTCAGCGATGAAGAGAAGACTCTGCTGAATGACGAATCGCTGGGTTTTCTGATCTACCTTGAACAGTCGGGCATACTGACGCCAGTGACTCGTGAACTGATACTTGATCGCGTCATCGCACTCGACAACGAACTTGATACTGAACAACTTAAATGGATTGTGCTGATTGTTCTGCATAGTCATCCCGGCGAAGAAAATGCCTACGCATGGATGGAAAGTATTATGTTTGACGAAATTGTAGACTATATACAGTAAGTACAAACGTTTTCTATTCCTAAGGCGACATGATAAGAATGCATGAGCACTAATCTCGTTATTGTCGAATCACCCGCAAAAGCGAAAACCATCGAGAAATACCTTGGCAAGGATTTCAAGGTGCTCGCATCCTATGGCCATGTGCGCGACTTGATTCCTAAAAAGGGCGCCATCGATCCTGACCATGACTTCGAAATGAAATATGAAGTCATTGAAAGGAATGAAAAGCACATTAATGCCATCAAGAAAGCACTGAAAAAAGCCGAGGCACTCTATCTCGCAACTGACCAGGACCGCGAGGGAGAAGCCATATCCTGGCACCTGTACGAGTTACTCAAAGACGATGGTGTACTTGCTAAAAAAGACGTGCATCGCGTTGTCTTCAATGAAGTCACCAAGCGCGCCATCAAGGAAGCCATTGATAATCCACGAGAACTGTCCAACGACCTGATAAACGCGCAGCAGGCCAGGCGCGCACTCGATTACCTGGTCGGCTTCAACCTGTCGCCCCTGCTGTGGAAAAAAGTTCAGCGCGGCCTCTCGGCCGGGCGCGTACAAAGCCCGGCACTGCGGCTGATCGTTGAACGCGAGCAGGAGATTGAAAATTTTAACGAAGAAGAATACTGGACCATAGCGGCCGATGTCGATAAAAACGACCAGCCATTCATAGCCCGCCTCACGCTATTTGAGAACGAAAAGGTTATCGATAAGCAGGTCAAGAAAGATGGCGAAACAGCCGATGAAAAAACAAAGTTCAGCTTCACTAACGAAAAGGATGCCCTCGCCGCCAGGGATACATTATTAAATGCGGCGAATGGAAAGCTCAGTGTCGACCTGGTCAAGAAAAAGGAAGCCCGGCGCAACCCGAATCCACCGTTCACCACATCAACCATGCAGCAGGAAGCCGCGCGCAAACTGCGTTTTTCGGCGCAGCGCACCATGCGCACAGCCCAGCAGCTGTATGAAGGCATTGATATCGGCGGTGAAACGGTTGGTCTTATCACCTATATGCGTACCGACTCGGTCAGCCTGGCCAATGAAGCGCTGGCTGAATTACGCCAGCTGATTGAACAAAGCTACGGTAAAGATTATCTGCCTGAAGCACCTCGTACATTTAAAACCAAGGCAAAGAATGCGCAGGAAGCACATGAAGCCATTCGACCTACTTCAGCAAGACACTTGCCTGCTGAAATAAAATCACACTTGAGTGCAGACCAGTCAGCCCTTTACGAGCTCATCTGGAAACGCACCATGGCCTGCCAGATGATCCACGCCACACTGGACACAGTAAGCGTCGACCTTGGCTGCGGTGAAGGCAACATCTTCCGCGCTAACGGCTCAACTATCAAGCACCCGGGCTTCATGAAGGTGTATACCGAAGACATCGACGATGATCGTAGAGGCGAAGACCGCAACAGGATTCTTCCGGAAATGGAACAGGGCGAACAGGTCAAGTTGCTCGATATACGCAGCGACCAGCATTTCACCCAGCCACCGCCAAGATTTACCGAGGCCAGCCTGGTAAAGACGCTAGAAGAGTTCGGCATCGGCCGCCCTTCAACCTATGCCAGCATCATTTCAACGCTGGTTAATCGCGAATATGTCGAACTCGAAAGCCGGCGCTTCACACCGACCGACATCGGCCGCATCGTGAATGGCTTCCTTACCGAACACTTCAGTAAATATGTCGACTATGAGTTCACGGCCAACCTGGAAGATGAACTCGATAGCGTGTCGCGCGGTGAAGAAGACTGGATCCCGTTAATGCGCAAGTTCTGGGAACCCTTCATCTCCCAGGTTGAAGACAAGGATGCCAATGTCAGTCGTGCCGAGGTTGCACAATCGGCCTTCATCTGCACCGATGAGAAAACAGGCAAGCCTGTCACTGTTCGCATGGGGCCTTACGGACCCTTCGTGCAGATTGGTGACAAGGACGATGAAGAGAAGCCACAATTTGCCAGCCTGCGTCCCGGCATGAAAATGGCTGACGTCACTGAGGATAACTATCTTGATCTGTTCGTATTGCCACGCGACCTTGGTGAAACACCAGAGGGTGAAAAACTCAGCACCAACTTTGGGCGCTTTGGACCTTATGTAAAATATGACAACAAGTTTGTTTCCATCAACAAAGCCTACCAGGATCAGGGAGTTGATCCCTACAACATCACGCATGAACAGGCGATGGAGCTGGTAAGCGCCAAGAAAGAATTTGACGCCAACAAATACATCAAGTCGTTTGAGGGAACTGACATCGAGGTGCTCAATGGACGCTACGGCCCATACATCACGAACGGGCAGAAAAACGCAAAAATCCCCAAGGACAAACAACCCAAGGACCTCACCCTGCAGGAATGCGAAGAGCTACTCGCGGCAGCACCTGAGCGTAAAGGACGCAAGAAGAAGGTTGTCAAAAAAGAAGCCGTGAAAAAAGCCGCCCCCAAAAAGAAAGCCGCAAAGAAAAAAACTGCCAAGAAAAAGGCCAGTAAAAAGAAAACGGCAAGGAAAAAAACCGTCAAGAATAAAGCCTAAGGTCTGCACTAAACCATGGCTACCGAGTTTGCCATCCGCTATGCCGTTCATTGCATTCGACAGGGCGGCGTTATCGCCTACCCCACAGAAACAGTCTATGGCCTGGGTTGTGATCCACTGTGCGCCAGAGCCGTCGATAAAATCAATAAACTCAAAGGCCGGGACGCAAGCAAAGGGCTGATATTAATCGCCTCCCGCCTGACGCAGCTTGATAGCCTGATCGATGTGAGTGGCCGTGACCAACGCGCAGCCATTGTTGGCGAGCATGAAGCTACCAGCTGGGTTGTGCCCGCACAAGACACCGCACCTGAATGGATCACCGGTAGACATCGCACGATTGCTATTCGTGTTAGCTCACATCCACTGGTGATACGCCTGTGTGATCAGCTCGGCCACGCACTGGTTTCAACCAGTGCCAATCCTTCCGGTAAAAAACCTGCATTAACGGCATTGCAGCTGCACCGCTATTTTGACGGTCTGGTTGATAGCATGCTCGTATCCAATCATAATTGCAGCGGCAAAGCCTCACAAATTCGTGAACTGAAAAGCAGGCAACTGCTGCGGAACTAGCACACATATTGCACGAAGGCGGATGCAAAATGATTAAGAGTGAATGATATGACAAGAAGCTACATCAGATTAATAGATTTTCAGCTGTTACAGTTTGTCCTATTTGGTTTTATGAACAATATTTTGTCAAGAACAAAATATTGCCCATAAAAGCCAAATTCTTCATACAATATGCGGGGCTAGCATGAACTCAAGCAATACACCCGACGTCGAAGCAGTCAAACACTATTTGTTGAACCTGCAAGAAAACATATGCAGCAAACTGGCTGCCGAAGATGGAAAGGAGGACTTCATCCGCGACGAATGGCAGCGCGAGCATGGCGGCGGTGGTGGCATTAGCCGTGTACTGACCAACGGCGCGGTGTTCGAGCAGGCCGGTGTTAACTTCTCTCATGTACAGGGTAAGGAGATGCCCGCATCGGCCACCGCGCACAGACCGGAACTTGCCGGTCGTGAATTTGAAGCCATGGGTGTATCACTGGTTATACACCCACATAATCCATATGTGCCTACCTCGCATGCAAATGTGCGTTTTTTTATTGCGACAAAAAAAGGTAGTGATCCGATATGGTGGTTCGGTGGCGGCTTCGATCTCACACCCTATTACGGCAACAGGGAAGATTGCGTACACTGGCATAGTGTTTCGCGAGATGCCTGCAAGAGTTTCGGTGAGGATGTCTATCCGCGCTATAAAAAATGGTGCGATGATTATTTCTTCCTCAAACACCGCAACGAACCACGAGGGATTGGCGGTCTGTTCTTTGACGATTTGAACGAGGGTGGATTCAAACAGTGCTTTGCCTTCATGCAAAGCGTAGGCGACCATTACCTGCAAGCCTATTTGCCGATTGTACAAAAACGTAAAAATACAGAATATGGCGAACGGGAGCGTGACTTCCAGCTGTACCGTCGCGGACGTTACGTTGAATTCAACCTGGTATATGACCGTGGCACCCTGTTCGGCCTGCAAACAGGTGGGCGCACGGAGTCGATCCTGATGTCATTGCCGCCGGTCGTGAACTGGCGATACAACTGGAAACCGGAACCCGGCTCGCCCGAAGACGAGCTATACCAGACCTATCTCAAACCAACTGACTGGCTTGATTAGAACTCGGGTCTTCATCACACCAGGCGGGTAAACATTCTGATCATTGCCACAGAGAATACAGAAGTATTGTCCGCCTGACGCTACACGCCCCCACGCGAATGAACACAAATTATCCACAGATGAACGCAGATAAACACAGATATTAAACATGTTATTTGTCCGCTAAAAACGCAAAGGACGCAAAATGCGCAAAGCCCTTTAGTTGTACTTGTTAACTTGTAAATGTCTGAACTTGATCTGATAATACAGTCATTTACACCCAATAAGACCTGACAGTGCCGATGCACTCATAATCGCCATCACATAGTTATGATAACGAAACCATGGATGCAGGGTGCGCCGTGCGCACCGCGTAGTCAAGTTTGCTGGCCAGTCCCGGTGCGCACGGCGCACCCTACGATCTACACTTAAAGGCATTTCACCACAGAGTCACAAAGGGCGCAGAGAGAAAGCATTGTATTGTTAACTACGCCACAGGCGCAGTTAACAAAGTAAAACTCTGTGTCCTCTGTGACTCTGTGGTGAATAGTTTTTGAATTTGTTTGAAGTGTGTCAGTTCGAATCTGATCCCAGGTTTGTTATCCGTAAGATCGGGTCGCGACTACTACACATTAGTTGTGTTTTTGTTTTGTTCGCGTTATTTGCGTTTTTCGCGGACCATTAAAACATCTGTGTTTATCTGCGTTTATCTGTGGATGTTGTTTTTAATAATTCGCGTTCATTTGCGTGTATTTGCGGACTACAAACTCTGTGCCCTCTGTGTTCTCTGTGGCAAATTACGTTTTAATTTTTTTGGCTATCATGTGCCTGTCCACTGTACCTGGGGAAGAGCCGGATTTATTACTCGGAACTTGCACGCTTGTGAAGGTTAACAACATTTACGCAGGGCAGGTCTGTTAGCGGACGCGAAATATAGTTACCCTGCACCTTGTCAACACCGCATATTTTCAGCAGGCGTAAAACCTCGGGGCTTTCAACATACTCTGCAACGGTATAGCGTCCGAGCGAATGCGCGACATCATTCATTGCGGTCACGATGGCACGATCAGTGGCACCGCGGGCCATGCTCTTCACGAACTGGCCATCGATCTTGACCAGGTTGGTCGGCAGGTTCTTCAGCTGTGCAAACGAGCAGAATCCCGAGCCAAAATCATCCAGCGAGAAACGACAGCCTATTGCGCACAGGTCGCGAATAAAGCGCTTCGCCTGCTCCAGATTTGCAATCGCGCTGGTCTCGGTTATCTCGAATACGATTGAGCTGGGGGGCACACTATATTTTTGCAACAGCTTGATAATATTACTCTGCGCATCATCGTCATCAAGCGAGTGCCCGGACAGGTTGATCGACAATGCCACCCTGCCTTTCGGGTTGCCGCTGTTTGCAACTTCCTTCAGCGCATGTTCGATTACCCACATGTCAAGCTCCATCATTAGATTGAAGCGTTCTGCTGTCGGCATGAACGCGCCTGGATAATACAACTCACCATTGTCACCACGCATACGTACCAGCACTTCGTAATGGAAGGCACCATCGTTGTCACTTAATTGCGCCTGCCAGATAGCACCATCCTGTGCCGGTAGATTGTTCAGGTTAATATCCGCCATCGACACAATCGGCTGGTAGTGCAGCTCGAAATCATCATTATCCAGCGCAGCACGAATGCGCGAAGACCAGCCCAGCTCTGTACCCATCGCATTACGTTCATCACTGGTCTGATCGTATAAATGAGACTGGTTTCTACCCATACGCTTGGCAATATGGCAGGCAATATCCGCATTCGCCAACAGGTCACCTGCCGTCATGTTCTCATCGTCCAACATGGCAACACCGAAACTGGCGTGTACATGGTAGATCTGCTGACCACCGTTAACACTTATATTACTCAATGCAGTTCTGTATTCATTGGCCAGCTTGAGCGCCAGCGCAGAATCGACATTTTTCAACAGAATGGCAAATTCATCACCACCGATACGCGCCATAACATCGCTTCTACGCAAGATCTTGGACAATACACGGCTGATCTCCAACAGCATTCTGTCACCGGTTTCGTGCCCGGCCGTATCATTGACATATTTAAAACGATCAAGATCGATGTATATCATCGCACTCTTGATGCCGGTGCGCTGTGAATCCTTGATCTCTTTTTCAAGATGGGATTCAAAATAGCGCCGGTTGTACAAGTCAGTCAGGTGATCATGTGTTGCCTGCCAGCGCAGTTTTTCTTCCAGCATTTTCTGATTGGAAATATCGCGAAATGCAATTACCGAGCCGTCCTGTTTGCCATGAATCTTTAATGGCGAAACAGTGCATTCTACTGGAATGGACTTACCCGAATGGTGTTTGAAATTTGTTTCCCAGCAACGCAGCTTGGCATCTTTACCGTAAGTATCGCGCAGCTGGTCATCACGTTTACTATCTTCGTCTGTATAGTGCAGGGCATTGAATGCTGATACACCAAGCAGAGAACTATCATCATCGGCTCCCAGCACGTTCAAAGTTGCATGATTGACAAAAGTGAGCTGACCATCGTTATCAACGCCATACACGCCTTCGCCAACGGACTCGAGAATAGCCTGTAGACGTTCGCGCTGCAGTTCAATCGAATTCTGCACTTCGATGAATCGGCGCATGGCTGATAATCTTGCCAGGAACAGCTCTTCAGCCTCGTTTTTAAACATGCATTCGACCGCGCCGGCCTGTAGACAATCGCGTATAACCGAATCCAGATAGGTTCCTGTTATTACAGCGGTGCGGATATTGTCAGTACGTTCATCATCACGCAACTTCTGACAAAGCACATAGCCATTTTCATCCGGCATAAAATAATCAACGATCGCTATATCGATTGTCTTGTTAATGGCAATATCGTAAGCCTGCTTGACAGATTCAGCCGTTTCCACCTGGTAGCCATTTCTCTCCAGCAGGCGCTTGTAATAGGTGCGAATACTCTTCGAGTCATCGACAAACAATACCCGTGTTTGCTTATCGCCGTGAAACGTCTGACGCCACTCTTCAAGATGCTCCATCCCGGGTGTAAGCAGGGTATGCAGCGAGGTGGTGACTTCCTGATAATTTTCCCAGGGCACCAGTGCTGTTTTCTTGCGTGTACTCATCCAGTTCAGCAGCTCGACTTCGGTATCGTTGGAAAGAAGAATAACAGGCGTTTCGCTGTAGGGCTCCCTGTCCAGCAACACCAGCAGTTGTGTGGACTCTTCAAAATGTTCGTAATTTGGCCAGCCAACAATGATGCCATCCAGGTTCAGTGTCACGTTATGTAGCGTATCGATGGCTGAAACAAAAGAATCGACAGCGAGCAGCTCAAAGCCCTGCTTTTGTAAGAGTTTGCCCAGGATGTAGCGCAATGTCGCCGACTCTTCGACCAGCAAAATGCGTTGTTTTGTATTTGTATCAGGCATTGGTGTGACCCCCAGGGACAATTCACCCATATGCCACGCACTTACCTCCGGCATACGGGTAATACAGCAGAACACTCGGAATTAGGTCACATTTAGTAGCCGCCACAATGCATGTGACGATACAGGATTATATAGTCAGAAAATCATTGATTTACCACCCATTCTGCCAATATCAGGCTGTACACTCGCACACAAAAAAGCCGGCTGTGGCCGGCTATTCACGCGTTTAATGCCCACATCACAGGCTTACTCCTTCATACCCTTTTTGATCGCAGCGATGACCTCAACTTCGAGCTCAGAGAGTATCTCAGCTGCCGGGCTATCTGCCGCTATCACGGTTGGCCGTGCGAACAGCGCCGTTGTTTTGCCGTCCTTTTCGATCAGCGTCATATGCAGCGGGCACAAGGCAAGCATATGGGGGTCCTTGTTGCTCACCTGGTTCGCATACCAGCCGTTGCAGAACACCATGCTGCGAATCGCGCTGAGCTTGCTCCGGTTGTATTGATCGCCCCAGCGCTCGGCAAAACCCGACAGGTTTTTACTGATGTTCGGCTCGAAAACCACGTAAAAACGCGCATCTTCAAGACTTTTGTAGACCTTGTCATAGACCTCGGTCATCGGTTTATCGACACTGAAGACAAATACACTGGAGTCTGCATTTACCTCTGAAAATAACAGGCACAGGATTAACAATGCCCCTCTGATAAGCTGTTTCACGCCGGATTTCTCCTGATATGCCTGATTCTACATAGGCTGGTACAATAGCGCATTCAACAATGATTGTGGAGTAGAGCGTGTCCAGCAACGGTTCTTTTTCAGCTATACGCATGCGCCGTATGCGCCGTGATGAATTCTCACGTCGCCTGATGCGTGAAAATCATCTTAATGTTGATGATCTAATCTATCCGATGTTTGTAATAGAGGGTGAGAATCATCGCGAAGCGGTAGCCTCCATGCCGGGCATCGAGCGTGTCAGCATCGACCAGTTGCTGCTTGAAGCAGGCCAGTGCGTGCAACTTGGCATACCCGCAATCGCAATATTCCCGGTGGTCGGTGAAACCGAAAAATCGGACGATGCCGCAGAAGCCTATAATCCAAACGGCCTTGCACAGCGTGCGGTGCGGGCGCTCAAACAGAACTATCCAGATCTTGGTGTCATCACCGACGTTGCCCTGGACCCCTTCACGTCACACGGCCAGGACGGTCTGATCGATGACAGCGGCTATGTACTCAATGACGAGACTATCGATGTACTGGTCAAGCAGGCTGTTTCACATGCCGAAGCCGGCGCTGACATTGTCGCCCCTTCCGACATGATGGATGGCCGAATCGGTGCTATCAGGGAGGCGCTGGAAGCAGCCGGGTACATTCACACGCGCATCCTCGCCTACTCCGCCAAATATGCCTCCAGTTTTTATGGCCCGTTCCGCGACGCTGTTGGTTCAGCAGTCAACCTCGGCGCAGGTAACAAGTACAGCTACCAGATGGACCCGGCCAATTCCAATGAAGCATTGCGTGAAGTCGAACTCGATATCAGCGAGGGTGCCGACATGTTCATGGTAAAACCCGGCATGCCCTATCTTGATATCGTTCGCAGGGTTAAAGACACGTTTGAAGTGCCGACCTATGTTTACCATGTCAGCGGTGAATACGCGATGCTGAAAGCGGCTGCGCAAAATGGCTGGCTGGATGAAAAGGCCACCGTGCTCGAATCACTGCTTTCATTCAAACGCGCCGGCGCCGACGGCATCCTCAGCTACTATGCCAAGACTGTGGCAGAGTGGCTGAATAGTTAACACAACGGGCAGGCAAATGTCAGACAGCATCGACCGCTATGCGGTTTTCGGCAATCCGATTGAGCATAGCAAATCCCCTTTCATTCACACCCGCTTTGCCGAGCAGACCGGGCAGCAACTGATCTACACCGCCGAACGGGTTGAAGCAGGCGACTTCAATCAAGCAGTAGCCCGCTTTGCAGAAAATGGTGGCAAAGGGCTTAATATTACCGTGCCGTTCAAACAGGATGCCTGGCATCTGGCAACACAGCGCAGTCAACGGGCTCAACGCGCGGGCGCAGTAAATACCCTGGTTATTAATGGAAAAGGCGATTATTTTGGTGACAACACTGATGGTATCGGCCTGGTTCGTGATCTTGTCAACAACCACGGGCTTCAACTCGAAGGCAAGTCCATTCTAATCATCGGTGCTGGTGGCGCGGTATGCGGCGTTATCGAACCCCTGCTTGCCGGCAAGCCTGCTGCATTAACCATTGCAAATCGCACCAAAGAAAAAGCGCTGCAACTCGCAAAGGATTTCTCCGATCTTGGAAATATCAAGGCGTGCGGTCTCGATGAGTTCGGCACCAGCAGTTACGACATCGTCATCAATGGAACATCGGCAAGCCTCAGTGGCGAGATGTTGGCATTGCCCGCAACACTGATAACTGAAAACACATTCTGCTATGACATGATGTACGCTACCGAACCGACCCCGTTCATGCACTGGGCACAACAGCACGGCGCGAAACATGTTGTTGATGGAAAAGGTATGCTGGTCGAACAGGCTGCCGAGTCTTTTCGACTCTGGCGAGGCTGCGAGCCTGAAACAGCGCCCGTGATTGAAGCCCTTAGTAAGCTTTAACCCGCATTTCTCACCAGGCGGCGTCGAATACTGATAAGGCATTGGCCCTTTGGAGTAAAGCTCGGATGATCAAAAAGACAGGGGGTTATTCAAGCATGCCTATCACGGTTCAGGCTGGTCTTCGTGTCCGCAAACTTGCTCTTCACTCAAACCGTAGCTATTGCTACGCTTTTCGCTCCAGAGCGGCGCTTGCAAACACGAATCCTGCGCCTGCTCCCATGATCCTGGTGAGAAATGCGGGTTAATGGGCTTATCCGGCTTTTACCCTGGACTGTACGAGTAACTCTGTTAACTGCGCAAATGATAACGGCTTGCTGATAACATAGCCCTGTGCCATATCACAACCAAGCAAAGACAGGCGGCTCAGCGTATCAAAACTTTCCACCCCTTCCGCCACCACTGACATTCCCAGGTTGTGTGCAAGCTCGATCGTCGAATGCACAATCACCTCATCATTCGGTGATTGCTCCATGTCCTTGATAAATGACTGATCAATCTTCAATTCACTGACGGGGAGTTTTTTCAACCGGCTTAATGAAGAATAGCCGGTACCAAAATCATCTATGGATAATGTAATTCCCAGGTAACGTATATATTCAAGAACCTCGGACAAGCGATCATACTCTGACAGGAACAGGTTTTCTGTAATCTCAAAGATCAGTAGCTCGCCATATTCTCTTGAACCGACCAATGCATCCAGGCGCTTCTTAAATTCGGGATTCAATAAATCCGTGACGGATATATTGATAGACACTTTCAATTCGTGATTATTGTTTTTCAGTATCGTCGCATTTTTCAGTGCCGTTTCGATAGCCCATGTGGTGTATTTTTCAATTAAGCCTATCTGTTCCAGCTCGTTAATGTAGACATCCGGATTTACCAGGCCATAACGTGAATGCACCCAGCGACCCAGTGCCTCAACTGCGATAATCTCATTTGTCTTTAGATCGATCTGCGGCTGATAAAAAAGCTCAAATTCGCCGTTAGATAAGGCCTTGCGCAACTCTGTCACCATGGTCAGGTAACCCAGTGGCGAATGATCATCAGCCGGCTGGTAATACATAACACCCTGCTTTGATTTCTTCGCTCTGTACATGGCCGAGTCCGCCCGGCTGAGTATGTCCGTCACATTATCACCGTGCTCAGGATATACCGTGATACCGATGCTTGCACCAACAGTAATCGTCGAATCGTTTATAACGAAGGGTTTTTCAAGCGCCTTGAGCAAGGCGTTCGCTCTGTCGATGATCGTCTTCTTGTTACTGTCCGGCAATATCATCGCAAACTCGTCACCGCCAAGACGTGCGAATGTATCGTTGGGATAAACATATTGCTGCAGCAGCAATGCAAGCTCTTTTAACAGGTAATCGCCCTTGTCGTGACCCAGGGCATCATTAATATCCTTGAAGCGATCCAGGTCGATCAATAACAGGCCCAATTCGCTGTTGCCGGATTCAGCCAGTGAAATACCACGCGACAGCCTGTCTCTGAACAACGAACGGTTCGGTAACGAGGTTAATGGATCATAAAGCGCGTGAAACTCAAGCTCCCGGTTACTCTCGAGCAGCTGCTTGTTGACGATCTTCAGACGGCGGCGGTAGTCTTCATTCAATTTGCTGGTTTCTTCCATCTGCTGCACGGCCATCGCATTTTCGATTGCAATGGAAACGATACCGGCGAACATGGTTAACAGGCTCATGTCCCTGCGGGTAAACTCGTGATTGCCGATCTTGTTGATCGCCGAGATACCGCCCAGAAAATGCTTTTTACCCTGCAACGGCACCAGTATCAGTGTACCCGCCTTTTGCTCCCAGCGATTGCGCTCTTCGTCATTTAGCTCATCCAGTACGCCGCGCCACCATGCTTTCTTGTGTTTCCACACCCAGCCGCAAAGCCCAAAATCCAGCGACAGCGAAGTACCGACGATCTCGTCTGTATCGACGCCCGATCCGGCCCGGTAAGTATAGGTTTCGCAACTCTCGTCGAGGATAGGTATCAGCAGTGTTTCAGCCCTGACCAGCTCACGTGCACGTTCAGCAACGATCTGGAATACCCTGTTCAGGTCCAGTTCGCTGCCGATTTCGGTAAAGGTTTGCTGCAGCAGGTCGATCTCCGCCTCACGGTGCAGAAGACTTTCACGCAAGTCGCTGACGTTATTATTATTGTTTTTATCAGACACTTTAATATTACCGCGAGACAGACTCTCTGTTATTCCAAGTGTAGTACAGAAGCTCGAAATGACTATAAGATCCGACAGCTTGTAGCTGGGTTTTCAAATAGTTAATACAAGCCCGTGTTGGCTCTATGGGAGGGGGGGAGCTATGCCTTGTGGCGATTTTTCAGATCAACATAGTGCCTGGCTGAATATTGAAGAAATGCTCTCTCATTTTCTGTCAGTTCCCGTACCTGTTTGACCGGGCTGCCCAGCCAGAGATAGCCACCTTCCAGCTCCTTGCCGGGCGGCACCAGTGAACCGGCACCGACAATAGCGCCTGACCTGACGATAGAGCCATCAAGCAACACCGATCCCATGCCAACCAGGCACAGGTCCTCAACAGTGCAGGCGTGAACCACGGCATTGTGACCCACAGTGACATCACTGCCTATCGAAAGCGCATTTCCACCCGGAGCAAACTCACTGTCATGGGTGACATGCAAGATGCTGCCATCCTGTATATTGGTGCGCTCACCGATTCGTATCGAGTGAATGTCACCGCGCACTGAACACATCGGCCAGACGGAGCTGTCCGCGCCAATGACCACATTTCCAGTCACGACAGCACTGTCATCGACAAATGCAGATTCTGCAATTTCCGGAGTATATTGTTCGAATTTTCTGACTCCCATAGAGATACATTAAACGACTGTAATTCCACAGGCAACAGAGCAGAACAGAATTTTCGAAACTTTTCATCAGAGCAAATGCTATACCACTGCGTGCTCTTTGGTTAACGAAGTTAAGGTAAAATCGGCCCCATGAATCTATCCGCTTCAGCAAAACAGGCCTTCGACAAAATGAACACCCTGCTGGACAGGGCCGCACACCATCCCTTGATGGACAGGCTTGATCATGGCCTGCAAATGCTTAAGGCGGAAAATATCAAGGCGGTATATTCAAGACTGGCAGAAAGAATCAGCAACAACCCTGTCGTGAGCGCAGTGACCAGGTTCACCGATGAGCAGATTACCCGGGCAGCAAATTCAGCGATTATGCAGCGCCTGGAGCAATACGCAATACTGGTGCGCCTCAACCGGCCCATCGGTATTTTGCTGCTGTTATGGCCGACTCTGATTTCCCTATGGATTGCTGCGCAGGGCTGGCCCGACACGAAGGTGCTGGCTGTATTTGTCCTGGGCGTTATTCTGATGCGCTCAGCCGGATGCGCCATCAACGATTATGCCGACCGCGACATCGATGGCAGTGTCGCCCGCACAAAAGACCGGCCGATCGTCAGCGGCAAGGTCAGCGAAAAAGAAGCGCTGATGGTTTTCGCTTTACTCAGCATCTGCGCCTTCGGCCTGGTGCTGATGATGAACAAGCTGACCATCATGATGTCGCTGGTCGGCGTGGTACTGGCAGCGAGCTACCCGTTTATGAAGCGTTACCACTACCTGCCACAGGTCCACCTCGGCGCCGCTTTTGGCTGGGCCGTACCGATGGCATACACTGCGCAGGCCAACGAACTGACACCGGTGACCTGGCTGCTGTTCCTGGCGACGGTGCTGTGGACCACGGCCTATGACACCATGTACGCCATGACCGACCGTGCAGATGATTTGAAAATTGGGGTAAAATCGACCGCAATACTGTTTGGCCCGCTGGATAAAAAAATCATCGGTGCCATCCAGGCCATGCTTATCATGGCCCTGATATTGATCGGCCAGCGTGCAGAACTCAGCGGTTTTTATTACACTGGCGTTACCGCTGCCACTGTGTTCGCCCTGTGGCAGCAATACCTGATCAGGGAGAGACACCCGGAAAAATGCTTCCAGGCATTTCTTAACAACAACTGGTTCGGCATGGCCATCTTCATCGGCATCGTACTCGACTATCAATTTGGAGCAACCCTATGAACAAACTCAACGCCATCCTGATCTTAATCATGCTTGCGTTTTCCACTGGCATTCAGGCATCAGATCTTGCCAAGGAAAAACGCTGGGCTGACCAAATAGTCGATGCCATACTCGATGGCGAAGCCGTCTGGCTGAACGATGGCAGCAGCGAATTCCTGAGCATCTATACCGAAGCCGAGGAAGACAAAGGCCGTGCGGTTATCGTGATGCACGGCACCGGCATCCACCCCGACTGGCAGCAGGTGATACAACCACTGCGTGTCGGCCTGACCCAACACAACTGGAACACGCTGTCGATCCAGATGCCGATACTGCCAAACGAAGCTGAATACCCCGAATACGCACCGCTGTACGATGAGGTCGCACCACGCATTGATGCTGCAATTAAATACCTGAAAGACAATGGCGCAAAAGAAATCGTACTGATTGGACACAGTCAGGGCGCAGCGATGACGGCCTACTACCTGTCCACATCAAAACAGGATGTAAAGGGCTTCGTCGCCATCGGCATGGCCTCATTCGCAGATGATCCACGCATGAACAGCATCAAGGCGCTGGAAAATATCAAGCTGCCCGTGCTGGACATCTACGGTGACGACGATCTTGAAGGCATAATGAAAAGCGTGGGTGCCCGCACTGAAGCCGCGAAAAAGGCTGGCAATAAGAATTACACCCAGCAGGAAGTCGCAGGATCCAACCATTTCTTTGATGGCAAGGAAGATGAGCTGGTTGCAGCTGTTGCCGGGTGGCTGGAAAAATCACTGGCTCAATAACAGCCCCTATCACTGTGGACACCTAAGTTCACAGTGATAGATTTTAATCTTCAACAAACAGTCCTTAAAACCCGGCACTGTCTGGCGAGGTTATGCCTTACTGCACCAGGGCTGATCATTTCCTGTCAGAAATAAAAAGGCCGGGCTATGCCCGGCCTTTTTATTGGGTATGGACAGGATTATTGCCTGATGCCGATAACCGTACCAATCGCACGGAACTTCTGCCCGGACGCATCATCGGCCTCAATATGCCTCAACACCATCATGCTGCCGTCAGCCGAAATGAAGCCCTTTAGCGAGGTTGTTTCAGCGGCATCGCTAAAACTCATATCAATCGCACCGTTGGTTGCGATAGCGTTGACAGTAAAGTCAAATGGCACTTCTTCGGGATCCGCGATCGCCTGTACAGAGGCGATATCGGTCGCACGTTCAAAACCACGCAAGGTGAAATCAGCCGTTGCTGCAGTGGCTCCGGCATTGAAAGTCAACGAAGACAGGCTACCCAGGGTGTTCAGCTCTGTCAGACCCGTTTCCTCGGCACCAAATGCGACTGGATAGAGCTTAAACACCGCATTAGCCATCGAAGGCGCAGACGTTCCCAGTTTGACACCAACCATGATTTCCTTGGTCACAGCAGTGATAACCGGTGTACCAGCAGTCATCACATTCAACAAGCCGATAACCGAACCATCATCATTGCTCCATCCTTGCAGGTCCTCGGCACTGGCACCGTTGTTATCGGTATCCAGCGTGACCTGTCCGCTGCTGGTCACCGTGTACGGGAAGTTGAAACCACCTTCAGTAACCCCAGTGTCTGTCAGGGTGATGCTGGTGAAAATGGTCGCACTGCGCTCAAAACCCACGTTATCAAAAGCCGACGATGCAACGCTCGCGGTTCCATTATTGAAATTGATCACGCCCACGGTGCTGTCAGTCGCCCCCAGCGGTGCCGGCGTCGTGCTCAGATCGACAACCGTGGAGATGATTCCATAGTCACCGGTAAGACTGGTATCGCCCATGCCGCTGCCCTGCTTCAGCAGCAGGCCAAGGGCTATGCTGGCTTCATCGCCCGATTTGGCATTCAGGTCTACTGCATCCTTGACACCATCGTTGTCGGTATCCACTGTTTCGTAGCGCGCACCTGCCTCTTTGCTGATGAACACCAGCGTATTATTGTTGCCGGTGTTATTGATTGCGATTGAGCCGGGGGGCCAGCGCCATCCAAAGTCAGGACCATCCGGGTCGAGCTGCAGATCGACGGTTTCCAGTTCCTCTTCGAAAGGCAGTTCGAGAATAATATTGCCATCGCTGTCGATCAAACCCACCAGGCTCTCGGTGTCGCCAGTAAGGCTAGTTTCATGACCGATGCTGGCAACACCCTGATCATTGATGCTGAAATTGGTCCAGGTATCGATCAAAGTCGTCACCCCTACGCTGAAATCGACCTCACCGGCATTGGCACCCGCTGCAATAGTAAAACCTTCGCTCATCACGTCCAGGCCGAGAGTACCGAAATTCTGCTGCTCGTTGTCATGCATGCCCATGCCGAACTCGATGCTGTTCCAGGTACCGGCCAGCGCGGCAACCGCGGTGCCATCATCTGGCGTGCTGGCGAGCACAGCGATCTCGGTGTCGACCAGGTCGCCGACCTCGGCATCGAGCTGTGCAAGCATGCTGGACAGATCGGCCGTGGCGGTGAGATCAAATGCCTCCACTTTATCCTGCAGCGTGACCACTTCATTCAACGCCAGATCACCCAGTACAAGATTTTCATCATCGACGAACTTGTCGAGCACGTACTGTGAAATCGGATTGATATTCACCGCCTGTTCGACCACCATCGCGCTCATTGATGTCCCGCTGTTGCCGGTGATACGCACGATCAGGTTGCCTGCAAGGCTGACACCCGTAGGCAGCGCAAGGTTGTAGTTACCGGTAATCGAAGTCACGGTCGATGCCAGCACGGCCCCGACCTGGTTGCCGTCGTCGTCGATGCGGATCAACTCGACGGTTGCGCCACCAACCGGCTGCAGACCTGTAATTTCGGCATGGGCTGACGGAAATAATACTTCAGTGGCTACGAACAGAAACGGCTTGTCGTGCTCAAACTGTGCGACTACACCGAGCGGCGCCTCAGCCAGACCGCTGATCGTTGTAGTTGTAGCAGTTCCGGCGCCATCGTTACTGCTGCTGCAGGCGGCCAGCGCAATACTGCATGCCAGAACAAGGGGTTTAATTATCGTGCGTGATTCCATAGAAAAGTTCCTTCTAGTTTGAATAGATTGTTAAAAACATCTTTCCGAATGTAGATCACTTTCGAAAAATTTTTTTATTTTTTTTGTAAAATTTTTCTATTTATCGTTAAACCGGCTTCAATTGATAACTATTTATACCGCCCGTGCAATACTCCATACATCCACACGCCTTATACCTGCCCTTTTCAATATTCGCGCCAGTTCGTTTGCGGTGGATGTTGTGGTCACCACATCATCAACTACAGCTACGTGCTGTGCGCTGACTGGTTCAACGACTTCAAAAGCAGCTCGCATATTTTTTCTACGCTGTTTTTTATCCAGCCCCGTTTGTGACTGTGTATCACGCACACGTTTTACGGAGTGCACATCGACAGGGATATTGAATCTGTTCGCGATGGGGCGAGCCAGTTCCAGTGACTGATTGAAGCCACGCTGCCTTAATCGTTTTTTATAAAGCGGCACCGGCAGAATGCAGTCCGGCAACTCTATATTATTATTATCTATTGCATCGGCGAGCATGCTGCCCAGCAATCTTGAATATGCCAGCTTCTCGTTGAACTTGAGCCGATGGACCAGGGTGATCGCTTCTTCTGTATAACTGAACAGACTGACACTACGGTCGAATACCGGTGCTTTGCGCAGGCATTGCCCGCACTTGAGCTGATCGCCGCTATGGTTGGCCAACGGGATTGCGCATTGCAGGCACGCGGATTCGATCCACGGCAAGTCGTGGTAGCAATGCTCACAGATATCCATGTCATTCAAACCGGGAGAGCCGCATAAAACACAGCGTGGCGGGTAAACAGTGCTGATAAGGCGCCGATACAGGGCGGCACCAAGGCTGTTGAGGATGTTAATGTCCATATTCATCATCACTCCATGTCATGTAGAATAAGCAGCCATTCTACTCAATTATCCGATACGTATGAATTCTCTGCGCCACGACTGGACCCGATCCGAAATCACCGCTTTGTTTGAACGTCCGTTCAATGACCTGCTTTTTGAAGCACACAGCCTGCATCGCCGGCACTTCGACCCGAATCATGTCCAGGTCAGCACCCTGCTTAGCATCAAAACCGGCGCCTGCCCGGAAGACTGCGCCTACTGCTCGCAGAGCGCGCGCAACGAGGCCGAGCTGGAACGCGAGCGCCTGCTGCCGCTGCAGGAAGTCGTGGAGAAAGCCAGGGCCGCAAAACACAATGGCGCCAGCCGTTTCTGTATGGGCGCAGCCTGGCGCAACCCGACAGACAGGAACCTGGACAAGGTCATCGAGATGGTCGAAGCGGTACATGCACTGGGACTGGAAACCTGCGTCACCCTTGGCATGCTGACACAGCAACAGACTCAGAGATTGAAGCTGGCTGGACTGGATTACTACAATCACAACCTCGATACCTCGCCGGAATACTACGGCGACATCATCACCACCCGCAGCTACCAGGACAGGCTCGATACACTGGAACACGTACGTGATGCCGGCATCAATGTCTGCTGTGGCGGCATCGTCGGCATGGGTGAAGAGGAAGAGGACCGCGTCTCGCTGCTGCAGCAACTCGCCAATCTGCCACAGCACCCGCAAAGTGTACCGATCAACATGCTGGTACAGGTCGAAGGCACGCCTTTGCACGGCGTCGAAAAACTCGATGCCCTAGACTTTGTCAGGACCATTGCCATTGCCCGCATCCTGATGCCCGGGTCCTGGGTCAGACTGTCTGCCGGTCGCACTGAAATGAGCGACGAAATGCAGGCACTGTGTTTCTTCGCCGGCGCTAATTCCATTTTCTACGGCGACAAGCTGCTGACCACAACCAACCCGGACGAGAACCACGACCGTATCCTGTTCGACAAGCTCGGCATCAATACTGCCGAAACGACACAAGATCTGGACACAGCAGCTACCGCGTGAATAGCTATTTGCCACAGAAACACAGATGGCACAGAGTTTTATAAATGGTGTTAAAACATAAATACTTTCTCCGTGTCCTCCGTGTCCTCCGTGCCTCTGTGGCCATATCACTTTATTACAAACCAGATACCCTTTCCTGACTTGAAAGACCTCAGTACAGAACTACAGCAACGTAAAGCGAAACACCTTTATCGTTCACGCCGTATCAGTGACGGACCTCAGCTGCCGGAGATGATCATCGACGGCAGACAGGTCACCAGCTTTTGCAGCAACGACTACCTCGGTCTGGCCAATCACCCTGATGTCAAAGCGGCCTTTATTCAAGGCATCGAACAATACGGTGCAGGCAGCGGCGCTGCACATTTGATCAATGGCCACTCGCGCGCCCACCATGCGCTTGAAGACGAACTCGCTGAATTCAGCGGCTATCCACGCGCACTGCTGTTCTCCACCGGGTACATGGCAAACCTCGGCCTGGCCCAGGCGCTGGTTGGCAAGGGAGATACAGTTCTCGAAGACCGCCTGAACCATGCATCATTGCTCGATGGCGGCCTGCTCTCGGGCGCGCGCCTGATGCGCTATCGGCATAATACTGCCGAAGACCTTGATGCAAAGCTCACCACCCGATCATCCGGTGAAAAGCTGGTGTTAAGCGATGGCGTATTCAGCATGGACGGCGATATTGCCGAAGTCCCTGCGCTGGTAAATGCATGCCGCAAGCATGATGCCTGGCTGATGCTCGATGATGCTCACGGATTTGGTGTACTCGGTGATAATGGACGCGGCACACTGGAGCACCACGGCGTTTCCACCGCTGACGTCCCCATCTACATGGCAACACTGGGTAAAGCCCTGGGCACAGCCGGTGCCTTCATTGCAGGCAGCGATGCACTGATTGAAACCCTGATTCAACAAGCCCGACCCTACATTTATACAACCGCGTCTCCGCCAGCGGTAGCCGAAGCGGCACGCGCCAGCCTGAACATGATCAAATCACAGCCCGATTTACGTGACCGGCTGAACGATAACATTCGATATTTCAGAAGCTGCTGTGAACAAATGGATATAGGGCTGACAAACAGCCAGACAGCGATCCAGCCGATCATTATTGGCGATACAAAATCCACACTTGAAATCAGCGAGCAACTGCTGACACAGGGCCTGCTGATCACTGCGATACGCCCACCAACCGTGCCGGAGGGCACCGCCCGCTTACGCATCACGCTTTCGGCCGCACACAGCCACGCACATATTGATAAACTTATTTCTACACTCGATGTCATACATCAGTAACAGATGCGTATCAATAAACCTCTAAAAATTATATTTATCCTGCTCGCCTGGCTGACGCTGTCGGGGCGTAGCTGCACCGAGACGACGATTACCACAGGCGTCGAATCATCACAGAAAATATCCGACACGGCCGGTAATTTTGAGGGCGTGCTCGACGACAATGATCAGTTCGGCAGTGCGGTTGCCAACATCGGCGACCTGGATTTTGACGGCGTCACCGACCTGGCAGTTGGCGCACCACTGGATGATGATAGAGGCACGGACCGTGGTGCCGTGTGGATCCTGTTCATGAATGATGACGGCACGGTTGATACTGATCAGAAGATATCGGATAGCGACGCTACTCTAAGCCTGCTCTCCGTACTGGAAGACAACGACCAGTTCGGCAGCGCCGTTGCAGAACTCGGCGATCTGAATGGCGACGGTGTTCCAGATATCGCTGTGGGCGCGCCGCTGGATGATGATGGCGGCACCGATCGCGGCGCCGTGTGGATACTGTTCATGGATACCGACGGCACTGTCCAGTTCACGCAAAAAATATCCGACACCGAGGGCATTTTCAACAGCTTCCTGCAAGACAATGACCAGTTCGGCAATGCGATTGCCAACATTGGCGACCTGAATAATGACCTGTTACCTGAAATCGCAGTGGGCGCTATCGGCGATGATGATGGCGGCACCGATCGTGGCGCCATCTGGATATTATTTTTAGCGGCAAATGGCACGGTCAACAATTTTCAAAAGCTGTCTGATACCAGCGGAGGCTTTGCCGGCACCCTCCAGGATAGTGACTTTTTCGGCAGTTCGATCGCCGGCATCGGTGACCTCGATGCTGACGGTTTCGAAGATATTGCCGTGGGCGCTATCGGCGATGATGATGGCGGCACTGACCGAGGTGCAGTTTGGGTGCTATTTATGAATATTGATGGCAGCGTCAGATTCGAACAGAAAATTTCCGAAACCAACGCCAACTTCAATGGCGGCCTTAATGACAACGACCATTTTGGCAGCTCGGTAGCTGGCATCGGCGATTATAACGGCGATGGCATCATCGATATTGCAGCCGGTGCAGCGCAGGATAATGAGGGTGGCATCGATCGCGGTGCCATCTGGATTATGATCATGGACAGCAATGGCGAAATTATTTCCAAATCGAAAATTTCCAGCACCTCGGGCAACTTCAGCGGCCCTCTCACCGATGGCGACCAGTTTGGCAGTGCCCTGGCGGATGTTGGCGACCTTGATCTCGATGGCATAACCGATATTGTTGCAGGTGCAAAACATGATGATGACGGCGGTGTTGACAGAGGTGCATTGTGGACCTTATTCATGCAACAGACTGAAACCGATATAGACTTCACCCTGTTTGACAACAAAAACTAACACGCCGGGAACGGCAAAGTCTTATCCCGGCCTACCACTTTTCCGACACACGTTCGCGACTGAAGTCGCTCCGTAACCATATTTCATTCTTCATTATTAGTTTCGTGCCAGTGCGCTATCGAGTTGGCATAATATTCAAGCATCACGATTGCATCTTCTTTGGCCTTGCAGAGATTATCCTGCATATCAAGCCAGCTCCTGCCTTCAATAATATCGAGCGCGCCATTAAATACGCTTTCTGTTGTATTGGATGAAATCCTTATCGGCGCACCCAGCTGTTTCAGAACCTCCATTCTTTTTAATGCCTG
>Ga0316201_10000273_pt1 | contig 27097 bp, 26 predicted proteins | sample CS6wburrow_MG_FD_204516 | JGI IMG/M metagenome (GOLD analysis project Ga0316201, IMG submission 204516) | Coastal sediment microbial communities from Delaware Bay, Delaware, United States - CS-6 worm burrow | ecosystem: Environmental > Aquatic > Marine > Coastal > Sediment | place: USA... | reverse complement strand
TCAGTGACCTAGACAGCCGCCTCGCGGTGCAACTGCTGGGCGGGCGTGACTGCAGTGATCTGGCATTGTCGGCAAACGATCGGCGCGACCTCGGACGCATCGCCACGGGCGCACGTCAGGTGGCGACGGCGGAGGCCCTGGTGTGGCGTGCGCTGGTGGTCGTTGCGGCCCAGGGCCCGGTCGATGTCGACAGGCTGGCTCCGCTGATTGCATGGCAGCTGCAGCGTCGTGCAATCGGTTGGGTCTGCCAAACTTTTTCGATGACCGGCCGACGCACACTCGAAAAGCATCTGCAGAGCCTATTCTCGGATTACACAGGGTGCCGATGAGCCACTGGTTGACGGGCCTTGGCCGGCCCCCTACATTGCGCCAGAACCATAGAAGATCGCGGAGATTCGTATGTTGACAGTTGGAGACCCGGCGCCCGAGTTCATCCTGCCCGACGCCGACATGAGTACGACGGATTCGGCGAGCCTTTCGGGTAATCCTTATGTGGTCTATTTCTACCCGAAGGATGATACCCCCGGGTGCACCATGGAAGGCGAGGAGTTCACCGATCTCATGAGCGAGTTTGAGGGGCTTGGCGCTGAAGTAATCGGGGTCAGCAAGGATACCTGCGTCAGCCATGCCGCATTTCGTGACAAGTATGGCCTCAGCATCCGCCTGCTGGCCGATGTCGAGGGCCAGCTGTGTGATGCCTATGGCGTCTGGCAGGAGAAAGAGAAAAACGGCGAGAAGAAGATGGGCATCGTACGCTCAACCTTCGTTGTCGATGGCAGTGGCACGATTCGCCACGCCATCTATGATGTAAAACCCAAGGGCCACGCAGAACAGGTGCTCGAACTGGTACGCGCACTCTGACTCGAGTGCAGACCATAAACTGAGCTGCGTGCCGGCCGGGGCTTCAAGACTCGATCGGTTCGAGCAGCTTCTTCATGCCCTTGATGACGATATCGGTATAGCTGACGATGCCGATCACCTCGCGGTGCTCCACCACCGCCGCGCGGTTCAGGCTGTGACGTTCGAACAGCCGGGCGCAGTAGCGGATGTCCATCTCCGGGTCTATTCCGATCAACGGCTTTTCCATGATTTCGTAGATATTCACGCGTTCCGGTGCGCGGTTCCTGGCCAACACCTCGGTCGCAATGTCTTCCAGTTCGACGATGCCATACTCGTCGTGTTCATTGCGTTTTCGTACGACCAGGGCCTTGGTGTCGATGTGTCGCATGTCGCGCAGGGCGTCGGCAACAGTTGCCAGGCCGTCGACCACGTCGAAATCGACTTTCATTACATCCCGCACGCGGACGAGTTCGTGCTCGCTCATAGCTCTTCCTCTACAATTTCATGGAGTTTTGCCACCTGGGCCGTGACGCCGACGGCGTCCTCGACGTCTACCTGGATCGCGATGCCGGAGCCGGGTTTGGAGTCGAACTCGCCGGCACGTGCCACCTCTTCCAATATGTGTCTTGCGATATGCTCCTCGACCAGGAGCAGAATCATATCTCTCTGGGTGTCGAGCGAAAGCCCAAAGAAGGTCTTTGGTTCGATCAGTCCCTCACCACGTGCATTGTTGAGCACGGTCGCGCCGGTCGCGCCGGCCTTCCGCGCGGACTTTAGCACCGCGTCGGTCTTGTCGTCGTCGACGAAAGCTACCAAGAGTTTGAAGTGCATGAATAAAACTCCTCAGTTGGATCCAGTCGCGCGCTTTGCGCGCCACTCGGAAAGCTGTGCATAGGCCATGACGGTCATGATCGGGAACAGACTGGCAAAGGCGATCAGGCCGAAGCCGTCGAGCAGTGTGCTGCGCCCCGGCACGGTACTTGCCAGCCCAAGACCCAGTGCGGCGACCAGGGGAACGGTCACCGTGGAGGTGGTGACGCCACCCGAGTCGTAGGCCAGCGCGATAATCATCTTGGGCGCGTAAAAGGTCTGGATCACCACCACCACATAGCCACTGATGATGTACCAGTGCAGAGGTGTGCCGGTCACGATGCGGTAGGTACCCAGCGCAATCCCGATCGCTACACCGAGCGCGACGGCGACGCGCAGTCCCATGACACCGATACTGCCCGCCGAAACCTGATGGGCCTTGAGGGCCACGGCGAGCAGCGAGGGTTCAGCAATAGTGGTCGAGAAACCGATCGCAAAGGCGAACAGGTAGACCCAATAATAGTCCTTCCAATTGAGCGACATATGATGGGTGACGCCGGCGATGAACGCGGGGTCGGTCAGCTGGGACGCCATCAGCTTGCCGAGCGGGAACAATGCCAGTTCCAGGCCTTCGAGGAAGAACGCGAGCCCGATAAGGACGTAGAGGAACCCGGCCAGAACACGGCCAAAATGCGGTATCGGTTTGCGCAGCACGAACAGCTGAAAACCGAAGATGATTACCGCGATAGGGAGCACGTCCGTGATCGTACCGACCAGGGTGTGCCAGAGTTCGATCAGGGTGTCGACAGACATCAGATCAGCATCCCGTATCCCATCACGAAGATCATGGGTGTCAGCGAGGCGAAGGCGATCAGACCGAATCCATCCACCATGGGATTGCGCCCCTTGATCGAAGACGCCAGGCCGACGCCCAGCGCGGTCACCAGGGGTACGGTTATGGTCGAGGTAGTCACTCCGCCCGAATCGTAGGCGATGCCGATGATTTCCGGTGGTGCAAAGGCGGTCATGATGATGACGCCGATGTAACCCGCGATGATCAGGTAGTGGATCGGCCAGCCTCGGATGATGCGCAGCACGCCGACGAGTATCGCGAAGCCGACCGAAACGGCGACCGTCAGTCGAAGTCCATCTGCATAGCGTTCCATGGCTTCGGGGGTATTCTCGATGATCTTGCCGGTGGCCGCGATCTGTGCCGCTTCTTCGGCGACGGCGATCAGTGCGGGCTCCGCCACCGTGGTGCCGAAACCCAGTGCGGCGGCGAACAGCAACAGCCAGGTCACCGAGCCTTTGCGGGCAAACGCATGCGCCATGCTTTCACCGATCGGGAACAGCCCCATTTCCAGGCCGCGCACGAACAGCGCCAGACCAACCACGACAAACAGAGTGCCGAGCAGGATTTCGCCCAGGTTCGGGATCGGCTGTTGCAGGACGACAAGTTGAAAGAAAGCGATCACGACAACGATGGGCAAGAGATCGCGCGCACTGGCTAGGAGGGGTGCTAAAAATCGTTTCAGAATATCCACTTAGAGCACTTTGCCAAATCCAGCCTTGGGCCGCCAGTCTGATTTATAAATTTAATGCCTTGGTTCTGTGCACCCGTTGCAGATCGGGCAGGTGGCCGAGCTGCATCACATGGGGTAGCCAAACAGGTTCGCCATCTTCTGCCAATCGGCGTCGGCCTGCACGCTAATTCTCGTCCAATTCTGATCGTAGGGGTGTTGGAAGGCCAACTGCCGTGACGTCAACAGCAAGCGGTGGATTTCGAAGTGGCTGCGGAAGAATTGGTTGTGCTTGCCATTACCGTGTGTGGTGTCGCCGATCAAATGGTGCGAAATGTGTTTGAAATGCTTGCGGATCTGCTGGCGACGACCGGTTTCTGGTACCACACTCAGCAGCGAGTACCTGGCACTTGGATAGCGATCAACAGCGAACGGTAATTCGATGGTTGCGAGTCGGCGGTATCGGGTGAGGGCCTCCCGGGCGATACCGTTGCCGTCCGCGTCCGCCACCGGGTGATCGATGATCCCGGAAGCGTCGACCCAGCCGCGTGCGACGGCGAGGTAGTTTTTGTCGACCCGGCGCGTTTCGAATTGTCTGGCCAGCCGTCGGGCCGCCTCCCCGGACAGGCCGAAGATAAGCACGCCAGAGGTTGCACGGTCGAGCCTGTGTACGGGGTAGACGCGGTGGCCCAGCTGGTCACGCAGTGCCTGCAGCGCAAATATCCGATCACGCGAGATCGGACTTCGATGCACGAGCAGTCCCGCCGGCTTGTCGATCGCCACGTAATGCTCGTCCTGGTAGAGAATCTCAAGCTGCATTGGGGGCACCGGTCTGGTCTGAGGCGGTCATTCTTGATCGGCCTCCGAGCTTACCCCAAAGGTGCAAATGCAGCCTCAGCATGCGGATCGAGCAGAGAGAGTACCGGGGATTCTCTTCCGGGCCGTCAGGCGCTATGGTGCGGGCATGTCGTTGCGCATGCGTATCCTGCTGTTTCTGTTTGTGTTTGGACTGGTTCCGCTGGTGCTGGCGGTTGTCATCAACCTGCCGCTGGTTCTCGAGCGGGTCGATCTGTTCTACCGCCATGCATTCCTGCAAAACCTGCGCGCGGATTTCAGTGACCTCGATCAGCATTTGGCCAGTCGCGACGCCAGTGTGCGCCTGCTGGCGAAACTGCCGGAACCCGGGGCTCTGGTCGCCACCAACGGCAGCGGCGATGACGCGGAGATCGATCTGGCGCGGGCCCGCTACACGCAGTGGATCAACCGCATCCTCGGTGAGGAACTAGATATTACCGAGATCCTGTTTCTGGATGAGAGCGGCGTCGAACGCTTCTGGCTGGAACGTGACAGCAGCGGCAAATGGCAGCCGACCACGCGTCGCCTTCGCGGCGTGGCGCCTGACCAGATCGCCCTGCTGTTGTCGGGGCGGATGAACGGTGTGGTCCTCAGTCCGTTGCGTATCGATCAAACGGCCGATGACCCGGCCAGGGTCTTTACATTGCAACTGCTCAGCCCGATCGCGTCGGGGGTGCCTGGAGATCCACCGGTCGGCCTGGTGGCGATCACCCTGGATATCGCCGGATTGGTGCGGCGCGACGCGAAAACCTTGTGGGTATACGACAACGGCAGTTATCTGCACCTGCCGGATCTGCCGGCGCGCGAGGGCAATGCGTTCGACGAATATCCGGGCCTGGCCGCCGATTTTCAGTCGAACCGGATCGCGCTGTGGGAGCAGGGCGACAAACGCGTGATCTGGGTGCCGATGTTTCGCACGGTGGATGGTCGGACCCTGTGGGTCGGGCGGCCGGTCGACGACCAGCCCCTGCAGGTCTTCCGCACCGAGATTATTCTGCGCGTGCTGCTGATCGTGCTTGGCCTGGTGATCCTTCAATTCATCGTCGCACGCTGGATTGCGCGGCGTGCCGAGCGCATCGGCAGTGACCTGATCGAAGGTGTTCAGACGACCCTGGAGTCGGATCGGCCGGTGACGTTTCATTGGTCGGGCTCGCCTGAACTGCGACAGTTGGCCGACGACCTGACCCGCTTGTCCCACACTCATGCCAGCCAGACCCGCAATCTGCGTGCACACACACGCGAGCTGGAGGCGACGAACCGCTACAAGTCCGAATTCCTGGCCAACGTCAGCCACGAATTGCGGACCCCGCTGAACTCGATCCTGTTGCTTTCCAAACTGCTGGCGTCCGACAAAAGTAAATTGGGAGACGAGCCCCGTCAGCAAGCGGAGGTGATTCACAAGGCCGGTTGTGACCTGAAGGCCCTGATAGACAACATACTCGATCTGTCCCGAATCGAGGCGGGCAGGCTCGATCTGCATGTCGAACCCGTTCCCGTGGCAGAGTTACTGGAGGATTTGCGCCTGCTGCTCAAACCGCAGTTCGACGCCAAAGGCCTGGACCTGAAACTGTGTTTCGAGCCGGACGTGCCGGAACGTGTCGACACCGACGCAGACAAGGTGCGCCAGGTGCTGAAGAACTTCCTCGCCAACGCGGTCAAGTTTACCGATCAGGGTGTGGTGACGCTGACAGCCGCCCCGGCATCGGCACCTTACGCCGTTGCACTGTCGGTGAGCGATACCGGGATCGGGATTGCGCAGGCGAAACAGAAGGCAATATTCGAGGCGTTCCAGCAGGCGGATGGCTCGACCAGCAGGCGCTACGGCGGAACAGGACTCGGTCTGACCATCAGTCGCCAGCTGGCCGAGCTGCTGCGCGGGGAGATCCAACTGGTCAGCGAACCGGGCGAGGGAGCGACGTTCTCGCTACTGCTGCCGGCGGTATGTGAGCAGGGCGGGGCCCAGCTTGCGGCGGCCCCCTTTGCACCGGCTGCAGCGGTCGACGAGGAGGCCGAACCGGCACCGCGCGATCTGCGCGGACTGCATGTTCTGCTGATGCAGCCGGATGTACGCAGTCAGCTGCGACTGAGTGGCGTGCTGCGCAATTGGGAGATGTCTTTGCATCTGGCCGACGATCTCGAAGAGGCGACAGAGACACTGGATGAGCTCGAGCGCGTCGATTTCCTGCTGATTGATGCCCTCATGCCCGACGGTGAAGCCTGTGTTACGATCCAGAAGATCCGCGAGCATCTTGGCACAGCCACGCGTGTGATCGGGCTGATTCCGGCCGACATGGAAAACGCCGGTAAGATCTGCCTCGGACAGGGTGCTGACGATTTCGTTACTCTGCCCACAGACGCGCGGAAGCTGTCAGAGGTGCTGATGCGGCATTTGCCAACGAATGTCGACTAGAGTGTGATGAAGCGTTATTCCGGATTCAAGCTGCTTGCCGTAGACGACAATGAGCATAATCTGTTCACACTACGCGCACTGGTACAGCAGCACATGGATGTCGAGATCCTGGAGGCCTGCGGTGGCGCGGAGGCGCTGGAGATCGCCCAGGCCCAGCCAGACATCGACCTGATCATCCTTGATGTGCAGATGCCGGAGGTCGACGGATTCGAGACTGCGCAGATGCTCAAGCTGCGCAAGAAGACCCGCGATATACCGATCATCTTCCTGACCGCTGCGTTCAAAACTGAGGACTTTCAGCGCAAGGGCTACGACGTCGGCGCCGTCGATTACCTGCTCAAGCCGATCGATGACAACCAGTTCCTGAACAAGATCAGCACCTATTTCCGCCTGATCGAGAAAGAGCGTCAGCTCAATCAGATTCTGGAGGAACAGGTTGCGCAGCGTACGGCCGAATTGAACCAGGCCAAGCAGTATCTCGAGAATATTCTCTCCTATATGGGCGAGGCGCTGCTGGTGCTGTCGCCTCAGGGCGTGATTCGCGAGGTAAACCCGGCGGCCGCTGATATGCTCGGCTATTCTCGTGATGAGCTGAACGGCATGTCGATCGGTGACGTGTTTGAAGAGGAAGGCGAGGAGCAGGCCGGTGCCTTCATGGGGACCTGGCTGGAAGCATTGATTCGCACCGGGGCCTTGCGCGATATCGACGCTGCATTCATTTCCAAGAGTGGCGAACGACTTCCTATCCTGTTTTCCCGCACTGCGGTATTGAATGCCGACGGTGAAATTGAAGATATCATCTGTATAGCCAAGAACATGCGAGGTTATCGCAAGGTGTCCGAATCGGCCGATCAGTCGAGTGCGGCTGGCTGAATCTGTAGGAGTATGCAATGACAGAGCCCGTGGAACCGCAACCGCCCAGCGACGAAGATCCGACCATGACAGCGAATGCGCTGAAGGCAATGGCTCACCCGCTGCGCTGGAAGATTCTTTGCACGTTGGGGGATCGTGAGTTATCGGTCGGCGAGATTGTGGAACAGACCGGCACCTCGCAGAGCAATATCTCGCAGCATCTCGAACAATTGCGCAACAAGAACATTGTGACCTCGCGCAAGGAGGCCAATCGCATCTACTACCGGATCCGCAACGGCAAGCTGCTCGAACTGGTCGGTACGATGCGCAGTGTTCTGTGTCCGGCGAATCTCGACGACCGATATCCCGGTAGTTGAAGTGCGGGGGAACCGGCTGCCGGTTTTCCTGCGGCAGCGCGTGCTGGCAAGCTAAGGCGTCATGTCACTAGTTTCCCTTTATGAATCGCGCCTTGTCACCGAGGGTCTGACCTCCGACCCGGATCAGCTGCGCGTGCTCGGGGCCCTGCAGCGGCTGACAGACGAGGTTGCCCAGCCGCAGCCGAAAGGCTGGAAGCGTTTTTTTCAGCCGGCGGCACCGGCCACCAAAGGGCTTTATATATGGGGTGGGGTGGGGCGCGGCAAGACCTGGTTGATGGACCTGTTTTACGATCAGCTCTCTGCCACCACGAAGACACGCTTTCACTTTCACCGCTTCATGCAGCTTGTTCATAAAGAGCTGACCGCCATCAAAGGCAAGGCCAACCCTTTGGAGATCGTCGCCGGAGGCATGGCGCGTGACTGGCGGGTGCTTTGTCTGGACGAGTTTCATGTAGTGGACATCGGCGACGCTGTCATTCTGGCCGGTCTGCTGCGCAGCCTTTTCGAGCAGGGAATCGTACTGGTGACCACCTCGAACGTCGCCCCGGACAATCTTTACCGGGACGGCATACAACGGGCAAGTTTTCTGCCGGCGATCGATCTTCTGAAGACCCGCACCGACGTGCTGGAACTGGGTGGAGATCGTGACTATCGCAAGATGATCCTCGAACAGGCGCAGGTCTACCATACGCCGCTGGGTGCGCAGACCGATGCCGATCTACTTGATGAGTTCAAGCGCCTCGCCAATACAGAACTGGAAGGCCCGGGCGATCTATTGATCAATGGGCGGCCGATGCCGTACCGGTACAGTGCGGAAGACATGGTGTGGTTCGATTTTGAGGCCCTGTGCGGCCCGCCACGCAGCAAGAATGACTACATCGAGCTGGCACGCTGTCATCAGACCGTATTCATGTCGGATATTCCCATCATGGGGGGATCGCGCGATGACCGCACACGCCGTTTCATCTTCCTGGTGGACGAGTTTTATGATCGCCGCGTCAAACTGGTGCTAAGTGCGGAGGCGCCGGCTCAGCGCTTATATATCGGCGAGCGCCTGGCATTCGAGTTTCAGCGCACCATCAGCCGCCTGACCGAGATGCAGACCCCGACCTTCCTGGGCCGTCCGCACCTCGGCTGATCCCCCCAATGTGTGTCTGCTGATCGTCGTCAGAGGGTTGGCGCGCGGATTAAGGTGTTTTTCTGGCGCCTTTGCGAACCGGTTTGCGGCGCCCGCCCGGACGCTGCCAGCTTGAATTCCCCATAAGGGTAATCTATATTAGCAGCTATTAATATGATATCAAGGAATGCCCGTGATGCGTTCAGCGAATTCTTGGTTTTCCGCTGCAACCCTGCTCTGGTTGCTGGCGTTGCCTCCGGTCATGGCCGACGGGCTGGATACGGCGCCCGTCGCCCGCGCAGACCTGCCTCGTGTCTACCGGCTCGACGGCGTGGCCGAAGCGGTCAACCGCGGCACGGTGTCGGCGCAGACCTCGGGGCGCGTGGTCGCGGTTGAATTCGATGTCGATGACTATGTCCGCCAGGGTGATGTTGTCGTTCTGATCGAGGATCTGGAGCACCAGTCACGCGTCAGTCAGGCGCACGCCAACCTGCAGGCGGCGATCGCCAAGCGCCAGGATGCCGAGATCGAGTTCAAACGCATTCAGGGTGTATTTGCGAAACAGGCGGTATCTAAGGCCGATATGGACAAGGCTACGACCGCGCTAAAACAGGCACGTGCCGCAGAGCAGGTTGCCGAGGCCGCATCGGAGCAGGCTCTGCAACAGCTCGAATACACCCGGGTGAAGGCCCCCTACAACGGTATCGTCACCGAACGCCTGGTCGAGATCGGCGAGTCCGTGCAGGCAGGACAGCCTCTGGTGTCCGGCCTGTCGCTGGACAGCATGCGGGTCAGCGTCGACGTACCGCAGAATCTGGTTGAGTCGATCCGCAAGGAACGCAAGGCTCAGGTTCGGGTCGGGACCCAGTGGATCCTGGCCGAGGATGTGACCGTCTTTCCGGTTGCCGACCAACGTTCGGACACCTTCCGGGTACGTCTGCGATTGCCTGAAGGGGTCGAGGGCGTGTTTCCCGGGATGTACATGAAGGTCGGATTTGTTGCCGGCTCGCAGCCCAGTCTGGTGGTACCGCTGTCAACGGTGGTACTGCGTTCCGAGGTGGTCGCTGTCTATGTCGTTGATGGCGATGGCCTGGTGCATTTCAGGCATATACGGCTCGGTTCGCCGGCCGGGCCGGCCCATGTCAGCGTCCTGTCCGGGCTCGATGCAGGCGAACTGGTCGCGACTGACCCGGTGGCCGCAGGGATTCTGCTGAAATCTCAGCGAACGGGAAAGGTGCGCGATGAGTAAGCTCGGCTTTTCCGGGTCCATTGCCGCCCGTTTTCAATCCACCCAGATCACTCCGCTGCTGGCCCTGGTCGGCCTGTTACTGGGTGTGTTCGCCGTGCTGGTGACACCGCGCGAAGAAGAGCCGCAAATCAACGTCACCTTTGCCAATGTGTTTATCCCTTTTCCGGGGGCTTCGGCGCACGAGGTCGAGAGCCTGGTCTCATCCCCTGCCGAGCAGGTGCTGGATGAAATAGACGGCATCGAGCATGTGTACTCGACCTCGATGCCGGGGATGGCCGTGCTGACCGTTCAATACCTGGTGGGTGAAGACCGTACCGACGCCGTGGTGCGCCTGTACAGCAAGCTCAGTTCGAACGAAGACTGGTTGCCTGCCGGCGTGGGGGTCGGTCGCCCGATCGTCAAACCCAAGGGTATTGATGACGTCCCGATCGTAACAGTCACCCTGTGGTCGGAAGATGGCTCGAAGGGGGCCTTTGAGCTGGGCCAGGTTGCGCACGCGATCGAGTCCGAGCTGAAACGCGTTCCCGGCACGCGCGACATTTACACCATCGGTGCCGCCCAGCACGTGGTTGCGGTAGATCTCGATCCGCAGGCACTGGCCTCGCACGGTCTTGATCCGCGCGACCTGCGTCTTGCCCTGCAGTCGGCCAACGTTACCCGTGACAATATCCGCGTCCTGGCGAACGACAGCGAGTTGTTGGTGCAGGCGGGTGTCTTCCTCAGTCACGCTGATGAGATCGATGACCTGGTGGTCGGCGTACACGACAGCAAGCCGGTGTTCCTGCGCGATGTCGCCACCGTGCGCCTTGGTGCAGATATCCCCTCGACCTACGTCTGGACTGGGGCCGGGCCGGCAAGTGCAGACGCGAAACTTCGGGATGCCGTCGAAAGACCTGCAGTCACGCTCGCGATTGCCAAGAAGCCTGGCACCAATGCGGTAGAGATCGCGCAGCGCGTGATCGATCGCTTCAAGCAGCTGGAGGGGATCTACATTCCCGATGGCATTGCGGTTCAGGTGACCCGCGACTACGGTGCCACCGCCGATAGCAAGGCCAAGAAGCTGATCACCAAACTGATGTTCGCCACCGCGTCGGTGGTCCTGCTGGTGCTGTTTGCCCTGGGCTGGCGGGAGGCCATCATCGTCGGCTCTGCGGTGGTCGTGACCCTGGCCGCGACGCTTTTTGCGTCCTGGGCCTGGGGGTTCACGCTAAACCGGGTGTCGCTGTTTGCACTGATCTTCTCTATCGGCATCCTGGTGGATGACGCAATCGTGGTGGTGGAGAATATCCACCGCCACCTGTCGCTGGGCGCGAAACGCCTGACCGACGCCATTCCGGCCGCGGTAGACGAAGTCGGTGGGCCGACCATCCTGGCCACCTTTACGGTAATCGCGGCCCTGCTGCCGATGGCCTTTGTGAGCGGCCTGATGGGACCCTATATGAGTCCCATTCCGATCAATGCCTCGCTCGGCATGCTGATCTCGCTGGTGGTCGCGTTCGTGTTCACGCCCTGGATGAGCAACCGCATGCTGGCGAGCGTGGCGAAGAAGTTCGAGGCACATACCCACGAGCACGAAAGCAGCCCGGCGCTGGAGCGTTTTTTCGACCGGGTCATGACCCCCTTTCTGGTCGGGGTCGAGGGTTATCGCAACCGCTGGAAGCTGCTCGCCGGCGTCATCACGCTGATCGTGCTGTCGCTGCTGCTGGTGGTGGGCAAGGCAGTGGTTCTGAAGATGCTGCCGTTCGACAACAAGTCAGAGTTTCAGGTGGTTCTGGATATGCCGGAAGGGACCAGTCTGGAGCGCACCACCCGGGTATTGAGCGAGATTTCATCCTACCTGGCGACAGTGCCCGAGGTCACCGATTACCAGGTGTACTCGGGCACCGCGGCGCCGATCAGCTTCAATGGTCTGGTGCGGCAGTATTACCTGCGCGAGGGCGCGCATCTTGGAGACATCCAGGTGAATCTGGTGGACGCGAAGGCGCGCGAACGCAAGAGTCACGAGGTGGCGCTTGCGGTGCGCGGGCCCATCCAGGCGATTGCGCGGCAATATGAAGGCAATGCCAAGATCGTCGAGGTCCCGCCCGGCCCACCGGTTATGTCGCCCCTGGTGGCAGAGGTTTATGGCCTGGATTACCAGGGCCAGATTGCGGCTGCCAAGGTCCTGCGCGAGACCTTCGAGTCGACCCCCGACATCATTGACGTGGATGACTCGGTCGAATACCCGTCGGAAAAGGGTGTCGTCATCGTCGACCGGCCCAAAGCGGCCCGGTTGGGGGTGCCGCAGAGTGCCGTTGTCGACGCCCTGGGCATTGCGCTGGGTGGCGAGGACATGAGTTATCTGCATGCCAGTCATCACAAGTATGCCGTGCCCATAAGGGTGCGTTATAGCGAGAGTGACAGGGCAGACCTGTCCCAGGTGCTGGCGCTCAAGGTGCGTAGCGACAGCGGTGCCCTGGTGCCGCTGTCCGAGCTCGTAGCGGTAGTGCCTGCCGCGCGTGAGTACAGCATCCAGCACAAGGATCTGTTGCCGGTGGTATACGTGACCGGCGACATGGCGGGCAAAACCGATAGCCCGCTATACGGCCTGTTCGATATATCCGGTCGTCTGGAAGAGCAGGGTGGCCCCGAGCAATGGCTGCTGTCGCAACCGCTGAACCCCTACGATTACAGTATCAAGTGGGATGGTGAATGGCAGGTAACCTACGATACCTTCCGCGACATGGGTATCGCCTATTCGGTCGGGTTGCTGCTGATCTATTTGCTGGTGGTGGCTCAGTTCCGTTCCTACCTGGTGCCGTTGGTCATCATGGCGCCGATTCCGCTGACCGTGATCGGGATTCTGCCAGGGCACGCCATCATGCAGTTGCTTACCGGCGCCGGGCAATTCACGGCGACCTCGATGATCGGCATGATCGCACTGGCCGGGATCATCGTGCGCAACTCGATTCTTCTGGTTGATTTTATCAATCAGGAGGTACGCGAGGGGGTGCCTTTGGATCGCGCGGTGGTGCGTGCGGCCGCGGTGCGGGCCAAGCCCATCGTACTGACGGGGCTGGCGGCAATGGCCGGTGCCTTTTTTATTCTCGACGATCCGATCTTTTCCGGGCTGGCAGTGTCGCTGATCTTCGGTCTGTTCGTTTCCACGATACTGACCCTGATTGTGATCCCGGTGGTCTATTTCGGCGTGATGTGCAGTCGCCTGGGCAGCATCCGAAACAGCGTTTGAGAAATCTCACACGGAGCGGAGGGGCGCAAGGGCAGATTATTCTGACGGCAGAGACTATTCGCGTTGAACACAGAACAAACCCCGCAACCGCGGGGCTTGTTCTGCACAGTTTTTCGGAGTGTACCAACCAACTCCACGGGATTCCCGCTTGTTGCCGACCCTTGGAGAGTCCACCCACGCGGCATTTCAGTTTTGGTCAGTCGGACCGACCGCGACCTGCGGTCATACCCGCATCCCGTTCCCTGGCCGTTTAGGTGTTCTCCAAGTCAGTCGACTCCGCCGATCTCTGTCGGCGGCTTTTCTGGCCGCAGCCAGTGATCTCAATATTAATGGTTGTAACCGCCGTGTATAGGTGGGCAAATACCTAGGGGAATCCCCGAGGTCGGGATAAGTCTATGAACTGCCGGGATTTGTGTGTTTCAGCAGGATCGAGATTCTTGTTCAACCGTTGAGTCGGTCATAAATCAGGAATCCTGCGATGTAGGTTCCCGCTGCCGATCCCAGCGTACTGAACAGGAAAACCAGCAAGGTCCGCGACACGCGGTTGCGCCACCATCCGCGCAGTTGGGTGGTGTCGTGACGCAGACGGCCGAAGTCGCCAACACGCGGCTTTCGCAACCATAGCTCGGCTGCCGCGGTAACCATCCCGGCACCAATGGTTGGATTGAGTGAAGTGATCGGGGCAGCAAGAAAGGCGGTGACTACGGTGAGCGGATGCGCCGTCGCCAACAATGCGCCGAGCGCCGAGAGGCCGCCGTTGATCAGCACCCAGTCGCGAACCAGTTGCCAGCCGAGATCCGGGTTGCGTGTGAAACCGAGGTAGAAACCGGTCATCACGAGCGCCACGATGATCCACGGAATCAGCCTGGGCCAACGTGATCTTGGCGGCACGGCGTCGAGTTGGCGCAGCGTCGCGACCGGCTCGTCGGTATCGCTCAGGTGTGTGGCTATGCCCTTGAGGTGACCGGCTCCCACCACCGCCAGGATCGGCCGTCCGGGGTGTTCCGCCGCGGCTTCGCGCAGCTTGGCCGCCATGTAGCGATCGCGTTCGGCGATCAATGGCTGGTAAAGGTCATCGCGATCATGCGCGAACTCGGCAAAGGTCGTCTCCAGGACATCGCCCTCTTTAAGGTGCTCGATGTCCTCTTCGCTCACCTCTTCGCGCGAGACCAGGCTGGCCACCAGTCCGCTGAACAGGATGGCGCGCCTCCACCAACTGAGGTTGCGGGCGGTCCGCTTCAGGGTGGTGCCTATCTCGCGATCGATCAGGACCACCGGCAGACCGTGGACCTCTGCCTGGGACACGGCCATGCGCATCTCGGCACCGGGCTCGATCCCCAACTGCTCACCGAGGCGCTGCTGATAGGCAGCCATCGCCAGATTGGCTATCACCATCGAGGCCTTGCCCTGCCGCAGGACCTGCATCAGATCCAGTTCCGCCAGCCGATCCGGGTTGCTCAACGCATCGAAACGACTTGGGCACAGCTCGATTGCGACCGCCTGATAGGCCTTGCTATCCAGCTCGGCGGCTACCTGTTCCGCACTGCTGCGCGACACATGCGCGGTACCGAGGAGCGTTATCAGGGTGTCCCCGAGATGCACCTCGCGCAGCAGGGCAGGCTTACCCTTTGCGGCCTGATCTGGGGCGTCCTCGACTACCGACATTTGTGACTCCTCGCATGGGGCCCGTCATGATAACAGCCCTTGGCCGGTGACAGCCCGCTGCCGTGTGATTACCATGAGCGTATGAGCGAGATGAAAAAGCGGATTTTGAGTACGATCCTGATTTTGCTGGCCGTGCAGCTAGGTGCATGCCGAAACGGTCCCTTTACCAGTCAGCCGATGGAGCTCGAGACGGTGCTGCGAACCTACGAGGGCAATGTGCGCTGGGGTCAGCTGCAGAATATGTATGCGTTCCTGAAGCGCGACACGGAAACTCCAATCGAGATCGACGAGGGCCTCGATAATGTTCGGGTCACCGGCTACGAGTTGCTGTCCCCGCTGACGCAAGAAACAGAGATGCGATGGCGGCAGACGGTGATGATCAGCTACGTCCTGATCGACCGCCAGGTCGTGCGGCAGGTGGTCGATGAACAGGTCTGGGTCAGTGAGGACGATGGTAAGAGCTGGTATCGGGAACAGCCTCTGCCGGTTTTCCAGTAAAGGCTGCAATCGGCTGATGGCACCGCGTTCGAGAGGCAGCTGGTCGATTGCCTGGATTGTTAAGGCGTGACCTTGATGCCCTGTACGAGGCGTTGAAACTGCCGGTTCCCGGGAAATGCGGCCTATCGCGCCCCTAAGGTGCGCCGATACTGGTCTCCAACAACGAGGTGAGCGCATCGATCACCTCCTGACTGCCCCAGTCGAAGGCGCCGAAAACGGCATAGCGGATGCGGTGTGAACGGTCCAGGACCAGGGTGGTTGGGAACGCGTAGACTCCCCAGCCCCGCAAAGCCTCCCCGCCAGTGTCCATTAGAACCGGAAAATCAACCGGTTTGTCGGCAAGAAAGGCCCGCATGCTGGCGGCGGATTCACCGACATCGACCGCGAGGATCTCCAGACCGAGCGGCTGCAGGCGCTGGTACAACCGTTGAAGCGAGGGGATCTCTTCCACACAGGGTGGACACCAGGTGGCCCAGAAATTGACCAACACCACCTTGCCTTTCAGCTCCGCCAGATCGACCGTGGCGCCACCAAGGTTCGGGAGATTCAGTGTCGGTGCGCGACGCTGCTTTGGGTAGGGCCGCAGCAGGCTGGCGCCCACCGGTTTTTCGGGCGCCAGCGCTTCGCCCTGCATGGGCGCCGGCTCTGAGGGTGTGCCGCCGTAGGCCACAAGCTGCGCCATCGCCGCGGTCAACATGCCGGGTAGTCGCAGGGTCATTGCCGCCTCGGCGTCCGTGAACTCGGCGCGGGCATAAAAGCCGTCCGATACGTCCGGCAGGCGGTGCAGGAACACGCTGCTACCGCCTTTTTCCAACTGCCGGATATCCTGCCCGATCCGCCAGAAGCCACTCGAGTCCTCGGGCAGCAATATATAGATTGGGAGGTTGCTGGCAGCGGCAATCGGCAGGTATTCGGCGACCTCGCCACCCTGCGGTGTGCGCAGGTAGAGGCGTGGGCTGAATGCCAGCAGGCCAGCCAGCTTGGCTGTGTCGACCGTATTCAGCTGCCATTGCCGCACGCTGTTGAGTGCCAGCGCGACGCTGCGACCCTCGGCCATCACGAACACGCGTTTGCGGCTGCGGGCGATCGCAGCGCTGAGAATTCCACTGACCGCCGACGGGTCGACATCATTCAAACTGTAGCGCCCCACCGGCAGAAACCAGGTGCCATGCAGGTCGGGGGCCCAAACCTCAATGCCCCGATCCGCCATCGCCTCGGCCAGTGCCACGCGCCTTGGTGTGACACCAAACTCGGATGGTATCCACACCACCAGCTTATCGCCCTCGGCAGCATAAACACGTACCGTGATCTCCTCGCCATCTTCAGTGGCGACCAGCTGCCCTGCGTTGCCGATGCCGGCGCAGACCATCAGGAGCAACAGGGTAATCAGCTGGGACATAGGGAATTCCACGAAACGGCTTATCCAAAGCGCGCGCATTATAGCGATTTCCGCGGTTGCCGCGGGTTGATAGCGCGGCAGACTGACTGCAGCATGCGCGCCCATGCGAAGCCTATCGGACCTGAATTTTGACAACACCTTTGCGCGCCTGCCGGCGGGCTTTCACTCGCGCGTCGAGCCCACACCCCTGCAGGGGCTGGACATGATCAGTTGAAGCCCTGCGGCGGCGGGCTTGATCGATATGGGATCGGAGGCCCTGCAAAACCCCGAGACACTGGCATGGTTGGGTGGCGCAAAGTCATTGCCGGGCAGCGAACCGTTGGCGATGTGCTACGCAGGCCACCAGTTCGGTCACTATGTTCCGCAACTCGGCGACGGGCGCGCCATGGTGCTCGGCGAGGTCGTCAACAAGCAGGGCAAGCGCTGGGAGCTGCAGCTGAAGGGGGCGGGTCTGACGCCCTATTCGCGCGATGGGGATGGCCGGGCGGTTTTACGCTCGACCATCCGTGAGTATCTGTGCTCGGAGGCCATGCATGCTTTGGGCATCCCGACCACCCGTGCCCTGTGCATGCTTGGCAGCGACGAAGAGGTATACCGCGAACGCATCGAACGCGGTGCCTTGCTGGTGCGGATGGCCCCCAGCCACGTGCGCTTCGGCTCTTTCGAGGTCTTTTTTCATCGCCGGCAGTATGCGCAGCTCAGGCAGCTCGCCGACTATGTGATCGGGCACGATTTTCCGCAGCTGCTTGAGCAGGACCAGCCATATCTGGCGCTGCTGCGCGAGCCGGTGGCTCGCACCGCCAGCCTGATGGCGCAGTGGCAGCTGGTCGGTTTTGCGCACGGGGTCATGAATACCGACAATATGTCGATTCTGGGCCTGACCCTCGACTATGGGCCGTTCGGTTTCCTCGACGCCTACGATCCTAGTTTTGTCTGCAATCACTCGGACTACCAAGGTCGTTGCGCGTTCAATCAACAGCCTTCGATCGGACTGTGGAACCTGACCTGTCTGGCCCAGGCGATGCTGCCTTTGTTCGATGCGGAAGTGGCCGCCGCACAGGCCAGAGAGGTGCTGGCCGAATACGAACCGGCCCTGGTGCGGGCGCATGCAGATGGTATGCGCGCCAAGCTCGGCCTGCGTGGCGAGCAGGACGGCGACGGGGAACTGAGTGCGCAGCTGCTCGATCTGATGCAGTCGAACCAGATCGACTACACCCGGCTGTTTCGCGACCTGGCCGATCTGAGAACCGTTTATCCTGCGAGCGATAGCCCCTTGCGTGACCGTTTCCTCGATCGCGCCGGATTCGATGCGTGGGCGGCCGATTATCGATCCAGGTTGCGCGCCGAAAACAGCGATGACGTGCAGCGTCGCGTCGCGATGCGGGCAGTCAATCCGCACTACGTGCTGCGCAACTACCTGGTCCAGCAGGCGATCAAGCAGGCGGAGCAGGGTGACTATACCGAGATTGACCGTCTCCAGAGGGTGTTGACGCGACCATTCGAGGACCAGCCCGGGATGCAGGCCTACGCCAGTGAGCCGCCGGACTGGGGGCGACATATCGAAGTCAGCTGTTCGTCCTGAGTCGTGTTTTAATCCGACCGTTGTTCCTGACTTCGGAAGTGCCATGACCATCGCTCTCAGTCAATTGCCCGGCCGCCACGAGCGTCATTACCGACGCAGGATAGAAAATCCGCTGTTCCCGGGTGATCCTGTGAAGCTGGATGAAGCAGTCCTGCTGGAGATGCAGCGCCTCGATCATGAGGAGCTGCTGGCCTTTCTCGCCGAATTGCGTGAGACGGTGCAGCGTGCGGTCGACCTGAAGCCGAACGTGGGCAGCGAGGTGGTGCTCGAACTCAAGGAACGGCTGGATCGCCTGTTCGAGGTTTCGGCCGGGCTTGCAGATGATCAAGGCGGCAATCAGAGTGCGATCCAACAGCTGCTTGAGGTCATCATGCGCAATGTAGAGCGCGGTGCCGCCGGGGACTCGCAGGCGATAGATGAACTGGCGCAGGAGCGGGTCGCACGTGCGGCACATTTCGAACTCCTGGCCTGCCCAATGGTGGCCGATCTGCTGCATCCACAGAGTGCCATCGGTGCGGAGGACCTTGCTCCGAGCCTGTTGTCAGAGAGCGAGCAAGGGCTTGCCAAGGCGCTGCAATTGTTCGATCTGGAGCAGTTGAGTCAGTTGTTCGCGGATGCACAGCAATGCCTCGCTGTTTGTCGTGAGCCGCCGCCGGCCGCCGGCGCGCGTCTGAAGCAGATCGGTGCTCAACTGGCGCGTCTCAAGCGGCACTCGGTACTCAATTGAGCCCGCTGCCGGTGGTTATTTTTCGCTGAGTTCGATCTCGCCGTTTACCGAGATGGTCATCTGCTGGGTTCCCGCCTCGATGCGGGCCGGTGCAACGCCGCGATCGGCGCTTGCCTCCATCATCATCCCGCGCGCCACCGGCATGGGAGTCTGGCGGCTGTCATTGATGTTCAGTCGCACCACCCTATAAGCATTTCGGCCTAGCGATTTGGCGATGTGTGTGGCGCGATCCTGGAATCGGGCGAGTGCCTCAGCCGTCAGCTCGTCGAGGTACTTTCTGCGTTGTTCGTCGGATACCTGGTAACCGATCGATTGCACCTTTAGCTGCTCCTGGAGCTTGGCAATCAGATCGCCGAGCAGGCGGCTGTCGCGACTTTCCAGGCGCAGTGACTGATTCACGCGCCAGCCACGGATAGTGCTTTTGTTATAGATCGCGTTGCTGTGGTAGCCCAACGTCTGCACCTTCACCTCGGGGTGGCTTTTGGCCATGTTGACCGCCCAGTCCATCATGCGATTGACCTCATCTGCAGGCATTGCCGCGTCCCGTCCCTCTGCATGGGCGAAAAGGACCGCGACCAGCAGGTCGTTGTCGACTTCGGTCTGGGCGGATTCGTTGAGGCTCACGCGGTTGTACTGCGGGGTGTCCGAATGTGCCATTGCACTCGCGTTGAACAACGCGAACAGCAGGGTGACGATCAGCGAAGGGTGCATGGGGGAATCTCCGATAGTATTTTTGTGCGGGAGCATATCGCGGCTCATCAGACCGCGCTTGTGGAATTAAATTCCACGCAAAAAAAGCCCCGCAGGGGGCTGCGGGGCTTGGCTGACCGCGTTGGCGGTCGGTAATCCGGGCGGATGCCGAATTACTGTGCGGCTTCTGCCTCCGGTGCAACCGGGGCTGCCTGAGGAACAGGCGGTTGGCCCCACGGCGCGTAGCCGTAAGGAGCGTAGCCATAAGGACCACCCCAGTAGGGGGCCGAGTAGTTGTAGCCACGACCCCAGCCATCGCCGGCGCCATAGCCGCTGCCGTAGCCGCGCATGTTGGTCCGGCCGCGACCCGAGAAGTTCATGCTGAAGTCGCCACCGCCGGAAGCGTCGCCGGCGCCATCCAGCACGCCGTTGCCGTAGGTGTTGCCGTAGCCGTAACCGTTGTTGTAGTTGTTGTTCCAGCCATTACCACCCCACCAAGCCGAAGCCTGAGCAGAAGCGATGATGGCAGCAATAGCGATAATCTTTTTCATAGTCGTAACCTCCGAAGTGTCTTGGTGGGCGCAGGCCCAAACAGTATGTGATTTCCTGCCTGCCGAACGGGCAGCCGGCGATACAAGCTGCCGATGTATATTATGCTATATAAGCAGATACTAACTTGTCAACAGGCACCTATGCCCTTTTTTTTGCGTGCCGACACATGATCAAACGGAACGCGAGGCCGCGAGAACCTCACTGGCCCGGAAGTTGCGGGTTCGCCGTGGTGATGGGCTAGAATCTCACCCTCGCGAACGCCCCGGCAAACGGCGCAGTGTCGTAGTCACTGCTGCTCAGGCGGTTGCCGTCCGCATCCTCCAGGCGCAGCCTGCCCGCGAAGTCCATGCCTCCGAGCAACGTGAGTTCGATATCGTTGTTGGGTTTGTATCTGGCGGTGATGGCGACCGGGACGGAGCGGTCCTCGCCGACGCCGTCCGGCGCCGGTCCTTCGTCGTCGAGGCGAAAACGGCTCTTCTCATAACGGGTGCTGAGGCCGAAACTCCACTGCTGTGTTGCGGACCAGTTCAGTGACAGGCCCGGCCCGCGTGAGGCCTCGAGGCCAGAGCCTGTCTTCAGGGTGACGGTATCCGTGATCTTCCAGTCGACCAGCAGTATCGGAAAGACGCTGTTGCTGTCCTCGATGTCCGAGAATACGCCGACCCCGGGACCTATCGTCAGGCGATCGTTAAACCGGTAGGCGGCGCCGACGAGCAGGCCCCAGAACTGGCTGTCAGAAAGGCTGGCCCCGGTCTCACCCGAGTAGCGCAGCGAGGGAAGCCCGAACAGGGTCCAGTTGTCGTCCGCCCGATAGCGCACGGGCACACCGATACTCAGTCTCCTTATATTGCTCCAGGGGTCCAGTCCGCCGAACCCGGTGGCGCCGGAAAACTTGTAGCGGTCCTCTGCGTACTCAAGCGACAAGCCGGAATTCCAGCGGTTGCCGAAGTTCCTGGTGGCGTCGGCGCGAACGAAGAAGGTGTCGACCTTGAAATCGCCACCGCTGTCGATCGAGGTTTCGAACTGCGTGGCAGCTCCGCCGGACAGCGACAGCCGCCAGACCGATGATTCGCTGTCCGCTGTTGTTTGCGCAGCGGCGATAGCACTCAGCGACAGGCAGCCGAGACCGAGCAGAGCGGCGAAAACGGTGGCTGCGGGCGTGCGATGTTGGTCTGCTGGGGTTTTCATCGGTGGGGATCCTGTTTTTGCGGAGGGCCTGGATTGTGCGAACATGTTATCGCTTTTCCCGGTTTCCGCCAGTATCGGCGAAACTGTGGTAATTGCCCGTCCGCACGAAGCCAGCGCGGCGCCGCGCTCAGGCAGTTCGACCAAGACAGCCGTCGGACCGCCCACTGGGCTTTGTTGCGTCGGCAAACCATAATGCGCCAACAGCCACACTTCGGAGATGCCGATGTTGCTCCGCCACTCTCATACCTCGCCATTCGTGCGCAAGGTCACCGTTATGCTGCACGAGACCGGCCTTGCCGGGGGGGTGATGATCGAGACGGTGGATGGCTGGTCTGAACCCGATGTGCTGACCGATGACAACCCGCTGTCGATGGTGCCGACCCTGGTACTGGAGGATGGCAGCAGCCTGTACGACAGCCCTGTGATCTGTGACTACCTCGACCGGCAGCATGTGGGGCCGAAGATGATCCCAGTCGCCGGCGCGGCCCGTTGGCGGGTGCTGCGTGAACAGGCCCTCGCCGACGGTATGCTCGACAGCGCAGTGCTGGTGTTCGTGGAAACCGGCAAGCGTCCCGAGGAAAAATGTTGGGACTGGTGGCTGGATATGAAGCGGGGCGCGATTAGGCGCTCGCTCGACCTGCTCGAGCGCCAGGTGGCTGAACTCGAAGGCCGTATCGATCTCGGCACCATCGGTATTGCGGTTGCACTCGCCTATCTCGACCTACGCGTTGCGGTAGGCGATTGGCGTGCAGGGCGGCCCGGTCTGAGCGCCTGGCACGCTGTGTTTTGCCAGCGGCCGTCGATGATCGCGACCGCGCCGCCGGTCTGAATCCGGGATGTCGCTTGCGATTTTCTGGTTCCGTCGCGATCTGCGTCTGAGCGACAATCCCGCGCTCGCCGCCGCCCTGGCGAACCACGATCAGATCCTGCCGCTGTATGTCCATGCCCCGCAGGAAGAGACACCCTGGCAACCCGGCGCCGCGTCGCGGTGGTGGTTGCATCACGCCCTGAGCGACTTGTTTGCACAGCTGCATGGCGGTTTGCTGATCCGCCACGGCGACAGCCTCGCGACCCTGCTGGAGCTGGTCAGGGACACGGCTGCCGAGGCAGTTTACTGGAACCGTCTGTACGAGCCCGCGGCCGTCCGCCGCGACACCGAGATCAAAAAGGTCCTGCGTGCGGCTGGAGTCAAGGTCGTGAGCGACAACGCGGCCCTGCTGTTCGAGCCGTGGGAGCTGTGCAACAGGCAGGGCAACGCCTATCGGGTATTTACACCGTTCTGGAAGCGATTGTTGGAATTCGGTCTGCCGCAGCCTTCTGCCGGTAGTCAGGCTTCGCGGGGAAAGCTGATGCAGGCCGCTGAACAGGGGACCCTGGGTGCGGGTTCGGTGGACGAACTGGGCCTGCGGCCGGGCCTTCCCTGGGAGGGTGGATTGGCCAAGGCATGGCGCCCGACCCGCGCAGGGGTGGAGGCGAGACTGGACGAATTTCTCGCCGCCGATCTGCGCGACTACGCGCACGGTCGCGACCTGCCGGGCAGGGACCAGGTTTCGCGCCTGTCGCCGTATCTGCATTTCGGCCAGCTGGGGCCGCGCGAGATCGTTCTTGCTTGTCGTAAGGTGCCGCATGCGGCGGCGGACTTCCTTCGTCAGCTCGGCTGGCGCGAGTTTGCACATCATCTGCTTTTTCATTTTCCGCACACCTGCGAAGAACCGATGGACGACCGATTTCGCGAATTTCCTTGGCGCCAGGACGGGCCGGCGCAATGCGCCTGGCAAAAAGGCGAGACCGGTATCCCGCTGGTAGACGCGGGCATGCGGCAGCTGTGGGCGAGCGGCTGGATGCACAACCGCGTACGCATGATCGTGGCCTCATTTCTGACCAAGAACCTGCTGCTTTCCTGGCAGGGAGGGGCGCGCTGGTTCTGGGACACACTGGTCGATGCAGATCTCGCCAGTAACAGCCTGGGTTGGCAGTGGACCGCGGGTTGTGGGGCCGATGCGGCACCCTTTTTCAGGGTGTTCAATCCGGTTCTGCAGGGTGAGAGGTTCGATCCGCGCGGTGACTATGTCCGGCAGTGGGTGCCGGTACTCTCCAATGTGCCGGCGAAGTGGATCCAGCGGCCATGGGCGGCACCGGAAGACGTGCTGCGTGAGGCCGGCGTGGTCCTGGGAGAAAACTACCCGCACCCAATCGTCGATCTCAAGGAGACCCGGCTGCGTGCGCTGGATGCCTGGGGTCGGGTCCGGTAGATCTTCGCGGCCGTTACCGCCGCAGCTGGGTCTGAAATTCAGCGCGCCTTGTGATTCCCATGCAGCGGCGTGCGGGCCTGCGCGGAATACGGACTGGTGGCCTGCATCTGATAGTCCGCGCGCCGCCTCAGATAAGCGCCCTTGCGCAGGTCTCCGTAGTGCTCGTCCGGCGCCTTTGACGCAGGGTGGTCGATAGCCGCTGTTGGTTGTTGCTTTGTCTGCATCGTCAATGGCGCCACAGGGGGCTGCCCTCTATTGGGTTGTTGTTGGAAAAATTCGGTTGGCCGACCCGGGTTGTCGGCATCCATACGACAATCTATAGACCTTTGAGGAAACAATGCAGGTCGCGACTGTCGGGTTGTGTGGTGTGTCGCAGAATATCGCTATCGCGGTTGGGGTGAGGAGCAATATGTTGGCGGGTCCGGCCATGTCTGGTTGCCGTCAGGCGAATGGATATTGATGCTTCAATAGACACGCAGTAGCCGGTGTTGGAGTCAGAAATTCTTCCACTTCGCCGAAGATGGCTGGATTCAGGTTGAAAAAATCCCATGAAATAAATAGTGTAAGCCGCTCTTATTCGGGAATTGACTCGATCCTGGGCTACCTTTTAGTCGTCAATCCCAGCGACCTTGGGTCAACAATCATGGAAGCCTTGAAAATGAAAAACCGGAGTTTCAATAGGTTTGCGGCGGTCTCGATTCTCGCAATGGGCCTGTTCGGCACAACTGCCGCCAAGGCTTATAGCGACCTCGTCGTTGTCGGCGACAGCCTGTCAGATGTGGGCAACCTTTTCATTGCGACCGGTGGCACCCTGCCGCAGGATCCACCTTACTTTCAAGGCCGATTTTCTGACGGCGAATCTTACAGTGAGCACCTGTACCGGGGTCTTGGCTTGCCCGGCGTCTTGACGCCATCATTCGTCGGTGGAACGAATTATGCCGTGGGAGGGGCTCGTACCCGCTACCACACTTTTGACAACCCACTGAGCGGCTTCGATCCTGCCGTTTTTGATCCGCTCACCCAGGCCTCGTCTCCACCGCAGTCCACCTTCACCTTGGGGGGCCAAGTCGAATCTTTGCTTGTCAATAACAGTTTCGGTTTGGACTCTCAGGCCCTGTTCAGTGTCTGGATCGGTTCCAACGACGTGGCCGATGCTTTTGCCTCGGTGTTGCTTGCCGGTGGTGATACGAGCTACGCACAGGCATTGCTGGCCCAAAGTGCAAGTGACGTTGGTCTGGCGATCAACGCTATGGTCGGCGCGGGAGCCACGCACCTGCTGATACCAACCGTTCCGAATCTTGGTTTGGTCCCCGAAGTGCAGGCGCTGCTAGGTGTTTTTCCGAGCGCCGATGTGGTTGCCAGTACATTGACACAGGCGTTCAATAGTCTCGTGGACGCTCAGCTGGCGAGCATCACGGCCGACATCACCCGCCTGGATACCTACACGATCCTGACCCAGCTGGTCGACGACCCGACGCTTTTCGATTTGCCGGCGGATACCAATGTGAGCGATGCCTGCTTCAGCGGGTTCGTGGGTGTCCCAGGTGTTGTCTGCGACAATCCGGGTGAGTACGTTTTCTTCGATCAGATTCATCCATCAGCCTTGACACATGCGGTACTGGGAAACCTCGCGGCGAACGCCGTGCCAGTGCCTGTGACCCTTGCGCTGATCGGTCTCGGTCTCGCTGTTTTTGGTTTCCGGCGGCACAGAACGGCATAGGACAGCCGCACGCCGCTAGGCTTGCATTGACTGCCCCCATTCGTGGCCGGTCAGGCGGGTGACTGGACTGGCTTCACGGCCCTGTGTGGGTTGACGTCTCAACCCCGTCTGTCGTTGCTCAAAACACCGTCTGCGAGCGCGATACCTTCCACCTCTGCCAGCTTTTCCAGGGCAACCTCCATCAGCCAGCGTGCTCGCGCCGTCATTTGATGCAGTGCGGCGTCTTTCTTGGTATTTACCTCGCAGCGCGCGCTGTAATCCTCGAATGCTGACAACTGTTCAATGACGCTGGCCATGTGATGTGGGCATTCGCAGGCGATGCTGGTGGTGACGTCCGACAGAAAGATCAATTGATCACGGGTAAAACGTTTGGGGGGTATCGGGTCGCTGCTGGCGACTCGCGGGTCCCAGTCCGGTGGATTCCAGTCGAGCTGGCGTGCCTGGCTGAGCTGGCATTGCTGCCAGATGTGCTCGAGCGCTACCGGCGCGCGCAGGGTATGCAGGCCGTAACGTTGTAGCTGACTCACAATGTTGGAAGGGCTGAACGCATAAATCACAATGATGCGGTTTGCGCGTTTGCGCAGTTCCGGGGTATTCAGGTCCCGCGCAATGCCGCGATCGATAAAAGGCAGTTCGATCACCAGGGTGTCACACTGTGTCTCGTCCTCGAGGAAGGATTCGAGGTCGGTGTATGCCCCCGCCATCTCCAGCCCATCAGGCATATGCTCCGCATTGCAGGCCCGCACCGAGATCGCCTGGCCGATCACGCACACTTCATGTTGACCGCTGCCCGGTGGTGGCAGATTGGCCGGTTGCGCGGTGTTGAGGCGACGATTGAGTTCTTCCACCGGAAGGTTTGCCACAGTACTGATGGCGAAGCCATGATCGACAAGGGTCTTGATCATGGTCAGTCGGGTCACGTCCTGGTGGCTGTAAAGGCGGCCGCCCTTGGGCGTGCGCTGTGGCTGCACGATGTCGTAGCGGCGTTCCCAGATTCTCAGGGTGTCGGGCGATATGCCGGTGAGGCGGGCAACCGCCCCGATCCGATACGCGCCCTCGGAGCCATTCACTTCGCTTGTCATGTCCTTCTCCTGTGTGTTGCAGCCAGCCCGTGTTCGGGTTCTGTACCGCTGCTCGATGGTTGCGGGGTGCTGAGGCGTCTGTGCAGTGTACGCATCGGCCACCCCAGGATTGGCACCGTTTCATGAAACTGGCGTGCACGATCCCAGTAGTCCAGGTGTTCCGTCACGCGGCCGTTGGCGTCGAATTGGACCCGGCTGACCCCGTTTGCGGCGCGCCGGTTTCTTTCCCTGCCAAAACTGAATCGCTAGCGCCGGTAGACTGGTATTTCGTCTCCGATGCACTCTTCGACCTCGAAACGCGGTCGGTCGCGATTGGGTTCACAACAGCTTCTCGATGGCCTCGGTGATGGCCGCGCTCTGCGGCGACGTCCAGCTCTGGAAGTTGTCTACCATTCGGCCCCTCCGGTCGAGCAGGTCTTTGCGGAAGTTCCATTTCGGATAACGCCCGGCAGATTCGGCCAGCGATCGAAAGAAGGGATCCGC
>Ga0316201_10000271_pt1 | contig 27103 bp, 30 predicted proteins | sample CS6wburrow_MG_FD_204516 | JGI IMG/M metagenome (GOLD analysis project Ga0316201, IMG submission 204516) | Coastal sediment microbial communities from Delaware Bay, Delaware, United States - CS-6 worm burrow | ecosystem: Environmental > Aquatic > Marine > Coastal > Sediment | place: USA... | reverse complement strand
CCTGCAGGGCCTCGATGATCTTTTCCGCCTGGTCCTTGCTGGAAATGTTGAACTTGGATTTTGGCAGGTACTGGCCATTACGCTTCTGGTAGCGGCGGATGGAATACTTGTCCGGGCCGTACTCTTCCTTGCTGCGGTTCCAGTCCTGGTAACGGAAGATCACGGTTGACCAGGCGCCCTTGGTCAGGATCTTCTTGTCGAGTTCCTTGACGGTTTCAATGCCGTCTTCCTCGTACCGGATAGTCAGTTCATCTACAGTTTCAGCCATGCCGCCCTCCGCGGGATCTTGATCGGGTTATTTGCTGCACCGGATGAAGGTCCGGCAAAGCCGGCCATCATACTGATTTATTCATCCCACGGAAGTCCCGGTAACAAGGCGCTGATTTTTCAGGGTATCATTCGCGGCTTCAGGTTCAGGGACCCGCGCACGTGTCAAAATACCTCACCGCACCGCTTCCCGCGCAGGGTATGCCCGGTGGCATGCCCTTTATTATCGGCAATGAGGCCGCTGAGCGTTTCAGCTTTTACGGCATGCGTGCCATCCTGGTGGTGTTCATGACCCAGTACCTCGTGGGCTCCGGCGGGGCGCTGGACGTGATGTCCGAGGAGGAGGCCAAGGGCTGGTACCACCTGTTTGTCTCTGGCGTGTATCTCACACCCGTGCTGGGTGCGCTGCTGTCCGACGGTGTGCTGGGCAAGTACCGCACCATCATCCTGTTATCGCTGGTGTACTGTGCCGGTCACGCCGCGCTGGCGCTGGATGACACCCGTGTCGGTCTGGTCGTCGGGCTGGGTCTGATTGCCATCGGCGCAGGGGGTATAAAACCCTGCGTGTCCTCGCACCTGGGTGACCAGTTTGGCCAGAGCAACCAGGGACTGTTGTCGCGCGCCTTCTCGTGGTTCTATTTTTCCATCAACCTGGGTGCGTTCGCGTCCAGTCTCGCGACACCCTGGCTGCTGGCGCACTATGGCGCATCGGTGGCCTTTGCTGTGCCCGGTATTCTGATGTTGCTCGCGACCCTGACGTTCTGGGCAGGTCGTCATCGTTTTGTGCATATTCCGCCGGGTGGCCGCGAGTTCCTCAGGGAGACCTTCAGTCGCCGCGGTCTGGGTGCGCTGGGCAGGCTGGTCATCGTTTATCTGTTTGTCGCGGTGTTCTGGTCGCTGTTCGACCAGACCGGTTCGTCATGGGTGTTGCAGGCGGCCCATACCGATAATGTGCTGCTGGGTGTCGAACTGTTGCCTGCCCAGATACAGGCGGCCAACCCGCTGCTGGTAATGCTGTTGATTCCGCTGTTCTCCTACGTGATCTACCCGGCGATCGACAGGGTGTTTCCACTGACGCCGCTGCGCAAGATTGCGATTGGCCTGTTTCTGGCTGCGGCCGCCTTCAGTATTCCGACCCTGATCCAGATGTCGATTGACCGCGGTGGCTCGCCCTCGATCGCCTGGCAGTTGCTGGCCTATATCGTGCTGACCGCGTCCGAGGTCATGGTCTCGATCACCTGCCTGGAGTTTTCCTATACGCAGGCACCCAGGACCATGAAGTCATTCGTGATGGCCTTCTTCATGTTGTCGATTTCGCTTGGCAACCTGTTTACCAGTGCGGTCAATTTCCTGATTCGAAAGCCCGATGGCAGCAGCGCACTGCAAGGCGCAGACTATTTCCAGTTCTTCACCGTGCTGATGCTGGTAACAGCCATACTGTTTGTTGTCGTGGCACGCTATTACCGCGGTGAGACCTATATCCATGCCGAGCAGGCGGCGGCCTGAACCCGGGCGACGCCATGCGTATCCTGCTCCTGTCAGCCTATGACGCGCACAGCCACCGCCGCTGGCGCGAGGGGCTGGTTGCGGCATTCCCGGATTGGCACTGGACGGTGCTGACGCTACCGCCGCGAAATTTCAGCTGGCGTGTGCGTGGCAACAGCCTTTGCTGGGCGTTTGCCGAGCGCGATACCCTGCAGCAACCCTATGACGTGCTTGTTGCCACGTCGATGACTGACTTGTCAGCCCTGAAGGGCATGGTGCCGGCTCTGGCATCGATCCCCGGCCTGGTGTACTGCCATGAAAACCAGTTCGCCTACCCGGACCGGCGCGAGTCGCTGCGCCTCGAGCCGCAGTTCACCAGCCTGTACGCGATGGTGTCGGCCGATTGCGTGTTGTTTAACTCGGCGTACAATCGCGACACGTGTCTCGCGGGCGCACAGGCACTGTTGCGCAAGATGCCGGATGCCGTACCCGCGGGGGTGATTGAATCCATTGCGGACAAGAGCCGCATCCTGCCCGTCCCGATCGAGGATCACTGGTATGAGGAAGCACACCGCAGCATGGATAGCGCACAGCCACTGACCATCGTGTGGAACCACCGCTGGGAATACGATAAGGCACCGGAGCGCATGCTGGCCGCGCTGCTTGAATTACATGAAGCCGGTATCAATTTCAGCGTGCACGTGATCGGTCAGCAGTTTCGCGAGCGGCCCGCAGTGTTTGCCGAGATGTATCCGCGCCTGAAACAACACATCGGTGAGTGGGGCATGGTTGAGTCTGCGCAGGACTACAAGGCATTGTTGCAGAACGCGCATGTGGTGCTGTCCACCGCGCTGCATGAGTTCCAGGGGCTGGCCGTGCTCGAGGCGGTTGCCAGTGGCTGCGTTCCGCTGGTGCCGGACCGCCTGTCCTACCCGGAACTGATCCCCGCGGCCTGTCGATTTGCCTCGTCACCGGAGGATGCCGGGGCAGAGAGCCGTGCGATCGCGGCTCAGCTGGGGCTACTGGGCCGGCAGTACGCGCGGGGTGAACTGCCCGCGGCGCCGGATGTCGGAAGACTATCCTGGCAACATCTTGCCGCAGACTACCGGGAAGTCATTCATGGTCTCGCGTAACAAGGAGCAGTTTCACGGTGGACGTAATGCGCAGCGCGTCATGCCGCTGTCACTGCGCGCCATTCGCCTTGCCTTCTCGACCCTGGGTCCCGTCTTCCCGCGCCTGATGGGACGGCGCGCATTTGACCTGTGGTTTCGTACCCGCCGTTTTCCCGAGTCGGCTGCCGGCAAGCGCTTTGCCCGTGAGGCGCAACGCGAGACGCTGATGGTGGAGGACTTGCCGGTGGCGGTCTATACCCTGGGCGAGGGACCGATTGTGCTGTTCGTGCACGGCTGGTCGGGGCGTGGCAGCCAGGTGGCGGCGTTTTCCGGACCGCTGGTCGCCGCGGGCTACCGGGTCATGGCTGTCGATGCCCCGGGTCACGGAGACACCCCCGGAGACCGGACCAACATCCTCGAATGCACGGCCGTGCTGCAGGCATTCGCGCACAAGTACGGCAATGTGCATGCGGCGATTACCCATTCTTTCGGGGGCATGGTGCTGGCCTATGCGATGCACAACGGTATGCATATCGACCGTGTGGTATGCATCAGCGCGCCCGCCCATGTGGATTACCTGCTGGACAGTTTTGCACAGACCCTGGCCATCCCCGACACGGTCATCGAGGATGTGCACCGGCGCATGGACGAGCGATTCGAAGAGGGCTTCTGGCAAACCATCTCCACCGTGGTCAATGTGCGTGAACTGGATGTGCCGGCGCTGGTGATCCATGACGGCGATGATCACAGTGTTCCCTGGCAGCAGGGCAAGATCATTGCGAATGCGTGGCCGGGTGCAAGGTTCATGAAGACCACCGGGCTGGGTCACGGGCGTATACTGCGTGATGCCGGTGTCGTCATGGCTGCAGTGGATTTCATCAGCGCGTAAACTACCCCGAAATGTCTTCAGGAAATTCAGCTTCATGAAACTCTACCTTGTCCAGCATGGCCAGGCCGTCCCGAAGCAGGAAGATCCCGGGCGCCCCCTGAGCGAGCAGGGCAGGGAAGAGGTGCAGCGCGTGGCGGCCTGTCTCGGCGAGGCGGGTGTGCGGGTGGTGCGTGTCTGGCACAGCGGCAAACTGCGCGCGACTGAAACAGCCGGGATCCTTGCAGGGGAGGTGTGTTCAGGCAAGCAGGTCGAGATGATCAAGGGTATCCAGCCGAATGACCCGGTGGACGAGTTTGCCTCGGATGCCGATGTCTGGGGCGAGGATACCCTGGTGGTTGGTCACCTGCCGTTTATGTCGCGGCTGGTGTCACTGCTTGTCGCGGGTGACAGCAAGCATGAACTGGTGCATTACACGCCCGGCAGCGTCGTGTGTCTGCAGCGCGATGACACCGACCGCTGGGTCATTAGCTGGATGCTGAGTCCCGGCCTGCTGGGCGAAGCCCCGGGTGTGAGCGCGCCATGAGCCTGCGCGGTATCGTGCCACCCGACCCCCAGACCAATGTGTCGCAGGAGCGCTTCGCCGTGATCTTTACGCCGCGCCAGAACCGCAAGCGTTTTCCGGCCGGCTGCGTGGAGATCTTCGATACACACGAGGCGGCTGTGGCCGCGGCCGACCCGGACAACAAGCGTCATGCGGCACGTGTCGTTGGCCCTTCAAAATCATCCGAGGGACAGTTCATCTACTACCTGATCAACTGGCTGGAATAACGGGGCAGGGCACATGGTCATTCGCGCCTGCAAGGCGCTCCTAGAAAATCTGCACACTGGTCACGTCTGTCGCGGATGCGATCCGCTCCTACAGGTCGTTTCTATCTATGTAGGAGCGGATCGCATCCGCGACCAATCATGTGGGCATCTTCATGCGTAGGAGCGCCTTGCAGGCGCGAATAGTTAACTATACACCCTGACAATCGAGGGGTGCCCATAACCAGGTTAACAGTGCCGGATCATTTGTGGTCTGTCCCCGCCAGTCTGCGCAGGAATGCTACATACGCCGGCTTGTCCCATTCGCGATCACCCAGCGCCAGGTATTGCACCTTGCCCTCTGGATCCACCAGAAACGTCGAGGGCAGGCCCCGCGGCATCCACACCTGGGTTACCGTACCGTCGGTGTCCATCAACGGCACCAATTCGGGTGCGACGATGCCGAGAAACTCGAACACCGCATCCTCTGTTTCCGCGGTATTCACAATGACAAACTCGAGATCGGTATCCTCGAGCAGCGGTATCATGCGCTGGATACTGGGCATCTCGCGGCGGCAGGGGCCGCACCAGCTGGCCCAGAAGTGAACGAAGCGCCAGTGCCCGCCGGTTTGTGACAGGTCATAGGGGTCACCATCAATGCTGTCGAGCTTCAACTCGGGTGCATCCAGTCCGTTGATGCGCATTACGCCCACTGGTATGTCATCTGCAGCTGCAAGCAATGGTGTTTGCAGCAACAGGATGATCGTCAGTCCGGTCAGTAGTCGTGTCATGGCTGCGCCTCCGTCCTGCCGCACTCGATGTTGGTAAAGCGCACCTGCAACGGTTCGCCCTGCTTGTCTGCACCGGTCTTGAAGTTTGCCTCGATATCAAAACGCTCTGTGCTGCCGGGTAGCACGATGTTGCCACCGACGGGTTCATCCGGATGCAGGTCAACCACCGGGGGCAGCTGTGTCCAGTAGAAGGTGGAGCGGAAGGCCTGCGGCAGATCGATCTCTTCCCAGGTGGTGTCCCAGGAATCACGGTCGAGGATGTCCAGACGCTTGCCCTGGCTGGTCAGACGCCAGTTAGCGGTTTCCAGCCAGGTAACGCGCCGGCTCTTGTTGTCGATGTGGATGGTGACGAAACAGGTCGCTGTTACCTTGTCGATGGCCTGTTGCGGAAAGCCGCGCGCCTCGTAGAAGGCAGCCATCTGTTCCGGTGTTCGCGGGATAACGACCATCAGCAGCTGATCGCTTTCAAAGAAGGTGCCCGGGTAGGGTTTTTCCATGCCGATGACGTGTGCTGTTGGCGCTATACTGAGTGCCAGCGCCAGTACGGCGTGAGTGATTAACGAGAGGCTGTTTATTCTTTTTTTATGCATGGTCGGCAAATGAGCTGCTGGTTTACGCTGAGTGTGCACGCTTTTCCGAAGGAGGACAAGATATGGTCAGGGTAGTGGCAGGACTGTTGTTACTGGTGGTGTCCACGACAGCCGCTGCGGTTGACGTGGTGAATGTGAAACTCATGACGCTGGACCTTGCCGTGGATATTGCACAGGCTGCCGTGGAGGCCTGCCGCAAGGACGGTTACCAGGTCTCCGTGGTGGTGGTTGATCGCAGTGGCAGGACCCAGGTGGTGATGCGTGATATCTATGCCAACCAGTACATGACACAACTGGCGAAGGCCAAGACCAGCGCCGTGGTGTTGTCGAACACGAGTTCCAGTCTGCTGGGCAAGAACCGTGCTGACATTGCGGCCGAACTCAATCAGCTGGATGACCTGCTTGTGCTGGACGGTGCTGTACCGATTACCGTTGCCGGTTCCATGATCGGTGCGGTCGGTGTCAGTGGTGCACCGGGCGGTGACCTGGACGAGGCCTGCGCGCTGCACGGAATCGGGGCCGTGCAGGAGCGGCTGGATTTTGCCGACTAGCAGCTGAGCACCAGCTTGCCGATGGTCTGGCCGGACTCCAGCTTCTGGTGGGCCTCGGCAACCGATTCGAGCGGGAAGGTGGTCACCGTCGGGACGACCAGCCGGCCATCGGCCTGCCACTGCAGGATCTGTTGCATACCGGCCGCAAGCATCGCGTTGTGCTCGAACAGGTAGCTGAGATTGAAACCGAGCACGCTGCGGTTTTTCGTGGTCAGGTCAAAGGGGCTGAAACGCGGTGTGCGCAGGTAGTCCCAGGCCAGCCTGAGTTTTCCCGGCAGGCCGTTGCGGGTGGCAAGCATGCCGTGGAACCCGTAGACCACCAGCCGTCCACGTGGTGCGAGTTGCCGGTAACTGTCTTTCAGGGTGGTGATGCCGTTGGCATCGAGAACCACGTCATAACCCTCGGGTGCATGGCGTTGTGCGGCGTCCCGGAGTGACTCGACCGACTTGTCGATCACGGCATCGGCGCCGAGTTCCCTGACAGCCGCGACCTTGTGTGTCGCCCCGACAACCGCGACGACCCGGCTACCGAGTATCTTTCCCATCTGCACCAGCATGCTGCCGACCCCGCCGGCGGCTGAATGTACCAGCAGGGTTTCGCCGGCCTGGACATGGGCAGCCTGCTGCAATGCGTACCAGGCCGTCAGTGATACGGTGGGCAGGGCTGCGGCCATTGCAAACGAGAGGTCTTGCGGCTTTGTAAACACCTGTGAACGATCAACGCACAGGCGGCTGGCATAGCCATTGAAGCGTGTTACCGCGATGACGGCCGCACCTTCTTGCAGGTCTGTCACCTGTGTACCACACTTCAGCACCAGCCCGCTGACCTCGAAACCCGGTGTTATCGGGTAACCGACATAGTGCTTCGCCGAGGCATACAGTCCCATGCGCGTTACGCAATCGGCATAGTTGACACCGATGGCCGAGACAGCAATGAGTACCTCATCGGGTCCGGGTACCGGGTCGGGGTGTTGCTCGATCGCTAATTGCCGGTAGCCGCCGGGCTTGTGGATGACGACCTTCTTCATGTGCGTGGCCCGGGTATCCGGCGGTCGTGCGGCTTACTTTGCGTCTTGCTGTTTTCCCCAGAGTTCCTCAAGGCGTTTGTCGCGGCCACAGCCGTAACGGTAGAACTTGTAGCGCACGGGATTCTTTGTGTAATAGTCCTGGTGATAATCCTCGGCCGGATAAAAGGTCGATGCCCGGGTGATGCCGGTAACGATGTCTGCCTCAAAAGGCTTGAGCTCCACCAGTGCAGCCCTTGATTGCTCGGCCTGTGCCTTCTGCGTGTCATCGTGATAGAAGATCTCGCTGCGGTACTGGCTGCCATAGTCGCAGAACTGGCCGTTGGCGTTGGTCGGATCAATATTGTGCCAGAACTCGTTGAGTAGTTCCTCGTAACTGACGCGTCCCGGATCGTAAACGATCTGCACGGCCTCGGTGTGCCCGGTACCACCGCTGGAGACTTGCTTGTAGGTCGGGTTGTCCTTGTGCCCACCGATGTACCCCGAGGTCGTCGAGATGACGCCGTCCAGTTTGTCGAAGGGGGGTTCCATGCACCAGAAGCAGCCGCCGGCAAAGGTCGCCGTTGCATGTTGTGCCGAGTCGCTGTCACTGGCCGCATGCGTTGCAAGCGCGCAGCAGCTGAGTAGCAGGATGCCCAGGGTACGGATAAGTCGGGTGAGGGTCCGTGGGTTATGCATGGTGGTGTCCTTTACTGTGGTTTGTGTAGCCAATGGACAGCCTGGCTGGTCATTTGTTTCATTTTGGTTTGCCGCGGGCAGGCTAGCAGGACCGATCATGGCCGGAACCCCTGCTGATGTCCTATCTTGAGTTTTATCAACGGGATAAGGGCTCAATCGCGATATACCTGTGCCGATAAGCTTGTACAGGCAGGCAACGACCCTGGAGGTGTACGATGGATACAGGTTACCCGGAACCCGGTGAGGTGGGCATCAGGATCCCGCCGCACCTCAAGCAGGACCGCTTCCGTGACGGTTTCAGGCACGGCCTCAGGGGCGGGCAACTGGACAAGGCCATCTACATGCGCCTGTCTTTTCGTGAAGGTTATCGCGCGGCAAAGATCTACCTGCGACAGTTGCGTCGCTCACGCGGCATCCTGGATTTTCCGGCACGCTGGCGTGTGCGCCTACGCAACGCCTGAGTCACCGCGACTTTTCCCGCTTGCCTTTCCTGACTGCTAGCAGACACCGCCCGATATGGCGGTGTCTGTACGTCAGGTCACAATAAACCAGTGCAGGTCGAATGAATTCGACCCTGCATACCGCCTTGCAGGGCCGGACTCATTCGGCCAATTGGCAGATACGCCAGGTGCTGCTGCTAACAAAAGCCCCGGGTCTTGATTAGAATGGTTGCCCTGTCGATTCAATCACGGGAAGTGTCACCTTGTTCAACCAGCGCAGCATAGTCGGTTTGTTGCTCGGCCCGGTACTGTTTGTGCTGGTGCTGATGATGCCGCTACCCGAGGGCATGTCACCGCAGGGCTTGAGTGTTGCGGCCATCGCGGCGCTGATGGCTGTCTGGTGGGTCACCGAGGCAATACCGATTCCGGCAACCGCCCTGCTGCCTATTGTGCTGTTTCCTGTCATGGGTGTGCTCTCGGGCAGCGAGGTGACGCGCGCCTATGGTAATCACCTGATCTATCTTTTTTTGGGTGGTTTCCTGATTGCGGTGACCATGGAGAAGTGGAACCTGCATCATCGCATCGCACTGCATACCATTCGCCTGGTCGGGCTGACACCGCAACGCATCGTGCTGGGTTTTATGCTGGCGACGGCCTTTCTGTCGATGTGGATCAGTAACACGGCCACCACCATGATGATGGTGACCATCGCCATGGCTGTGATCAAGGAGATGCAGCTTGATGAAGGGCCGGCAAGCGGTCGCCTCGGTTTTGGTAGTGTGCTGATGCTGGGTATCGCCTACGCCGCATCCCTGGGCGGGGTGGCAACGCTGATCGGGACACCGCCCAATGCCATCTTTGCCGGGGTGGTCGAGAAGACCTATGGCATCAGTATCAGCTTTCTTGACTGGATGGTGTTTGCCCTGCCGCTGTCGGTGGTGATGCTGGGGCTGTGCTGGCTTTACCTGACGCGAATCGTGTTTGTACGCGCCGACCTGCACCTGCCCGGCAGCCAGACCGTTATCAGGGAGCAGATCGACCGCCTTGGCGCCATGACGCGCCAGGAGAAGCAGGTCGCGGCAGTGTTTTGCACAGTCGCGGCATTGTGGGTCCTGCGTGGCCTGTATCAGCCGCAGGGTCTGGCGATGGTCAAGGACTCCACGATCGCGATTGGCGGTGCATTGCTGCTGTTCATGATCCCGGTGGACATCAGCAAGGGCGAGTTCCTGCTCGACTGGAAGACCGCGGTCAGGGTCCCCTGGGATATTATTATCCTGTTTGGTGGCGGTTTTGCACTGGCGCAGGGATTCAGTGAATCGGGCTTGACGCTCTGGCTGGCGGAGCAGCTGTCCATCCTGCAGGGCACCGGCATCATCATGATTATCCTGGCGGTTGTATTGCTGGTGGTGTTCCTGACCGAGATGACTTCCAATACCGCGACCGCGTCGTTATTGCTGCCGGTCATGGGAGCCCTGGCAGCGGCCATCAACATGAACCCGCTGGGACTGATGGTAGCTACCGTGCTGGCGGCCTCGTTTGCCTTCATGCTACCGGTGGCCACGCCACCCAACGCGAGTGTGTTCAGTACTCGCCTGGTCGGAATTACACAGATGGCGACGACCGGGTTCTGGCTGAATCTGATCGGCGTCGTGATGATTACCGGCTTTGTCTACCTGATGTTGCCACTGGCCTGGGGTATTACGCTATAACTGTGCGGCGGGTTACTCGTTGATCTTGGCGAGCACATTGATGTGGAAAGAGATCTGTTCCAGGAAGGCCTGGGTGTCGCGTGCGCCGGCCGCGATGTTCATGCGAACACGGTTGCTGTCGACGTCCAGTTCACCGGCAGCGCCGAAGATCTGCCAGCCTGCGAAACTGGCCACGCCGTCCGTGCGGGTACCGGCGAGCGCGGCGGTTGCGACGATATTGATGACATCTTCGCCATTCGCGGTGTCGTAGACACGACCGATATCAAAACACACGACCTCGAGGGACCAGCGCGGGTGGGGCAGGCCGCCGCAGAGTTCAACTTCCGCCATACCGCTGTAGGTCAACAGGCGGTTCGCACCGTCAGGTCCCGTCACATGCGTTTCCATCTCCTGCATGTTGGTGAGGCGGTTGGGTTGAATGACGTTGGAAATGGCCATGCTGATCCTCCAGATGATTATTCGTATGGCGCGTTCTGAAATCCATGTGAATACGCCTTGTTAGACCCCTTATTTGACGATACTTGACCGCATAAGGCAAGCGGGCAGGGTCGCGCGCAGCGCAGTCGGGGGTCTGCCCGGTCCAGTTATGGCCGGTTATACGGCTGTGGTGCGGGGAACGGCATGATCTTGCCGTTGTGCGATTCTGCGGGAATGATTTTGTTACTGCCCTCGCGTTCCACTTCGTCGATGCGAATCACGGCCTGCAGCGGAATATAGGTGCGGCTGACGCCTTCAAACTCGGATTTGAGTCTTTCCTCCGAGGGGTCGACGACGATGGCCGAGCGCTCGCCAAAAATGATGCCCTCGATCTCCAGGAAGGCATACATGTTGCCCTGGTGAATATCGTGCGCGTAAAGCTCGTAGATATCACCCTGGTTGTAGAAGCTTATGCGGTATATTTTTTCGCCAGTCATATCGGTGACCAAGGAGTTTATTGCTCGATCAGGTGATCCAGCTTGTCATCCATGTGCATCTCGGTGAGTTCCATGAAGCCGCCAATGCATTCACCGTCAATGATAATCTGCGGGACTGTGCGTGCACCATTGGTTGCTGTGGCGAACTCGCGGCGTGCGGCCTGGTCGGTGTCGATCATGGCCTCCTCGTAGGGGATGTTCCATTTTTTTAACAGTTGCTTGGCCTTGACGCAGAACGGGCAGCTGGCAGTGCTGAAGATTTTTACTCGTGCCATGAATCTATCCGGATCAGGTTTTGAGAACCGGCGCAGTATACCGTAATTTCCCGGCCCGTATTTCACACAGAACTGTGAGGAAATACGCGGCTGCAATCCGGCCTGCAGCGCGGCGGCTTACTGTTTGTCCGGTTTGCTGAAACGCACGACCTTCTTTTGCGGTGACAGGTTGATCTCGTCGAACACGGTACCAGGGCGGGAGTGCAGCACGCTGAGCACGACACTGGCGACATCCTGCGGCAGGATGTAGTTGTCTGCATCGTCGCCGGGTCTGAAATCCAGCTGGTCAAAGAAGGCGGTCTTTACCATTCCCGGGTTGATGAGGCTGACACGTACACCGCTGGAGGCGCATTCCTGGCGCAGTGACTGCGCGACCCCGCGCAGGCCGAACTTGGCGGCGGAATACACGGCACCGCGTTTGCCGCCACTGACGGCCGCCTCGGAGCCGATGAACACGATGTCGCCTGCGGCACGTCTCTTCATGGCGGGCAACAGGGCGCGCGCCAGGAAGATCTGGCTGGTGAGGTTAAGGTCGAGCAGGGCGCTGATCTGGGCGTAGGAGAATTCTTCCAGCGAGCCAAAGCGGCCGCTACCGGCACAGCAGATGACGCTGTCGATGTTCGGTTCGTCCCTGGCGAGTTTTTCCAGCCTGTCAGGCAGGGTGTGCAACTGTGACAGGTCGACCGATAGCGGCAGGAACTGTTCGTGGTCGATGCATGACTTGCCGAAGTCCCGCGCGATACCGATCACGCGGTAACCGTCTTCCAGCAAGCCTGCGCTGATTGCCTCGCCGATACCGGAACTGGCGCCGGTGACCAGGGCTGTTTTGTTTTCCGGCGCCGACATCAGGCGGCCAGTGAGCAGGGGAACAACAGGGATTCCGGGATGTGCCTGAGCAGTTCCTGTGTACAGAAGTCCGTCATCTCCCGTTCCTGTGCGCGTGGATAGGAGACCATGTCGTTGCAGGTCTCGAAGCTGCCGGCAAACAGCCGTTCATCCGGGTAGAGCTGCACCATCTTCTTGAAATAGCCGCGTGGCAGGCGAAAGGTGCCGAGGCTGACGGAGTGCAGGGCAGCGCTATCCAGCCTGCTGAACAGCTGTGCAAACAGTGTGCGGTAATGGGCCTGGTAGTCATCCTGGTAGATCATCGGGTCGAAACGCAGACCGAGCGGCCAGCCCGCCTGTTGCAGTTGCAGCATGGCCTCCAGGCGACGCTCGATGCCTGGCACCTTGTGTTCCAGTGCGCGGTACACCTCGTCGGGTGTAAAGCTGAAGGCGACAACCACGTTCGGCAGCGCCTCGACCTTCAGCAGACTGCGGATCTGGGTACTCTTGGTACGCAGTTCCAGCCAGGCCTGCGGACGGGCTGCAAAGAATGGCAGGAAGTGTTCTACAAACCCGGAGACCGGTTCCATGGCAAGGCTGTCGCAGTCATAACCGGAAAAGAACCAGCTGGCCTGCTTGCCCGCCGCAGCCAGTGTGCGCTCGATCTCTTCGGCAAAGTCCTCGTAGTTCACGTAGAGCACGTGGTGGGCAGAGCGGTACATGCCTTGCAGAAAGCAGTAGCGGCAGTCATACAGGCAATTCAGCATGTGCGAGAAATAATGATTGCGCTCTCCACCAATGCCGTAACCCTGCGGTGCAGCCAGCACGTGACCGTTGTGTTTGTGCGCCAGTATCAGTGCAGGGTTGTTCTTTTGCAGGCGAAAATCCTGTGCGTTCGGGTTAAAGACCTCGCCATAGCGATCACATTCAACACGCGTTGCCTTTGGGAAGCGTGCGCAGATCTCCGCCACGCGCGCATGGTCGGCCACCTGCCTTTCTATATATATAGTATTAAACACGGTCGGCGCCAGTCTCTGCAGCCAGCCGGGTCGGCAGTGCGTCGAGGTGTTCCCGCAGGGTATTCAGGACGCGCGCGGCACTGTCGTGTGTTTTCAAGGAGTCCAGCCACAATGGCTGGTCGGGTATCAGTGCGCACCAGCGTCTTGCCAGGTCGGCGAGCTGATGTTGCTGTGACACCGTAAAGTGCCATTGCCCGGCAAGCCTGCTGACGTCGTCATTCCCTGCGTGCCGGCCATGGTGTTGCTGTTGCAGGTCGCCCAGGGAATGCAGCAGTGAATCGATCTCCTCGAGTCTTGCCGCAATCAGCCGTGTGCACTGTTGTGCGCTGACCGACCCGGTGCCCTGTTTGCGGTTATCCGAGATTACCTTGTAACACTGCACCAGCTCGCTGGTCGAGAAGCGTGTGGCGACCGGGTAGAAACCGCTGGCCTCCATGTCATAGGCGACAGTCTGTGGGTAGTCGTTCTCGGGGGTGTCGACAGTCAGCAGCCCGGCTGATTCGAGGGGCCAGTCAAACACCCGTGGCGGGTACCAGTTCTGGCCGCTGGCCCTGTCCGTGATGCGGTGTGCCAGCAGGCCCTGCCCGATCTCGAGGTCGGCGTGACCGGCGATACCGATGTTCAGCCAGGTCGCCTGGGTGCCCGCTGCCAGCCGGCTTGCGAGCAGTGCCGTGGCGGCGGCTGCCGCGACCTTGCCTGGTCCGGAGATAACCAGCGCTATCCCGTTTCCCTGGTGGATGCGAAAGCCGCCGCTGGTCGACTTCTCATGTAAGCGGAAGTGATCGATCAGCGGGCGTGCTTCTGCAGGCAGTGCGCTAAGTATATGGATCATGCGCGTGCCCCGGATGTCTGGGCAAACTGCGGCTGGTAGCGATGCTGTGTTTCACGGCAGCACCTGACCAGCTCGTGGTTGCCGTGTTTGACTGCGCCCTTGATGACAATGGCCAGCTTGTCCAGCAAGGTGGCGCGTGCAGCCGCGTAGTCGTCGGGACCCAGCACATTGGCGGACAGGATGTTGTCGAGGGCGTGAATTCGAAAGCGGTCCATGCCCCAGTAGCGCCGTGATAACTGGTCGGCGTGTCCACCGGTCTTGATAACCAGTGCCTCCTCGGTAAACAGCACCGGGTAGCGCGCGCAGATCCTCAACCACAGGTCGTAGTCCTCGCAGGCGGGGAGTTGTTCGTCAAACAGCCCGACAGCGTCGAAAACGCTGTGGTGAATCAGTGCGGCAGACGGTGAAATGGCGCACAGCGGCAGGCAGTGGCGAAAGATATGGCCGCCTTGCTTGGCGTGCTTCTTCATGGGGTTCACGCGGATGCCATTACGTATCCAGATTTCATCGCAGTGTGCCATGCGGTACGACGGCTGGTCCTCGAGGTGCCGGCACTGCAGGGCGAGCTTGTCGGCCTGCCAGCGATCGTCGGAGTCAAGCAGCGCAATCCAGTCACCGCTCGCCATGCGAATGCCGGTATTGCGCGCGCTGCTGACGCCCCGGTTTTGCTGGTAGATATAGCGGACCTCGGGAAATTTACCCAGCACCCGCGTGCGCGTGTCGTCTTCAGAGCCATCGTCAACCACGATGACTTCCGTCGGCAAACGGGTCTGTGCAAACACGGACTGTAATGCAGCGGTGATGTGCCCGGCACGGTTCCAGGTCGGGATGATGACTGAGATATTCATGTTGTTATCTGTGCGGGCCCCTGGCCCGGGGCCGCTATTCTCTAACAGAATCGGGCTCAGGCCAAAGACCGCAACGGCGGGCCGTCGAAGGGTGCGCCGCCACGGTGGGTGCTGGACGGCGGCGGGTTGACGAAACGCCAGTAATTTGGCGCTTTTTAGCTACTGCACGGTGGTCATGCAGTCGCTCAGCTGTTTCACGACCAGCTGCATCAATTCTTCCATGGTCAGGTTGTCTGGGACATGCTTAATGTCTGAAAACCATATGTTTTCTACCGACCCCCCGGTGTCGGCGGCATGTTTTGAAAGTAGCGGCAGGCCGACGAAGATACCCTGCTTGCCATCATCAAGGCCAACGGTAATTAATTGAAGATCAAGTGTTTTCATGTCGATTCCTCCATAGCGGCCGGGGTTGCCGTGCAGGCCGGCCTGACGCTGGGTTCGACATTAATCCTGCATATCACGTGCCATCCTGGCTGATTTGTGTGCCGGTCTGCTTGCGCGCCTCCAGGCGGCGCCACAGTGTGCCACATGGCGAATCACTGCCGCTGCTGATGTAGATCAGGGCATGCAGGTTTTGCGCGGTCCAGCGCATGTGCGTCTCGGCATCGGGCTGCCCGCAGATCAGCAGCTGATCGCCAATGTCCAGTCGCTTGTCATTCTCGGGCAGCAGTTCCTCGTTTTGGTCGGTATCCTTGAGGTACAGCGCCACACAGGGAAGTGAAGTCGTGATGTCTCGCGGGTCCGTCTGCAGGCTGCCGAGTGTGACTGCTGCCCCTTTCCTTAGCAGATGAACGATCGCCGGTGTTTCCTTCGTCGATATGGTGATCACCCAGGACTCGGGTGGCTTGTCGGTGAGGACGCCGACCACGCGGCTGACCAGTATGTTGGCCCACTCTTCCGTCTGGTCCCTGGCCATGCGCAAAAAGTCGGCCAGCAGGGGCGTGGTAATCAGGTCGACCACGCGCTGTCCGATGAGTCTTCCGGGATGTATTGCGATGTCGCTGTTGGCGGCGGCAAACAGGGTGTCGTTGGTGCTCAGGTTCTGTCGCGCAACGATGAACAAATCCTCGTTGAGTTTCTTTGCCGTCATGATTATCGACAGGTTGTTGGCATCGTCATCGGTGCCGGCGATCAGGCCGACCGCCTGTTCGACGCCGGCCTCGTGCAGTGTGATGGCCTCGGTGCCGCGCCCCTCGATGGCGCCTTCCGGTGCTTCCGTGCCTTTTATGTCGGCCTCGATAATAACGGTCTGGATGCCCTTGAAGGACAGGCTCTGTTGTACCGCCTTGCCGAAGCGACCGAACCCGCACACGATCCAGATTCCACGCGGTGGCGCGGCGAATTCACTCAGCGGCGCCTCGTGCATGCTGGTCATCCATTCGTACACCAGGTACATGCTCGGTGACTGGAACATCATGGCAAAACGTTTTGCAAACGCGTCATACGGATTAATGATGTAGTCGGTACCGAACGACTCGATGTTGGCCTGGGCATCATGGTCCTCGGCACGGCAGATGACGGTCCGCTCGGGCACCAGCAGCTTGCTGGTGATCGCGATGGTCAGGTTGATCTGGTCGCTGCCGGTGAGCGCGATGACACCCCGGCATTGCGGTTTTTTCAGGCCTGCCGCCAGTAGTGTCGAGGTGTCGGTGACGTCCCCGGTAAGCCCCGGCACGTGGATGGGCAGTTCTTCCAGTCGTAACATCTGGATCTTGGTTTCGTCGCGATCAACCACCACGCTGCGAATGTCGTGTGCGGCGAGTTCGCTGACCACCAGTTTGCCTGCACCACCCATGCCGCAAACCATGTAGAACGGTTCGCGCATGGCCTTTACCTCGCGGCTGAATGTAGTAAATCTCAGGATGCGTTTGAAGGCAGGGTCCTGCAGTACGGAAAACAGTGAACCGATGGCGTACAGCCAGGAGATCACCGTCATGTACATCGCCACCGTCGTCCAGATGCGTTGCGGGTCAGTGAACGGGTAGGGGATTTCGCCAAAGCCGATGGTCGAACCCATGAAGCTGACGAAATAGAAGGCATGAAAGAAACTCATGCGCCACGGGTTGCCCTGATCATCCATGCCGGGAATCAGCACCATTCCGAGGATGGAGATTGCATAGGCGAGGATCACCACGATCAGTGGTGTCCGCATGCGCCTAAGTAACAGGTACAGAAGATTATGCATGGCCGCTCACGGTGTGCCTGTACCTGTCGTTTGCTTGCCTAGCGGCGAAACATGACGGTCTCGGTGACCAGGATTACGACCGAGGTAATATTGGCCAGCAGTGCGCCGCCCGACAGGGATACGATGCTGGACATGATAGAGGGCGTCAGTCCGGCATCACTGGCATGCACGGCCATGGTCCACACGATCACGGCGGCAATCAGTTGCAGGTCGGCCACCAGGCTGGTGGCCAGCAGCACGGCGCCGATGTGGGCACGGTCACCGAACTTCATGATAGTGGCGATCAGGCTGACGACCAGGGCGGCAAATAGCTCGTAGACATTGTGGTGATTGGGGTCGTCCATGTCACCGATGAAGAACCCGAAATTCAGTGTCAGGGCGAGGACAATGAAGAATGCGAATATGACTTTCTCCAGGTTCATGGGCGACTCCGGTTGATTGATATCCTGCGACCCGGTCAAGGGCTGCCTGTCACTGATAACCGTAGCAAAGGAACCGGGTTATAACAAACAGGGGGCCTGCGTTATCGAGCGCCGTCGCTGCAGCGGAATTGCCGGCCTTCATGGCCGGGCTGCCTGGTCTGCCAGGGGCTATCTCTGCATTGATATTCTGCCGCGCTCGTCCGACAATGAGGTATGACAACCAGTCCGCTGGATGACGCCACACATGACCTGCTGAAGCAGCGCGTCGGTGCGCTACATCTCAGGCAACGCCTGGGTATCGAGCGCGATTACGAGCACCGGATATTCGGGCAGGGGCGCACTTTCTTCCATGTCGAGAACTGGTACTCGTTGCGCTCCATTATCCGCAACAGCCTGCGGCTGGTGCTGCTGCACGGTCGCGCACAGCGCAACGCACGCCGCATCGAGGTGCGTCACAACCACATCAGGCTCGCCGGGCTGCCGGACCGCTTTGACAACTTCACGTTATTACAGCTGTCGGATCTGCATATCGATATGGCGGAGGACTTCTCGCATGTGCTGATCGAGGCGGTACGCGAGGTGGATTACGACCTGTGCGTCCTCACCGGTGATTTCAGGGGAGATACCTACGGGCCCTACGAGGCGGCGCTCGCGGGCATGCGCCAGCTGCGTAGCCAGTTGCAGGGTGACGTCTACGCGGTGCTGGGTAATCATGACACCATCTGCATGGTGCCGGCACTGGAGGCAATGGGTATACGCATGTTGCTGAACGAGCAGGTCCAGCTGCAGCGCGACGACCAGGCTATCTACCTTGCGGGCATTGACGACCCGCATTATTACCGTGCCGACAATATCGAGAAGGCCGGCGATGCGATCCCCGAGGGCGCAGCGTCGATCCTGCTGGCCCATTCACCGGAGATTTACCGCCACGCGGCGCATGCCGGATTCGATCTCATGCTGTGTGGCCACACCCATGGCGGCCAGATCTGCTTGCCGGGTGGTGTGCCGATCATGTGCAATGCCGGTTGTCCGCGGGACTTCTGTCGCGGTCCCTGGGTCTATCAGGACCTGCAGGGTTACACCTCGGCCGGTTCCGGCGCCTGCGTCGTCGACCTGCGTCTCAATTGCCCGCCGGAGATCACCCTGCATCACCTGCATTGCGCCTGAGGGTTACGCGCGTACACTGCGCAACAGGCTCGACAGCAGCAGATCAATAACAAGGAAGACAATCACCGCCGTGATCATGTCCAGCCAGCCGGCGCCCAGAACCGTTTGCAGGCCCCACAGGGGCAGCACCGTCTCCGGCAGTTGATCGAGCAGGGGGACGGATTTTCCCGAGGGATGGCCCAGGCGTCGCTTGATGAAGCTGGAGCTGAGGTCTCCCAGCATCGCAAGCGTGGCAAAGGCGACACCGGTCGCCATCGACAGCTGGAACAGCGGTGCCACCAGCCCGGTCACCAGCAGGGCGCTGAGCAGGCCATGCGCCGTCTTTGAGGGGCCGAATAATGGATTACCGTCCCACAGGCGCAAATGACCGTCCACGGGGCATTGCCAGCGTGAACCGAGCACCAGCCCGAGCAGTGCCGGGGTGCCGTTGGCAACCACAAGCAGGATTACCAGCTGGCTGACCATCCCTGATGACATAGGCAACTTCCCCTGATCCCGTTAGAGATATCTATAAAGCCTAGTCGTTCAGACTGAAGGCCGCGAGTTTTGCAGCGGGACTAAAAAAAACCCGCCATCAGGCGGGTTTAAAGGAGGTTGGTGTTTGGGCTAACACTCAAATATCAGGTGCTGCATATCAACTAGGTATTGTCGCTGTTGATCAATCCACGATAACGAGTCTGGATCATTGGCGGCAGCACGTTGTACGTCATCGATCTGGCGCTCTGCCTCTTCAAGGCGTTGTGCCTGCTCGGTCCTGCTCAGGCGTGTAAGCTGGTCTACATCGAAGAAAATGTTTTCCAACATAATCGCTCCTAGCCTCCAAGTACTGACCTACGACGGCATTCATTACGCCCGCAACGCCGGGGAGTGTCAACCACAATTGCTTGACGCGATTTATGTCCCGTGGGCAGGTCCGGATGTAGGATTTTGATTCTGCAGGTATATCGGGGGCAAAACTTTTTTGGATATTCCGGGCCATTCGGGAAATTATTTTATTTTTTCGTAACGTATTGTAATATAAGTTAATTATGGCGACATTCGCGGTTTCTAATATAATGCGCAATATAGAAATACAATATAAGTATCTGTAATTACTGTATGCATTAAATATTTAAAAAATTATTAAATAAGCTATTGCTTAAATAAGCGGAGGCTTATATTATTGTCCCTGTCATTGCTGACAAACATTTTTTAAAGCAGTTTATTCAACTTTAGATTGGAGAGCATTATGAAGAAACTTACTACGACAATTTTTGCTGCAGCTATTGTTGTTGCCACTACCTCTGCCCATGCATGGGGCGGTTGGGGTCCCTGGGGCAACCGCGGTTATAACGACGGCTACGGTGATGGCTGGGGCGATGGCCTTGGTGATTTCTTTGGTGACGGCGACTTCGGTTTCAACATGAGCGGCAGTTCCCGGGCTCATGGTCGCGGTTATGGCCGTGGTTATGGTAGTGGCTATGGTGACTACTACCGCGGTTACGGTTATGGCCCGTATGGTTATGGCGGTTACCCGGGCTATGGCTATGGCGGATATCCTGGCTATGCACCTTACGGTTATGCACCGGCCGCTCCGGCTGCCCCGGCTGCTCCGGCTGCCCCGGCTGCCCAGTAAGACCTCTCTTACTTGACCGGAAAAGCCAGACGGGGGCGGCTCGCTTGAGCCACCCCCGTTTTTTTTGGGCGCAGTAACGGGCCCTGCATGGCGGAGTAAACAGTTGTTGCAGTAGGGGCTTGAGATAGATCGTTATGATTTCACCTGTAGACGAGGCGTGATTATGAAAAAGCTGTTGATGACGGTGTTGCTGGTGTTCGCGGGGCTGGTGTCACTGGCCGCGCGTGCGGATGTGCTGGTGCTGGTGCACGGTTACCTGGCGAGTGCGCATTCCTGGGACGCAAGCGGTGTAACGGCCGCACTGCAGCAGGGTGGCTGGCAGCGCGCCGGCGTATTTGTTGGCGGCCCGGGTGGGATTCAGCTGATTCCTGCGCCGGGCATGCAGGCGGAACGCAAGTTTTATGCCGTTGACCTGCCGTCCGAGGCGCCGGTGTTGTTACAGGTGTACCAGTTTGACCAGATGCTCGATACGATCGTGCGCACACACCCGGGCGAACCCGTCATCATTGCCGGGCATTCGGCCGGGGGCGTCGTGGCCCGCACGGCACTGGTGCGCGGCAACCATGATGCCGTCACGACCCTGATCACGATCGCCAGTCCGCACCTCGGTACCTCGCGTGCCGAGCAGGTGCTGGATGCGACCGACATTCCATTCCCGCTGTCCATGGTAACGGACTTCTTCGGCGGTGATGCCTATGACACGGCCATGCGCTCGCGCAGCCTGTATGTAGACCTGGTGCGCCCGCAACCCGGGACCCTGCTGTACTGGCTCAACGTGCAGCATCACCCGGACATTCAATACTTCTCGGTGGTACGTGCTGCGACCGAGGCAGGGTGGGGTGACTATGTCGTTCCTGCCTACAGCCAGGACATGAACAATATTCCGGCCCTGCGGGGGCGTTCATCGCTCATCAACGTGCCCGAGCGTCACGGGCTGACGCCGCTGGATGGCGGTGTGCTGGTGAGTTTGCTGTCTGACCTGTCCTAGATCGTAGTGATGGTCATGCCCGCGGTCCGCGGGCATGACAGCTTCAGCCTGTTCAGGTCTGCAGTTCCTGCAGCGCCGTTATGACCTCGTCCGGTTCCATGCGCTTGGTGTAGTCCTTGTCCACGTGCGCGGCGTGAATCACGGCATTGCTGTCAATCACGTAGGTTGCCGGGACCGGCAGCTCCCAGCTGTCATCGCCATTTACCGCGGGTACATCCAGTCCCCATTTCAGGTACAGCGGGCGCATTTCCTCGTAGACAGTAAACAGCAGCCCGAACTTGCGGGCCGTCTTGTTGCCGACATCGCTGAGTACCTCGAATTCAAGCTGGTGTTTCTCGATGGCGGTCAGCGAGTTGTCCGGCGTTTCCGGCGAGATGCCAACCAGGGTTGCACCCAGTGCCCTGATCTCGGGCAGGCGTGCCTGCAGGGCCTGCAGCTCGAGATTGCAGAAGGGGCACCAGCCGCCACGGTAGAAGTTCACAACCACGGGACCCTTGTTGAGCATGTCGTACAGGCTGACGGGGTCGCCCGTGTCATTTGGCAGGGTGAAATCCGGCACGATGTCGCCAACCGCGAGGGCATTCTCGGCCGTCTGTGACGCGGCCAGCTTTTCAAAGCTGCCACCGGTAATCTGTGCGTCCTCATCCGCTAGCGATGACATGAAGTTTTCCACTGTTTCGCCCAGTCGCTCTGCAAGGCTGGCATTATCTCTACTCATGGTGTTCTCCTGTATTCAGGCAGGTTTTATCGGGTTGCTGCAGGTGTCAGCAGGTTGAGGGCGCGCTCGCCCAGATCGCGAATCAGTTCCGGGTCGTTGCGTGTCTTGGCGTACAGCATGACGCCCTCGGTATAGGCAAACAGGGCGCAGGCCGATGCCTCGATATCGATGTCCGGCAGATCGCCGCGTGCCACGGCTTCCTGCAGGGCCCGGGCAAAAGGCTGCTCGCAGCTCGACAGGATGTGGTCGACCTTGCTGCGCAGTACCTCGTCCTGGGCGCTCATCTCGCTACCGATATTGCCGAAGGGGCAACCGAGCACGAACCCGGTGTTCTGCTTGATGTCGCGATGAAAACGGTACAGGGCGTCGAAGAAGCGCTTTATGCGCTGCAGCGGCGGCAGGTCATCGGCAAACGAGGTGTTGAAAATGTTATCCCGTGCAAAGTCATGCGACTGGTCCAGCGAGGCGAGTGCCAGGTCGCGCTTGGAGGGAAAGAAGTGATAGAAGCTGCCTTTCCTGACCCCGGCCCTGTCGCAGATCTGCTGTACGCCGACCTCGCGGTAGCTGCTTGCGTGGATCAGTTCCCCGGCTGCATCAAGCAGGCGTTGCCGGGTGTCTATGGATTCTGTCATGCATCAAGTATAGTTGACCGGTCGGTTAAATCAATATGTTTCTATGATTATTCGCTATCAACCTGTAATCTATGAATAAAACGCAATAGCAGTAATCAGGCGGGTGTTGTGTGTGTGGCCGCCTGTCGCGTCACCGTCCGGTCAGCATGAATCGCTGTGTGTTTCTGCCGGGTGTTTGGGTAAGCTGAAAGTGGCTTGTTGAGAAGGGGAGAGTGACCTTGATCGAAACAGTGGCGCGGCTCGTGTGGCGACTCATCTGCTGGCTTGAGCTGACCGTGCTGACGTTGTTTCTTTACCTGCTGTCCTACCTGCCCCGCGCGCTTATCAAGGGGTTTTACTTTCCACTGTTCCGGGTCTGGTGCCGCGCCTTTGTCCGCGCCCTCGGTATTGACCTGCGCGTTCACCAGAAGAACACCCGGGCCCTGCCGTCACACTACATCCTGGTCGCTAACCATCCTTCCGCATTCGAGGATATCGGTATCCCGGCGGTGTTCCCGGTACATTCGCTGGCAAAGATCGAGGTGAAGGACTGGTGGCTGGTGGGTCGCATCAGTACGGCATCCGGTTCGCTGTATGTGCACCGCGAGTCGCGCGAGTCGCGCAGCGCCGCTGCAGAAGAGATAGAGACGAAACTGCTTGGCGGTATCAACATTGCCCTCTATCCGGAAGGCGGATGCAAGGGGCGGCGTATATTCGAATCCTTTCGCTACGGCGCCTTCGATATATCATTGCGCACCGGGATTCCGATTCTGCCCGTGTTCCTGCATTATGAATCGCAGGATGATTTCGAATGGCGCGAGCCGCAAACCCTGCTGCACAAGATCTGGCACATGATGACGACGCGGAACAACCGGGTTAACTACTATATATACGATGCCATCGATCCGGCTGACTTTTCTGACAAGGTTGCCTTTACCGAGCATGTGCATGCGCGTTACCTCGAGTGGCAGGCACGTTACCTGGACTAGGAATTAATGAGTAACCTGAACATAGCCGCATTGCATGGCTGTCGGGAAAACCATCGTCACCGGTTTGTACCTGAAGTAACCCGCCGGGCAATGCTGTTCTGGCTGTTGTCTGCCTGCCTGCTGCTGTTGCCTGTAGAGAATGCATGGTCAGCTGATACGGCGGCGTCCGCTGATGTTGTGGAACCCTCTTCCGGCAGTGTGAATGCAGAGACGCTGAATGCACGGCTCAAGGAAGTAGAGTCCTCAAAGAGCCTGGATGAGGAAACCCGCTTATCGATTACCGAGATGATTAACAAGGCGCTGGCCAATCTCGAGACAGCCCGCAATAACAAGGTAACCACCGAGGAATACATCCGGCTGCGTGAATCGGCGCCGGAGATGACCAAGAAGATTCGTGCCGTTCTGGAAGAACAGGCCAGTGTGCCCCCCGAGGTCAAGCTGACTGTCACCCGCGAGTCTCCCTTTGAGGATATCGAGCGTGAGTTGCTGCAGGAAAAGGCCAACCTGGCGGCAGTCAAGGCCAAGCTGGCCGATATTGAAACTCAGCTGGAAACCAGCAAGACACGCCCGTCTGTCATTCCCAAGACGCTCGCCAGCACCAAGCAGGCGCGCAAGGATCTTGAGGCCGAGCGCAATGCGCCGGCACCTGAAGGCGAACTGGCCTGGGTCACCGAGGCCAGGCGCTGGGCACAGGATGCGCGGCTTGCGGCCCTGCGCAGCGAAATCAACCTGCTTGACCAGGAATTGCTGACCTTGCCCTTCAAGGTTGAAAAGCTCGAGGCGCAGCGCGATCAGGAGGCTGCATCAATCAAGCGAATCAATGCCCGAATCGCGTTACTGGAAGAACTTTCCAGTCGCCAGGGACGCGTCGAGGCGAGGGAGGCGGTCGCCGCTGCAGATGCGGCTGTCGAAGAGGCGGCAGGCAAGCACACGTTAATCCAGCAGCTGGCGGAAGAAAATGCCAGGTTGACGCGTGAAGCCGCTGCACTGGCCTCGACACTGAAGCGTACGAGTGATAGCGACGGATCAGTCGACCGGGACGCCAAGCGTATCGAGGACAACTTCCGGCAGGCACGTGAGCAACTGGATGTGGCCGGGCTGAGTAATGTACTGGGCGAAGTGCTTGGCAGCCAGCGTCAGGATTTACCCGATCGCCGTGTGCTACGCACAAGACTGTCGGAGCTGGAGGATGAAAACGCCAGAATGACACTGGAGTTGATTCAGCAGGCTTCGGAGCGGAAGCGTCTGGCCAGCACCGAAGAGTACGTGGCCGGGTTGACGCAGGAGCTCACACCCGAGGTTGCTGCCCTTGTCACGAATGATCTGACCGAGCTTGTATTGACGCGGCGTGACTTGCTGGACAAATCGATCAGTCTGCACAAGTCATACCTGCGTTCACTCAGAGAGCTTACCGCCAGTTACCGGCGACTCCTGGATAACACGGTTTCATATGATGAATTTCTGGCGAAGAACCTGCTGTGGATACGCAGTGCGCCGCCGCCCGGCCTTGAGACCTTGACGAATATACCGGACCAGCTTGCCCTCATGTTTGCGCCGTCGCGCTGGCGTCAGATACCCGGTGCGATCGCTGCAGGCGTGCTGGCATCCGTGTGGGTGAAGTTGCTGCTGGTCCTGTTCGCAGTGCTGATGTGGAAAATCTCTTTCATGCGCAAGCAACTGCTTGCAACAGGGGAGCCGGTCGGCAAGGTTGCGCATGACAAGTTCTCCTATACCTTGCAGGCGCTCGGCCTGACGTTTCTTATAGCGCTACCCTGGCCATTGCTGACGTTTCTGCTCGGGCTGGCACTGGAATCCGGTCCGGCCATCACCGTGTTTTCAGCACAACTGGCTGATGCCCTGAAGACCGTGGCGCCCACCTACTTCTATATCCAGTTCTTCAGCGCGCTCTGTCTGCCGGGAGGCGTTGCCGCCAAACACTTTCGCTGGCCGGATTCCCTGTCGCGAGCGCTGCATGTCTACTTCTTTCGCCTGAAAATTGCCCTGTTACCGGCAATCCTTGTCATCATCCTGGCGGTCGACGAGAGCCAGACCGCGCAACTTGACAGTGTGGAGCGCATCGCCCTGGTGTTTGCCCTGCTCGTGACCGCGCTGTTTTTCTACCGTGTATCCCACCTGTTGTTGCACACGCCGGTTACCACGCAAAAACGCCAGCGGTACTTCTGGCTGGGTTTGACCGTTGCGGCCCCGCTGGTACTGGCTGTACTGGCCTTTATCGGTTATTTCTACACGGCCGGCATGCTCGGCTCCGGTCTTATCCGCACGTTCTGGATCGCCTTTGGCCTCGTGATCCTGCACCAGACGGTGGTGCGCTGGTTGCTGGTGACGCAGCGGCGCATGGCGCTCCAGGCAGCGCGGGATCGCCTGCAGGCCGCGCGCGAGGAGAAGGAGAGTGCCGTCGATGCCGAGATGGACGGTTCCCGAATCCAGGTCGAGGAACCCGAGGTTGACCTGGTGGCGCTCAGCGATGAGACGCGCAAGCTGATCAGCATGATGCTGGTTATCCTCGGGTTTGTCGGATTCCTGCTGGTCTGGTCCGAGATTCTGCCGGCATTCAGTGTGCTCGACGATGTGACGTTGTGGCACAAGACCTCGGTGGTGGCCGGTGAAGAGGCGTTGGTGCCGGTGTCGCTCGGTGACCTCGCGATTGCGCTGCTGATCGCCTTTCTGACCTACATGGCCATGAAGCGTCTGCCGCCACTGCTGGAAATCCTGTTGCTGCAACGCGTTGACATGACCTCCGGCGCTCGTTACACGGCGAAGACGCTCTATACCTATGCAATTGTGGGTGTCGGGCTGGTCGCATTTTTCAGTTTTATCGGGATGGACTGGTCGAGGTTGCAGTGGTTGATCGCTGCGCTGGGTGTGGGTATCGGTTTCGGTCTGCAGGAGATCGTCGCGAACTTCATCAGTGGCCTGATTATCCTGTTCGAGCGCCCGATTCGTGTCGGTGACGTCGTTACCGTGGGTGATACCGAGGGGGCGGTGAGCCGGATCCAGATTCGCGCAACAACGATTCGCACCTGGGATGGGCAGGAGCTGCTGGTTCCCAACAAGGAATTCATTACTGGAAGACTGCTGAACTGGTCGCTTTCCGACCAGACGACGCGTCTCAAGATCCCGGTCGGCATTGCCTACGGGAGTGATGTGCAGCAGGCCATGAAACTCATGGATGATGCCGCCCGGCAGAATGAAACCGTCCTGTCCGATCCGGCGCCATATATCATGTTTCTCGGCTTCGGTGACAATGCGCTGCAACTGGAACTGCGCTGCTTTGTAGGCGTGCAATCGCATCGTCTGCCTGCAATAACGAACCTGCACGAGGTGATTAACCGTTATTTCAACGAGGCTGGCATCAGTATCTCCTTCCCGCAGCGTGATGTGCACCTGGATGCA